>Ga0265294_10003436_pt1 | contig 20233 bp, 26 predicted proteins | sample MunlanPumphouse3_FD_192504 | JGI IMG/M metagenome (GOLD analysis project Ga0265294, IMG submission 192504) | Groundwater microbial communities from a municipal landfill in Southern Ontario, Canada - Pumphouse #3 | ecosystem: Environmental > Aquatic > Deep subsurface > Groundwater | place...
TTATTTACTTTTCATGATTTTACCTGAATTAAGTTTTTAATTCAGAACCATATATCAAAGAACTAATTAAAACAATGTTTAATTAAAGGTATATATTAATATATATTAAATATTAAAAGTCTAAAATGTCAAATTCATCAACAAAACTAAAGATTTTGTTGTTTTCTTTGACGGGTCATATAAAAAAAATAATAGAAAAATAAATTAATATATACTAAAAAAATAATATATATTTAATATGGCAAATATAAAAAGATTTAAGGATATGACAAAAAATGAAACATTTTTCTATTATAATGATAATTATAATATTGATATTATACAATCTATAATTGATAAAATGAAACCTATAAGCGAAAAAGAACATTTAATTTTTAAAGACGAATTAAAAAATTTAAATAATAAATATCCAGTAAAAAATGGTAAAAGATTACCAGAATCTTTCGGAAAAAGAGTTGCATGGTGGGTTGATTTAAATTTAATTCAAGATGTTATAGATAGAATGAATTCAGTTATGAATCCATATAATTCTGAATATATTGTGGATTTAAAAAAATTAATTAATATCTAATTCTCCATCTGAAATTTCATAAATAATACTAATTATTATTTCTTTTTCTTTAACGGATTGAACTATTTGAATTATATTAAATAATCTATTTTCAGTATTTTTAAACCATTCATTTATTAACATTTCAACTAATCTCAATTCACCTTTAAAAATTTTAATTTTTTTCATTTATATTTAATTTTATTTTAAATTAGACACATGTATATAATATTTCTTTAATTATTTTGCCATTTACAAACCTAGATATTGTAACCTTTGTAATTTTTTCTTTATCATTATTCTGATTTTCCCAGTCTTCTTCCCCCCAAGGATCTATATCATTATGATCTAAATCATCATTCCTTGTTTTTTTAAGATTTTTTTCATATTCTTCTATATTGTTTTTGAGTTCTATATATGATACTTCATCTATGAGAGATCCTCCTTGATTATACCCACTTTCAGTTTCAATTCTAAATGAACCATATGGATTTTTACATTCATCTATATTAAGTTTAATGTCGCCATTTTCATCTTTAAATAATTTACCATTTTCATTACGTTCTAATCTTGATGAATAATAATATCCACAATCAGGGCAAAATATATTCAATTCCCCTGTTTTGTAATATAATTCTTCTATGCAATTATCATTTCCACATAAATCGCACTTCACTTCACTAACTGTACTTCCCATAATTTAATTTTTAGATTTAATTTTAGCTCTTTGTTCATTTATAATCTCTTGGACAGCATAAGCGTCTTGTATATTCATTCTTTTAATTATTATTTGAGATTCACCATATCCTCTAATAATTAAATTAGTTCCCAATAAACTTGAATTTACTTCAATCTCAGATATTTGATCTATCGCCATAGATTTTTTATCTTTATTTAAAAGATTTTTATTTCTTTTGGAATATCTAATATAATCATCATTTATTTCAAGAACATATGGAGTTAGAATTGGTCCGAATCTAGTTATATCTGATGTAAATTTATAATACATTTTTTTATTTTTATTATATTACAAATATACAAATAAGTTTTTATATTTACAAAAAAATTGTTTTCTTTTATACTTTTTATCATATATTTAATTTTATATTTTTTTCTTTACAATAATCTCTTAGATATTCTTTATAATCATTTGAAAAATTATTATTATAACACCACAATAATTTAAGATCTTTTAGATTTTCTATTTCTCTTAAACTGGTTAATTGATTATTGGAACATAATAATACTTTAAGATCTCTTATATTTCCTATTCCTTCTAAACTAGTTAATTGATTACGAGAAAAACTTAAATATTTAAGATTGACCAATTGTTCAATTCCATCTAGATTTTCTAGATTCATATCCGAACAATTTAATTCAGTTATTTGATCGAACGGATTCCCTTGTTATCTAGCCTTTTGTAAAACTGGAGTTAATTCATCCATCTCCCAGTCCTCTTCGCCCCATGGTTCAACTTCACTATAGTTAATATCCTCTTTTATATATTGTTTATACTTTTTTATATGACCCGTCAAAGAAAACAACAAAATCTTTAGTTTTGTTGATGAATTTGACATTTTAGACTTTTAATATTTAATACCTTTAATTAAACATTGTTTTAATTAGTTCTTTGATGTAGTGTTATATGGTTCTGAATTAAAAACTTAATTCAGGTAAAATCATGAAAAGTAAATAAATTAAGTTAATTAAATAAAATATAGTCTGGATCAGGGACTGATCAACGGACTTAAAACAAAAACACGGTGAGGCGTTCTAGTTGTAGAAGTCTATGAAACGTGAAACAAACAAATCTTTAGTTTGTGTGTAGTTCATCATATATATTTGTTATATTTTATATCCATTTTTTAAATTTAAAATATGAAATCATAATAATTACAATTAATGCCATTATAATTAATATTAAACTAAATGAATTAGAATTGTTTTGTAATGGTAAAATTATATTCATTCCATATAAACTAGCGACAAATGTCATTGGTAATAATATAGATGATATTAAAGTTAATATTTTCATCACTTCATTGGTTTTATTTGCTTGTAACGAATCGAAAGTTGTTGAATAACCAGTTATTAATTCGCCTAAATCTTCTATAGTATCCCATAATTTTTGATAATAATCTAAAATATTTCCCCAATAATCATCCATGTTTTTAGCAAAACCATCTATAACACCATTATTTAATTTACTAAATAGTATTATATGTGGCTTAATCATTGTATTTAACAAAATTATGTTTTTTCTGGACATGCTTATTTTTTGAATTGTTTTTTCAGCTCTTTTATCAAAAATCATTTTGCCGCAATCATTAACATCCTGTTCTGTCTTATCTATAACATTTTGAGTTTTATTATTGAGTTTATTTAAAATATTATATAATAAAGTATCAGAGTTATTGATATCTAATAATTTATTTTTCTTTTCATCGTTAAAAATATCTTTAACTTTTAAATCTCCTTTAACTAAAGTTATTATATATTTTTTCCCCCAAAAAATCTTGAGTTCTCTAATTTCTATAAAATTATTAAATTTATCATACACTGGAAAATGAAGATTCATAAAATAATAATTATCATATACATCAATTTTAGGTCTTATATTTTTAATGTTTTTACAATCATCTATATCCAGGGGATGAAATTTATATTCATTTATTAGAAAATCAAAATCATCATCCTTTGGATTATTTATATGAGTCCATGATATATTAGAATATTTTATAGTTTCTATCACAATGTAATTAGAGTTTTTCTAATATATATTAAAAATTAATTTAGAAATTAAATATTTTTCTCATATTGTAATAAACTCTTATCAAATAAATAAGATTGATTGTATTTATTAAACTCATATGTTATGTTTTTATTTTTTGTTAAAAACACATATATTTTTCTTTTGTTTACAAAAGAAAAGAAATCAACATTATACCAACTCGAATTACTTATATTTGGAAAAATATAATTATTTTCATTCTCAATTATTTGAGTAAATGATTTACATTGTAATGTTTTTGGTATTCCATTCAATTTAAATGATATATCAATACCCCCATGAGTATCTAATCTCATTCCAGGCTGGCTTTTTATAACATCAGACACATCGCCTAAAATAGATAAAGATTCAAGTGTCAAAGATTCCCCCAAATTGCCTATGTATGTTGATGTTGCTATAGACCCCATAATTTTCCAAAAAACATTTAAATTATATTTAGGTTTAAAAATATACTCCCCTGTAATATTCATTATTCTTTTCAAATCATTTAAATCGTCAAAAATATTATTACTAAAAGTTAAATAATTATTGTTATCGACCTGTTTTGTTGATATCCAATAATTAACTGCATTGACTATATGCATAAAACTAGACCAATGAGTATTTACATAGTTCAAAAGCGACCATTTAGGATCAGTATTATTATAAATTTCAATATAAAAATTTCTTATTTTATCTTCTATGGTAGCTTTACTTAAATTTATATTGGTATTTATAACTCCATAATTACCTTCTACTCCTAATAATCTTCCCCAATTTCCATCCGGTTCATATATTTTCATCATTAAACCATTTATATGATCTGAATAAGATTTTTTGAATCTATAATTTCCAAATAATTTACCAAAATATCTAGGATCTTCAAATTTTTTATAATTCATATTATTTTTCTTTTTTAACATTTTCTTCTGTAGTTAATAATTTTACTCCATCATCAAAAATTATTTTAAGCTTTCCTTCTTTGTTTAAACCCATAAAAATACCATGTTTTCCATGATTTTTATTTACTGAATTTTCGTATATAACTCTAGTATTAATTTCAAACGGCATATAAACACTACCGTCTCTATTTATTAGAGGTTTCACTTCATCTGGCCTTACATCACCTCTATAAACATAATTATTTTCTGTATTTAAATTATATAAAGTATCAAAATGATCTAAAGCATTTTTCCCCATAACATATTTTTTGCTATTTTGTAATATACACACCATTTTACTTGGAGCATTATCTAGAGTAAACCAACCATTTGTATCAGCATAAATTTTAAATAAATCGGCATCACTATCATATCTAGTATAAATATAATCCATAAAAGTTGAATTATCTGGAATAGCTAATCTCCATATTAAAGCTCTACCTAATAATTTTTTATCTTTGTTAACCATGATTAACATTTGAATAACATCTGGATTATCAACAAACATCTGCATTTCAGGTCCTTTATTTTTATACCTCATACATGATGAATTTAGCATACCTCCACCTTTAACGTAATTATCTTCGCAATACCAATATCTTATATCTTCACCTGATACTATTTTTAATGTTTCAGATAAATCGGATATATATGTTTGATATAAAGCTTTATATCTATTAACATAATCTTCAACATTTTTTTCTGTTAATGTGTTATTGGATAACATTTTTAAAAATTTGCCAATTTTCATATGCTGTCTAAATCTTGATGTATATGGGTCATCTTTTTCTTCTAGTCTTTTAAATTTATCAATAGGCAAATATGATATCATATCATTTTTATCTCCAACATCAAAATATGACATATTTAAAAAATATATTTTAATGTTGAAATTTAATTTATCCATTAATAAAGACAATTTATTATTACTCTGATATGATAAAATCTCTTTATTATCCAATTTTCTTTTTAATTCTATTAATTCATCTCCAGCAACAGGATTAATATTATTTCTTCTTATATTTAAACAATTTTCATATTTAAGATATTTATTAAGATAAGGACTAAATTTATCAAAAAATGATATTTTAAATGATTCTTGAGGATTGTACCCGTCAATTTTAATAATCGTTCCAATTTTATTATTTAAATCAACTCCATTAACATTACCTTTACATAAAATTAAATCTCCTATTTTATACTCTTTTGTATATAATTCAATTTCTTCTTTATTTGCGTTTATTTGATACTCATTTTTTGTATATTCATCATCTGTAATATATCTAAAATTACTGTTATATAAACTATATCCTTTATTGCTATCAATACAATAATTGCCGTTATTTAAATAATCACTAAATTTTTCATTAAATCTAATAAAATAAACATAGTTTTTATTATCTGCTTTTGATTTTCTAACTATTATACCAATTCTATTAATAAAAATCTCGCCTAATCTGATTTTTATATGTTCAGTATCTCTAATAGCTATAACATCTCCAACTTTATATTCAATTAATGTATTTTTGAAATCTTGTTTTAAATAATCTATTTCATCTTTAAAATTATTTTTTTCATCTTCATTCAAAAGTCTAATATTCATTTTATCTAATTGTATTCCAGACATATTAGAAGGGATTCCAATATTATTTGACATCAATTTATTATCAAATTTTTTATAAAACCCTACCCAATAAACATTATTATTTTTATCTACTTTGGTTAAAGATTGTCCAGTTCTTAATATATTATATATAATTCCAATATAACCATTAATATTTATTCTACCAACACTTCCAATTCCAATAATTATATCTCCTTCATTATATGAATAAGATAACGATTTATTTAAATGTTTGTTATATTCGTCTTGTTCTTTTTTAATCTTTTTAATTTTACTAATATCATTTGTTATTATATTATTTATAGGAACAAACCAACAATGATTTATTTTACCAGGATGTTCAATACTACCATTATGTAATTTACTGTTAAAACTATCATTAAATTCTACTAAAATTGAACCGTATTCTCTGATATAAATAATTTTACCTATTTGATTACTTATATCTAGCCCATCTACAATCCCGTCAGTTAAGACACTATCCCCGAATTTTAGTTTATTTCTATTTAAATTTTTATTGATATTTGCTTCATTTGTCTGAAAACTATTATATTTTAACATCATATTAATTTTTTTAATTTTTTAAACTTATTATATTTTAATTATATATAAAAAAAATAAAATAAAAATAAAAATATATGAAAAAAAATATATTATTTCATAATAATAAAATTGAGGTTAGAAAATCTAAAATTCATGGATGGGGGGTATTCGCTAAGGAAATTATTTACGCGGAAGAAATTTTAGAAGAAATCCCATTTTTAATTATACCAATGTCCAAATATGAATCGTCTTCAATTTTTATAGATTATAGATTCAATTATCCAAGAATAAATTCAGAACATCAGGTTATGCCTTTTGGGTATGCTGGGTTATATAATCATTCAAATAATAATAATGCTGTTTGGGAAACAGACAATGAAAATGAATTATTTATATTTAAATCAATAAAACAAATAAATAAAGATGATGAAATTTTAATTTATTACGGTGATACAAATTATTGGAATGACGGAAGAAAAGGTACTAAGGTTATTTAAAAAAATTAAATAATCTTAGTGCCTTTTTTTCATCTTTTTAAATCATAATCAAATTAATGATTTTTAATACTAATGGACTTTTTAATACGAATATATGGATTTTCTTCTATAATAGAATCATATAGACTAATAAAATCTTTTGGTTTTTCAAAATTGAATAAACTTTTATAGTTTATGAATTCATTTTCAATAACATCATATGGAATATTTTCATCTAGTTCATCGTATACTTTTACATAATCAGAAAACCCGATACTATCAAAATATTTAAGAGTTTTTTTAACATCAATGTCTTTATGTTTAGCTGAAATAATAATTTGAGGCTTAAAATCACTATTTAAATGAATTTCTTGATGTCTGAATTCTGGTCCATTTTTAAAAAATATTGTCGGATTAAATAAAATACAAGGAGATAATATCTTATATGATACATTTAGACCTAAATATGCACCAAATCCCCTGCCAATAATTATAGATTCTTTATTTTTTCTATATAATTTATTGCTTAAATCATCTATTATATTCTTAGTAATTTTATAATTAACATCCAAAGAAATAAAATCATCATTTTTTGATGATAAAATTTTTCTTAATGTAGTATCATATTTATTTTCATCCCAATCTCTTAAATAAAATATTTTCATATTAATTATCTTTTAAATTATATTCTAAAATAATTTTATTACAATCATTATAACTAACTTCAACAATTACAGGTAAATTATAAAATTCAGAACAATATAAATATGTAGAATCAGTTAATTTAATCCAATCTTTTTTATAAAAAATGTGATTATCTATTAATTTTTCACCCAATTCCTTGTCAGTAATTAAAATCGTTTTATAACAATATTTGCGATTTTTTTCTTTAATAAAATGATAAATATTTTCAACATTGCCATCTTTTCTTACATATTTTTGATGAAATTTATCGATATATTTAACGTTATTAAAATTAGAATATTTATATTCTTTAAATTTATTTTTTACATGTTTATATGTTCCTCCGATCAAATGACCTGGATTTTTTTCATAATTGATTAAAATTTAATTGTTTAATTATTTTATTTGTTATACTAAATAACTATCACATATTGATATTTTTGTCTCTTTTTCTATCATAAGCCTTTTTATTTTTAAAAATTTTATGAACTGAAACAAATCCATTACCCATATTAATTTCTCTATCAGTCATTTTGACCGCTTTTATATAATCCATGGTTCCACCTATGGTTCTTATATTTTTATTATTTTTCATGACTATTTATATTTTTAAATGTTATACAAATATACAAAACTAAACCATAATAAAAAAATTTATAATTAATTTTTTTAGAAGTAAAATTTAAATTAATGAAAAATTTTTATTTAATTAAGTCCGTTTGATATTTGTCATCTAATAACTTAATCCTATACAATAAATCATTTAAAACATTATAATCCTTAGTTTGTTCAGCGGCATTATAAATTAAGCTACTTTGATTAAAAATGGTACTATCTTTTGGATATTCATCTCGCATGCTTTTTATTATTTTTAATATTTCAGCCTTATACTCATTAAAATCTTTCACTTCTATTGCTTTTGTTGTTGTTTTATCAAAATTAATATCAAAATCTATACCTAAATATTTATTATATAAAATTTTAATTAAAGTTTTCAAAGAGTTAAAATTATTGACATTTATACTATCAATAACGCTAGTTGAATATATAGATCTTTTTTTATCTTTTATTTTAAATAATACTTTTAATATATTATCATCCATATTAACTTGAGATGTTTTAAAATTGAATATAATCTCTTTATTTTCAGTTAAATTAACTTTAGCTTGGAAAAATTTCATATTGCCAGTTTCACTAGTTATAGTCCATTTTAATTCATCATTTTTAGTATTCTTGTATAAAATGTTGATTAATCTAATAGTCTTAGGTTTTTTTGATAATCCGTCAAATGACATATTTTCTGGTATATAATTTATATCTCCATCATTATATTTTCTAATTATACTGTCCATTAAATCATATAATAAAGGTACATTTCTTATATTAAATGTGTGTATAAGTTTATATTCTTTTTCTATCGGGCCAAAATATAAATTTAATTCGGATTGAGTTTTCTCTCTTCTGGATATTAATTCATAACGTAATTTCTTCTTAGATGTAACAGATGAACTATAAACAAATTTTAACATTTGTGGAGTATCTTTAATATTAACCCATTTTATTTTTCTAGAATCAGTATCTAATAAAAGATGCTTGATTATTTGTCTAGAGTTTATTATTTCCATTATTATTTTTATTTTTTATAGAGTCCGTCAAAGAAAACAACTACATCTTTAGTGTAGTTTGATGAATTTGACACCCAACCTTATATATTAAAAATAAATTTTTAGAAATGGTAAAAAACCATATTTTTTTAATTATATATACTTTACAGAAATAAAATAATAATGTAAAGTTGTTAAAAGCATTTAAATATAGAATATATCCTAATCAGGAACAGAAAGAAATGATGGCTAAAATTTTTGGTCAGGTTAGATTTGTCTATAATTTAGGTTTAGAAACAAAAATAATGAACTATGCTGGAAACAAAATAAATGTTGATTGCTTTGATTTAAATAAACAAATAACTGAATTGAAAAATACAGATGCTCCTTGGTTGAAAGAAAGTCCATCTCAAGCATTACAAATGTCTATTCGTAATTTAGATAATGCCTACACTAATTTTTTCAGAGGATTTGGCTTTCCTAAATTTAAAAATAGATATGGAAAGCAGTCATTTCAATTACCACAAGGCGTATTTTTAAGTGAAAATAAAAAACAAATTTTTTTACCTAAATTAAGGTATATAGACATAGATTTACATAGAGAATTCAAGGGTGAAATAAAAACCGTAACCGTATCACGAACAATAACAAACAAATACTATGTGTCTGTATTGGTTGAAAACAATATACCTAACCCTGAAAAGAAAGAAATAAATGTTGATACTAGTGTCGGTTTAGATTTAGGTATAAAAGATTTTGTAATAACTTCAGATGGAATGAAATTCAAGAACCACGATTTCTTCAAATCTGCTATGAATGAACTAAGGATACAGCAGCGATCTTTAGCAAGAAAAGTGAAAGGTAGTAATCATTATTTAAAACAAAAAATGGTAATATCTCTTTTACACGAACATATTCGTAATCAAAGACAAGATTATCTACATAAAATTTCTAAATACCTTGTTGATAATTACGATACTATCTGTATGGAAAACCTTAATGTATCTGGAATGGTTAAAAATCATAAACTTGCTCGTGTTATAAGTGATATGGGTTGGTCTGAATTTAAATCTATGATTGAATATAAGTGTGATTGGTATGGAAAAAATTTATCTATTATTGGAAGATTTGATCCATCATCAAAAACTTGTAATGTGTGTGGATCAATCAATAAGGATTTGACTTTAAATGATAGAGAATGGACCTGTAAAAAATGTGATTCTATACACGACAGGGACATCAATGCTGCTATGAATATAAGAAATTTCGGGTTGAGGAACCAACCCAGCGTCACTCAAAGTGAATGGTTACATTGTGCTTGTGGCGTAGAAACTACTACATCTTTAGTGTAGTAGTAGTTCATATAATAAAAATATATATTAATTTTTAAACTTAAATTAATAACTTATTATATAAAATCTACCATCATCGATAATATAATAACCATAATTATCAGTTAAGTACTTATAATTAACTCCAGTAAAATTATTATTTATTAAAATAAAATTTCTACCCTCATTATAATTAAATAATTTATTATTTGTATAACCCAAACCATAATCATTAAAAGATTGAGTTTCTATGTACATATAAGGTTCTATTACAGAATCAACATTGAAACTATAAGATAATAAATCATTTTTATATAACTCAATATATTGAACAGGTTCAAGTTCTCTTGTTTGTTCATTTAAATGAAAAGTTTTAATTTTAGCGGTCCAATAATCTGGCATTGTAGTTCCAGAAGTTAAATAAAAATTAATCGTAAATAAATAATTGGTGTCTATATTTAGAGTTTGTATATGATTAAAATTAATTGCTGTGTTAGTTAAATTGGTTGTTATTTTTTTAGCATAATTGGCAGCATTATAATTTATATACATTGTTCCAACAGTATTGGCAACTCCTGTTATATCCATTATATTTGAGGAAAGAGGAATGATATTTTTTCTTAACCATTTAACCATGCCTATTAATTTTCTTTGAACTTCATCCAGTGAATACATATCAATATAATTACCTTCAGAATCTGTTATTTTATAAGTTAAATTAAACAAATTTGTTTTTATATAATTATTGTGATCCATCTCTGGTTCTTGCCATCCAGGTATAGTATTATTGAAAATATCTTCTATTATAACTTTATGTAATTTTCCATATAAAGGTGAATTTTTCTTTATGCATCTATAATATTCATATAATTCTAGATCATTATATCCAAAAAAATTAATAGCGTTTATTAAAGCTTTATAAGAACCAATATAATTATATATTTCAGGATATACAGTGAGTAATTCCTTTCTTTTTCTGTTTAATATGGTATAATCTATACCTACCTCATTGATATCAGATTCTTTAAATAGCGGTTGAACTTCACTTTCCAAACTGGCTCCAAGTAATTTTAAATGTTGATTAAACCTAGTGTCCTCAATTTCTGTTTGTCCATATAAATTTATAAATGCAACTCTATCTGGTTCAGTTTTTAAAATAAAATTATAAGTTTTATCATTATATGATGTATCAAAGCTATTTATTTTATCAAATATAGTTATTTTTTTATCTGTTACATCTTTAATTCTATATTTTTCATATCCAGTATAAATTGTTTGTCCAGTTAAAACTCGTTCAGCGAAACTTATTGTTATATGATGCTCAGGTTCAAATCCAATTTTAGAAAAACTAAAAAAAGGTTCATTTGTTTGATATTCTATATAAGATTCTGTTTCTCCGTTATATAAAATAAAATTATTTATATAAGTTGTGCTTCCGCTAATATTGCTTGTAGTCCCAGTAAATAAAACTTCATCAATTTTTTCAATAACTAAATTATTCTGAGATACTCCTTCAATTTTAGAATTAAATCCTATAAAAACTTGTAGAGGGGCTGGTACATAATTATATCCAATAGATGAGTTCATATTTTCTAAATCATATACTAATTCATCAAATATAGTTTGTTGATATTCTGGATCTCTTATTTTATCTAATATTTTATTAGGTTCTCTATTTAAAAATATATTATTGTTTAAATCACTAGACCATAAAGGAATTTGACCAATATATGTTAATTCTCCATTTGATTTTAATTGAGAACCAGAATAATCGTAATAAAATATATCAGGAGACACTTTTGGATTATTTTCTTCAATAGGATCCCATTTAAATTTATATTTTATTGTTCTATCATAACCTCCTCTAGGAGTTCTTAAAAAACTATTTATTGATAAAATAAGATTACTAGCATATTCATATAAAAGTGGGCCTTGATAAGATAATTGTATTATATTATTTGTTAATCTTAAAATGTTAAATTGTTTATTATTAATTGTATGAGTAAATCCAGTTACGTCTATAATCATACCAGTGGCTAACTCATAATCATAAAGACTTTTATTAGTATCAACTAAATATAATTCACTACTATCTATAACGACTGATCTATTTCCATCATTTTTAATAATATCATATTTAGAAAAAATATTAACTTTTACAGATATATCATAAAAAATAATATTAGGCTGTTGACTTTCAACTTTTAATGTATAACCAGTATATATATCAAATGTTTCACCAGATGATATTGTTATTCCAGCTTTATCAAAAATATTATAATATGTATTAATAAAGCTATTTATAGTATTGATGGTGTAATTACCAGTTGAACCACTAATAGGTATAAAATAATCCACATTATTTAAAATTAAATTGAATCCATAATTAGTGGAATCTCTTTCTATATTAAAATATATTTCAACTGAATAATTTTTAGCTAACTTATTATAATCATAATGATTTATTTTTTCATAATTGTTTATTTTTTCATCAACCACAAAATAAAATACATCTGAATCTTGTATTGTTGAACCTGTATTTAAATATGTAAAATTATTACCAACGATTAGGGGTGAAATATTTTGATTACCATCAATTATACTAGCAGTGGATCCACTATAATAAGGTTGATAATTATAATCCAATCCATCAAATATTAAATAATTTTTATTTTCATAGTTATAATGATAAATATTTAAACCATATCTATTTAATAGGGTTCTATATTTATTTCTCATTGCTGTTATTGTATTTTCATAAAAATGTGTAGTATCTCCAGATAAAATTATAGATTGATTTAAATTTATTTTATTACTTATAGATTGACAAATAGTATAACCACTAAAAAATGATGGTGTTATAACAGCATTTTGAGAACAATATAATTTATTAATTTTTCTTTTATTAATAACTTTACTTATTTCATAAGTAAATCCAGATTCTTGTATAATATACTCTCTAACTTGTAATATATTGTTTTCTATATTTACAACTTGAAATTGTCTTCTGTCATGTTTTGTTCCATTATCAATAAAAGGAGATGCTATTAATTCTATATAATCCCCATATTTTAAATTTTCAAATGTTGTTCCAGATTGAAATTCTATTACATTTACATCTTGATTCATATAAAATTTTAATTCTCCTGTTGTTATTAGATCTCTATCAACAAATCCAGTTATAGTAAATTCCGGATCTGATGAGTGTATGGGCGACCCATCTGGCAATTCAAAAATTATCGTTTGTCCTGTTGTTGTAAAATCTATATTAGTATTAATATAATTAGCAAATTCTATAGTAGTCCCAGTTGAACTTAAATCATTATAAGTTATTGATACATTGCCTTCATATAATTCTGGTCTTTGTGTCATTAAATAAAAATCAATATTTAATGTATATCCTGTGTCATACATCATATCAGGCAATTCAAAATCATATAATTTAGTTTTTAAAACATCATAATCTTTATATGTGTAAATTCCATCATTGTTATTACTACCATAAACGCTTAATTTTTTACCTGGATAATAATTTAAATTCGTTAAATCTACTAATTTTTGTTCTCCATAATCTGGAACTTCTATTATATTTGCTGATGATACTGTACCTCCAGAAAAAATAAAATCAAAATCTCTATTGTTTGTATATGTTGTAATTAAAAAAGCATCTTTTTTTGAACCCACTACATTATAATAAGTATTACCACTAACTCCAGTTAAACTAAAAGTTGGATCTTCGGTCATACTATTAGTATATCCAGTTAAATTATTAAAAAATATTGTTGATCCAACTGGAAATTTTTTATCAAATCTATCGCCATATACCCATTTTGAATAAAAATAAGAACTATTATTAACTTTTTTTATATCCCATATTTCCTCATTTGTATTTAAAGTTTGAGGATTAAAAGTCATTCCGCTATAATTGAAAAGCTGAGATGATCTTACATCAAAGGTATCACTAAATTCATACGGAGACACGCTTTCAAAAATATATAAACATATTGTTCTAAATGTATCGCTACTATTTTCATCAAAAAATATTTTACCAGACCATTCATTAATATCTTCGTTATATGTTAAATTATAAGGATATCCTTCTTTATCAAAAAAAAGTAATTTATTATTAGGTGTGCTCAAGATTTTATTTTTTATTACTATATATAAAAATAGAAAGTGTTGAAATATAAATTGTAATTAAAAAATTATGGAACTGTGGTTTTTGATATTAAAATGCCATTTTCAAATTCAAATTCATATTCTATATAATCAGGAGATATAAATTCATACCAATATAATATCCCACTAAATCCATATATCCCAGAACTCCCACTTGATGACATTAAAGACGATTGACCACTTGAACCACTAGTATTATTTATAGAGCTTTCACCGGATGACCCTGATTGCGTGCCAAAACCGCTACTACCACTAATTTGAGCAATTCCGCTAGATCCACTTGTACCAGTAAAAATTCCACTTGAACCAGATACATTAGATGCCCCTGTAGTTGATCCGTCTCCACTTGAACCATCTAATCCTCCTATCCCGCTAGTAGATGATATATTTGAATATCCAAAAAATCCGCTTGTTCCAGATGAACCTATAGACGCATAACTTGTTGTTCCATGAGAACCACTTATTCCACTAGAACCACTAGATCCACTTGTTCCCATTGTTCCACTACTTCCAGGCAAACCACTTGTTCCTGGAACACCTATATCGCTAGTTGATACTAATTGAAAAGAAGATTCCCCAGATAATGTTAGAGTTGGAGTTGTTCCAGATAAACTATAACCCAAAAATAACCAATCTTCTCTAGGTTTATCTTCTTCATTAAAATCTGTTATTTCTAATTTTAATATGCTCATTATAATTTTAATTTTTATATATATGGATTAGCTGATATTAAAAGTCCATTTTCGAAAATGAATTGATAAGGAGCAGAAACGGTAGGGAAAGTTGAAGCGGCCCAATAAAGAGTTCCAGTTTCACCAATTCCTGTATAACTAGCTCCACTAGATCCACTAGTACCACTAGATCCGCTAGAACCACTAGACCCACTAGTTCCTTCACCACTAGATCCACTAGTTCCATCAAATCCGCTAGAACCACTAGTTCCGCTAGTTCCAGATTCCCCCGATGAGCCAAAAAATGTAGCACTATATCCACTAGTTCCACTAGAACCATTTTTGCCAGATGTTCCACTAGTTCCTCCACTACCGCTATATCCACTTGAACCAGATGTTCCGCTAGTCCCCGATGAACCACTATCTCCAGATGAACCTGATGTTCCACTTAAACTTATACCACTAGTTCCATTTCTCCCACTAGTTCCAGATCTTCCACTAGTTCCATTTTTTCCACTAGTTCCACTAGAACCATCAGGTCCAATTGGACCTGTTGAACCTGAAACTGGATATGAAATATTACCATATTCATCTTTTTGAGTTAAATATGAAGTTCCACTAACATCACTGAACCCCAAAACAACCCAACCTTCTTTTGGTGTTTCTACATTTTCAAAATCTTGAATTTGTAATTTTAATATGCTCATATCATCTGACTTTTTTATCTATATATTAAATATTAAATATTAAAAATAAAAGACCGTCAAAAATATGTCTATTAAAAAATTAATAAACTTTCATATTATTATATTTTATATAATAAAAAAAATAATAAATATGCATATTATGATAGTTAATGGTTCAAATCAAAGCGGAAAAGACAATTTTGTTAATTTTTTTATCAAACATTATGAGTTTAAATCTATGAATTTATCAACTATAGATAGAGTAAAGGAAATTTCTAAAAAGTATTTTGGTTGGGACGGTAAGAAAAATGAACCATCTAGGAAATTTTTATCTGATATAAAAAGAATATGGGCAGAATATAATAATGGTCCATTTAAATATATGGTTAATAAGATCAAAGAAAATAATAAAAAATTATCTAAAGAAGATAAAGATAATATTGTTTATTTTGTTCACTGCAGAGAACCAGAAGAAATTAAAAAATTTAAAGATTATTATAAAAACAAGTGTTATACCATTTTATTAAAAAGGGATGTTAGAACTGAAAAAAATAAAATATCCAATAATGATTCAGATATGAATGTAGAAAATTATGATTATGATAAAATTGTTATAAATAAAGGCAATAAAATGGATTTAGAATTAGAATCTATTAAATTTCTTAATGATTTTAAAAAATTAATAACCAATAATCAAAACAAATAATTTAAAATATTATATAATAAATAAACAAAATAAAATTAAATATTATGCCAAAATCAAGACAAAGAAAAGATCATAAGAAAAAAGCTCAAGCTTACAAGAAAAGAGTTAAAGACGCTAAAAATGCTTTTCAAAATCAAATGAGGATCATGTTTGAAAAACAACAACTTGAACAAATGCAGTCTGAACAATCAGTCAATCAAGTTCAACAAGAACAAATAGAAGGTTTAGATTCCAGTGAATTTGTTTTAGAAGATAATTTTATTGATAATTTATCTGAAGATAATGTTTCTGAAGAAAATAAATAAATTGAAAATAGATATTTATTAATTTTTTTACAGAATTTATATAAATAAAAAATTACTCTACATATCATCAATCATTATATTAGGGGATTATATGTTGAGTAATTTTTTATTTATAATTACCCGCCAAAGAAAACTACGACGTCTTTAGTGTCGTAGTAGTTCATGAAATTATTTTATTTTTTTTTCATTTAATTTATTTCAAATTTATCAAACAATTCTTTTGCTGGCGGCAATTCTAAGAATATTTTTTCCAATAATTCTTCTAAATTTTCATAATCATATATACTATCAACTTCTAAAAATTTTAATAAATCATCATCAACAGATAAAACGTATTTACAATCTTTATTAAACCAAAATACAGATTGATATATCTGATCATCAACATTGATTGATATAACTACACCAACTCCATCTCTTACTTTACCAAGATAATCTATTATAGAAATACTAGTCATTTATCAAACTTTATTTTTTTATATATATATTTATTATAAAATCAAAAAAATTAAAAAACACAATAAATGATACTAGATTATAAAGATTTATATATTAAATATGATGGTCATCCTAGATTTCATTCTAATAGAATCTTAGAAAACGATGTAATAGAAACAATAGTTCAAAAATTAGAAGTCGTTCTATTTACAAATAAAGGAGATGTTTATGGAGATCCGCAATTAGGATGTAATATAGAATATTTATTATGGGAAACTAAAATACCCGTATCTGAAATTAAAAAGAATATATCCAGACAAATTGATATCTATATACCTGAATTGAATGAACTTGGATATGATTTTAACATTGAATTATATGAAGGTTCATATAGAGATATTTTATATTTAAATTTTAAAATAAAAGGTTATAATTTTGAAATGTTATTAAAATGAAAAATTTAAAAAAATCAAAAATTTTGATTATTCCGAAATTTAAAAAAAACGAACTAATATTTTAGTTCGTTTTTTTAATTTATAAAATTATTATTAATTTTCAATATCATCTTTAAATTTTATTTTTTTATGACTATATTTTTTTTTATTTTTTTCATATTTTTATCTAATATATCATTATCTAAATTTTCATTCAAATCTTCATCGTCTAAATCATCTAGATCATCATCGTCTAAATCATCTATATCTTCATCTAAATCTTTATCTTCTTCATCGTCTTTAATTTCAACAATTTCTATATTTTTTATTTCATCTGAATTTTCATCTATTTTATCTTCATTTTCTGACATTATATCTTCAAAGGTTATATCTATTTTTAAAAAATTTCTTAATTTTTCACTTAGATAATCATTTTTTTCTGTATCTTCAAATTCAGATTTATACATTTTTTCTTCAATATCTTCATCATCTTCATCAAAAGGATCATCTTCAAAATCTTTATAATTTAATACCATGTCTTCGATTTCTTCTATTTCATTATTCATTATATGGTATTTTAATTTAGAAATAAATGGATCAAAATATTTGCTATCCTCATATTCATATAATTCATCTTGATAATTTGTAATATAATCTTTTAATTCATCAATATAATTATCTTTACTTAAAATATATTCAATAACATAAATGTAAGGTTTAGGCGGTTTATTATATTTTTGATTATTTCCACCAACAAAATCGCTAAAATTTGTTAATTTTGACATGATAATTTATTTTATTTTTTAAGATTCTATACTATTATATATTTTAATTTTTTAATTGTTTAATCTTATTTTTTAATTTCAAATTATTATATAATTAAGATAATTTTTTTATTTGAAAAAAACTTTTTATATTTGTTTATTAATATTAAAAAATATGATCAAAAAAGAAATGGTTATTATCAAAGATGATGAGAGTAAAATAAAGTTTTTACCGTATTTTATAAATAAATTATTTATAAAAAATTATTACAATCAAGGTGGTGTATACATTAAGAAAATTTTTAATGAGGAAAAACCTGTTTTTTGTTCAGATTTAATTCTGTGGTTAGAAAAATTAAAAATAGAAACTTATTCTCAAAAAAAAGCCGACGAGTTGAGTTGGAAATATTTTAATGAAAAATATCCACAATATAAAGGTTTTGTGCAGTTATTTTAAATATTTAATCATCAAAACCAGCATAGTGACATACTATATATTCACCCCTTTTATCTAATTTTTTAAATTTATATCCAAGGGAAGCTAATTTCATGCAAAAAATCCAATCATGTGAATAACCATCACCCCATTTTAAATACTCGCCATTTTTCAATAATCTAGGGTGCTTATGACTAATAGCTGATGTTCCAACAGACCCCCACCTAAGTTCGACTTTACGTAGGTGAAAATTAGTGAAAGCTTTATCCAATAGCATTAAATCGTCGCTATATACCCAATCCCATATATTTGTATCAAATTGTTCTGATATTAATTTGAGATGGTTTTTGCCTATAACATCATCTGAATCTAAATATGTTATTATATCACCATCAGCTGATTCAAATGCTATATTTCTCATTAATCCAGAATATAATACTTGTTTAGGTATAGGTATTAATTTTATATTACTATATTGACTAAAATCATTTTGATATATATTAATTGTTCTTTCACATCCATCAGAAACTATTATTAATTCTTTATCTTCATAATTTTGTTTTAAAAATGAATTCACAGCTCTTTTAAATTTCAAATCAAGTTTTTCTCTATTTGGAACCCCCAAAAAACTTGCCATTATAACTGATATTTTCATATAAATAATTTTTCTTTTTTATAGAATAAAAATTATTAAAAGTTTATATAAACCATCAAAGAAAACATAGAGATCTTTATTCCGCACATATTATAGAATTTATATTTTTATATATAAATAAAATAGAAAAAAATATTGAATTATTTATATGATAAAAAAATATAACCAGTATATCAAAGAAACCATTGACTATAGTGATGTAGATCCGTGGGGAGAAGAAGACTGGGGAGTAGATGAATTGTCTCCAGTTTTACAAAAGTCTAGAGAACAAGGGAAACCATTTGATCAAATAACTGAATTGAATTGTTATCGTATGAATTTAGAAAATCTAGATGGCATTGAACAATTAGTTAATCTTAAAAGATTATATTGTTATGATAATCGATTAACAAGTTTAAATGGAATAGAAAATTTAAGAGGTCTTAAAGTATTATCT
>Ga0265294_10003437_pt1 | contig 20233 bp, 23 predicted proteins | sample MunlanPumphouse3_FD_192504 | JGI IMG/M metagenome (GOLD analysis project Ga0265294, IMG submission 192504) | Groundwater microbial communities from a municipal landfill in Southern Ontario, Canada - Pumphouse #3 | ecosystem: Environmental > Aquatic > Deep subsurface > Groundwater | place...
AGTAGTCAATTGATGTAGAGACAAAAACTAATAAAGCGGATACTATTGTTTCCATTATTTCTCCTTTCAAAATGTTTAATTTTTTTAGACAATCAAAAATTGACTGCAAATACATTGTGCCTTGGCATTTGCCAATGGAGACATTTGAAGAAATAATTTCATAATTTTCCCGCCTTTCTTTTTAATATTACTGAAAGTTTACTTAATTTATTGGATTTTGTCAAGTATGCTGATAGATTGCACCACCAATGATCATCGATAAATATAATGTTTCGATTACCTCCAATGTTGAAATAATCAGAAAACAGTTTCAAGACTGAGTAAATAGAAAGCTGAAATTTAGCTAAACTAATACGCAAGTCACAATTAGATCGCCGTATTTGCATAATATGATGATTCTTACTTCTCAATCAATTTATACTAGCTAGTTGATAACGCGGATAATTAAAAAAGGAATTGTATAAAGATAATCATTCTCGGACAAGGATCAAATATACCATCTTGGAAACTGAATTACTTAAGTCCTGTAGAATATAGAATGATGAATGGAATTAAATAAATATCAATGAGTCTATATAAAACAAGTTAAACATTTGATATAATATATTTAAGATTAGTAATTATATCCTCTTTTTTAAAACTTAGAGGGGGGATATGTGTCCTGTTTTTTCATAGCAGAGCAACTTTTTTATCCAGGTTATAAGATTTTTCCTATCTATAATCACATAAAACAAAATGATAATCATACTTCCATAAATATAAAGTGGTATCATTAACCATATGACTGGTACTAAAAAAGTAAATCCGTAAACTGGGTGAGTTATTTCCATAAATTTTGGGACAAACACCTTTAAAAGCACACTAATTTCTTCATATCCATCCTTGATACCAAAAATCATGGATGGATTTCTTTTATTAGGATCAAAGAGATCCTCAAAAGGGACACCACCAAAGTATGTAATCAAAAGTTCATTGATGAATAATAACACTAAAACACCGATAAATATCAAGGGTATTTTTAGAGCTCTTTTAAATGAGACGATATGGATTTTATATCTTAGCATTAAAAATGCGACTAAGAACAATATATAATGTGCTGTATAAAACCTTATGTTTTCTAGCATAAATACAGGTCTTTCACCAATATGAATCGTGCCATTAAACATTGTTGACATAGCATCTGCTGGATAAATCAGAGGTATGAGGCCTGCAGAAAGACCAATGATGATCATATAGTCTTTTAATGTTTTGTTTTTTGATACATATAAATATGGAAAAAGTAAAATCGTCGCAGCTGAAATATTTTCAAAAGTGACCTTTGTCCATACATGATCTATAAGTGTATATGGATAAATGAATATCTTCAAAAAATGAATGACAAAATTGAAGATGATTAAACCAAGAATAAATCCTTTTTTAAATCTTAAGGATTGGTTATCCAAAAATAGAGAAATAACAAACGTCATACATATGAGTATACCTATATATAAAAAATAGTAGAAGTTAAAAAGTTCAATCGTATTCATGAGAAAGCACCTCATCTCATTTTGGGTGTGAGTATATTTATGTATCTCTATTAGTATAAGCGAATTCTAAGGGTAGTGTCAAGAATTTTGTGTAAATGAATTGAATTAAAGTATTAAGAACTCTCTTTAGTGCTTTTAGATTTTTGAGCGCGATGCTTAATTGAACATTTCATTCAGTTCTGCAGTGACAAGCTTAAATCCCTTATGGATTCTCATTTGGAATCTTTGATTGTAGTCACCTGCATAAGTACCGATGAATCTGATGAGTGAATCCTCATTGGGAAACTGTTCCTTACGCTTTGTATAACGTTTCAAATGCTTATTGAAACCCTCAATCAGATTGGTCGTATAGATTGACGCCCTAATCGGTTTTGGGAAAGACAAAAAGGTAAATAGAGATGGATTATTCTTGAATCTTTCTGTTACTTTAGGATATTTCTTATGCCACGTTTGTATGAATGTATCAAGTTTTTCTTCAGCAGCTTCCACTGACTCTTGAGTGTAGACCGTCTTTAGATCATTTAACACTTCAGATCTATCTTTCACTCTTACAGCATGACTTACATTTCTAGCCAAATGAACCCAGCATGATTGGTGTTTAGCTTTAGGGAACACATTTGAGATCGCATCTTTAATCCCTGTAAGACCATCCGTGACAAACAGCAAGGATTCCTCAGCACTGCTCTGCTATGAAAAAACAGGACACAAATTGGACAGTCAAATCGACTTATATTAGGACAAATTATATACTCAAAAAAATAAAGACCGCTTAATGGCGGTCTTAAATCATTATTTAGGGTGTAAAGTTTAAATCCCCTCAACTCCACGGTTTTTGGCAAAATCAGCAAATTCTAAATCCCCTCAAATCCCAGAACGATTTGTCCAATTATAATTGTCCAAAATACTGTCCGAAATGTTAGTTTATCACTAGATAATAAAAAAAGTCTATTCCTATAGTTCGCTAAACAAAGGCGTTAACCCTGTTTTTTGAATAGGAATAAACTTAAATAGTACTGATGTCTTGTCATTACGGAGTTTTACTCTAAAATCGTCCGTGTTCGACGGAGTTTTACTCTATTTCCAACGGAGTTTTGCTTTTTTTAAGACGGAGTTGCTTTTATTAGTGATTTGTCAAATTAAGTATTGTACTTATTATTCTAAAATATTCACAAAAAAAGAGCAAGACGATACCGCCCTACTCTTAAACATATTCGGTTTCTTATTTTTTATGTCTAATATACTATTCTAACACCCTGGAATAAAGATTTGGTATTTTAGACTTAATTATGCTATGGTTTTTTTATTGTTGAAATAACTAAGCAGTGAATAAGATATTACCAAACATATTGAGATTGATATATTGAAAAACAATAATAGTTTATGACCAACAATGAAACTACCAAATAAGTAGGTGCTAACTGTTGTTATCACTAATAAAAGTATTGATACAATTAAATATTTCCCAATAAATTTTTTATCATTATATTTCAGTAATAATCCACTTAGTAGTGAAAGTATAACATAGATTATAATACTAACCGAAATAATTAAAAAACTAATTGAATGATACCAATAAGCTGATCTTAATAATTCCTCAGATTGATCAATGGTGTTATACAAATCCAAATAGTGCAGATAACTATCATAGTATACTGGAAATAATTTGAATATACTAAATAAAATTACAAAACCAATTATTAAATCAATTATAAAAGCTTTAATTCTCATAGAAAAAACTCCTGTTAGCATTTTATTGTCACCACAATAATGGTGGTATTGATTCCATTCTTACATATTCATCAACTGTTAATAAAAATTCATGCAAATCATTCATATAAGAAATAGTACCAAAAGCATATTCGTTTAAAAATGTTGGATTAAAATATTCGTTATTCTGATATTTCATGGACATATAATTTCTACTGGATATGAAGTTTGAGGAATTTCTATATTCAAATGACACAGTACCTGTATCAGTTGCAGTATGATAAAATTCAAATACAACATTTATTCCTAAATTTCTACCCTCACTCAACAATTGACTCAAAGTCATGTATTCGAGTTCCATATTGTCAGAATAGATTCCTTGTAATGTCTCTGTCTTGTCATTATGGACTTTATCACTGTTTTTGATAACCTCTATACTAACTTTACTACAACCTATAGACTAACTTTACTATAAATAATGCTAAAAGTTCATATTTTTTTTGTACGATGATTTAGACTAATATAAATCATGCACTGCTATGAAAAAGTGGGACACGTTCCTCCTCCCTCATGATATTAAATATAGTATAATAATACAAAGGAGTTGATAGAGTGGTTAATCAGTACAGTGTAGACTTTAAACTTAAAATAGTGCACCACTGACCGTATCTTTAATCACACCTGCATCTTGAAATCTAGATGTGATTTCTCCTATTTGCCTCGTTGAAAAGAACTTAAGTGGTAGTTTTGTCACATGGCCATAATATCCAAGCATCAAAGGTATATCTAATCTAATCGATAAATACATTAAAAGATGACTTCTAAATGCATTTAAAATAATTCTAAGTAAATATAATCCGACAAACGCAATCGAAACGACATGTAGTGTTTTCTCTAATCCAAATGGAATAATTTCATCCATTAAAAATTTAAAATAAAAAGAGCTGATGATGCCAAAAATAGTTAAGACAATACTCATCAAAAATACATTTATCATGAGATGTTTTTGTGGAATAAGCATCTTAAAAAATCTTGTGAAAACGCCCTTCATCTCATTTTTCTTTTCAAAGACTTCTGAAGGTTTTAATACAATTAAATATCCAGTCCACATGCCTGCAAACTCATCAAATGATAATTTTCTCAATCCTTTAGCTGGATCTGCAATAAGCACTTTCTTTTTATCAATCTTATGGATTACAACATAATGTTGTAAACTATCTTCTGTTAAAACATTTGCAATCGCTGGTAATGGAAATTCAGTTAAGAGATTTTCTCTTGTGCCTTTAATGGCTTTAGCTGAAAATCCTTGTCTTGTCATTATGGACTTTATCACTGTTTTTGATAACCTCTAGACTAACTTTACTACAACCTCTATACTAAGTTTACTATAAATGATGCTATAAGTTCATATTTTTAATAACTCAAACAATCCAGCTACTTCGTTTATTTTGTTATAAGAAATTTTGTAATAATTCTTTAAATCACTTTTTTGATAAATATCTAGTATTGGATAATACTCTTCATCATCCCAAATAGAATCATACTTTTCATGTAGTTTATTCATATCTAGTGTATTTACTGTTGATACATCACCTATGATAATTCTTCCTTGATTACTTAGGTTCTCATTAATTTTTAGAAGCAAGTCTATTTGACTTTGATAATCAAGGTGATGAATCGAATAATTGAATATGATGAAATCATACTGAACATTCAGTTTTGTTAAAGAATTTTGGAAAGTATCACATATGAATATTGCATTAGGCAATTTCTTTTTGGCTATATCTATCATCTTTTCTGATAAATCCACACCTGTTACTCTATATCCTAAATTGTATAAAGGACTCGTGATTTCTCCGGTCCCCACACCCATATCAAGAATATGTGCAAATGACCTTTTCGTAACAATATCAATGATTTGATATTTGACTTTAGAGTATCCAGCAAATGGATATGTTTCTTCTTGTTCTGATTTAATCACACTCTTATTATAGTTACTCGCCCAGTTATCAAACAACTCTTTTCTTATTTGACCCTCAACATTTAGGACAAATTTAGTATCTACATCATCCTTATCTTCTACACTAAATCCGTTTTTATAATGAAAGTTTAATGACTTATGGTTATGATTTTTAACAATGGAATAGATGTTTTTTATATTGTCTCTTTTTAATTCATACAAAACTTTGTTTAATAACTTACTTGCATAACCTTTTTGATAATAGTTTCTGTGTGTTTCTAGACCTTCTAGATGGTAATTACCATCAACAATCACTATTCTACAAACAGATATAATCTTTCCATCATCTCGTAAAATATAGTAAGCATATAAGTTTTGATTATTTCCACAACTTTTTAAATAATCAATATAATCCTTTTTAATACCCGCTCTAATACTTTCTATGTTGGGATCTGATAAATCATATCCTCTATCTTCTTCAAGACCGTGATTAAGCACATTGAACCACTGTTCAATATCTATTTGAGATAGATTACTAATCTTGTGTTTATTCCAAGTTTCAAACATAAGAATATACCTCTTATCTAATAAGCCATTTTTAATACACTATAAGTTGCTTATGTCTCATTGTAGAGATAACTATTTTGAATTCGCTATCTGATATATTAAGTGTGGGATAATGACTTTTCTTCCATAATTATATTTGGATTGTAATTTTTCGTCTCTTCCAACTAAAGGATGCCCTGCAGCAGAATTATCTGATACTACTAATAAGGCGATTGCTGGGACTTCTAATAAATCAGCTAATAAGTAAAACGTACTCGTTTCCATTTCAATCAAATCTGTGTTAAATTTTTTGATTTCCTCAAGATGATAATATTCAAGAGCAATAGAATCAGTGCAAAATACTGATGCTTTATTTAGGTTTATACTTTTAGTTTTAGCCATTTGAATCACTTTATCTATGAAAGGCTTATTTGGATATACTTCTTGAAACGGAATGTAGTCATGGATGTTTTCCTCTAAATAAGCATTAGCATATACACCAGCAATACTGAATGAAGGTGTACAAATATCACCTACATGAAACTTATCTGTGAGACTACCTACTGCACCTACAAATATTAACTTATTGAACTTAAGTTCAGCACATAAAGTTAAATGGTCCAACAAATTAGGAGCCCCTGACGCAATTTGAACCCAAGCGATTTTCAAACCGGCTCTTTCCACTAAATAGCCAGATATATATGAATGTGTTGCAAGGACTGTGATTTTAAAACTATCATCTTCGATAATGCTTGTTGGTTTCCAACCTGGCGCTATAACCAAAGCATCATAAACTATATTTTCGTCCAATCCATAGTTGAGTTTTGCCATATGTTCAACATTATAGCGATGTAACGTTTCTAGTATTTTTTTCATTTTAGATTTCATTCTTTAACTCCTTCAAAGTAATAAAAAGAAAATGATAAATCCACAAAATTCATTATAAAATCAATTAATAGATTTATGTAATCAATGTATTGAATCAATCTCTTTAGCGATATATTAATATAATTATACCAAATAAAATAAAGATTTGAAAAAATATTTCAAATCTCTAAAATTCAATGGGTTGTGTAACCTATTTTAATACAATTACGCACCCCTGATGTGATTTTACGCACCCTTGTCAAAATCTACGCACCCCTAGCCAATTTTTACGCACCCCTAGAAAAGCGGCTTAGTTTGGACATTTTTATTATTTTTTGTTAAATTGGGTTTGGCCATTTTTGGTTTTTTCTTAAACTATGATTTCAATCAATATTCAAAATCTCTTTTTCTTCCTCTGTCAATAATCCTTTACCAAGAACCCTATTTAAATATATCAAAGGATAATTCATTAATATAGGTATAAGCATCAATAATGTGATTGAATCTTCTGGTTCAATTGCTTTGATGCCAATCGTAGCTAGGAATGAGAGATGCAAAAGTATTTGTCCAAATACATATATTTTAATGAGTTTTTTTTCGCTCATCAATTGATGTTCTAAGATCCTGTTAAAGGTCTTTTTATTTGAAATTTGAAATCTCTTATAGAGATATATAGCTAGAATTGTAACTAATCCGTTTATAAAAATGTCGTGAAACTCAAGTTTAGGTATTTCCAAATAATGTATACTTCCAATCAAAAACCCTAGAGTAAATATTGATAAGCCTGTTTCGTTTCTATATTTTGTCTTCTCTTTAGCCTGATCAATATCAGTCATCACTTGTTCCATGCTATTCACCCATAAATCCTTGTATCGAATGACTTGTGTCTTTCCTTTTAATAAAAAATACTCAAAGACACTTATTATCAAAACGACACTCCAAAAAATAATTAGTGCCAATTCCAAAGATACTGATTGCAATAAACCTGCAGTTACATATATTAATGCAAATTTAACTAAGAACAAAACATGATGTATAATTTTTAATATCATAGAGTCATTTCTTGTGTGATTAAGCTGTGTGGTTAAATATATATAATATAACATGGGTAAAAACCAAAACGCTAAAACTGATGCATTATTTTCATCATTTACTAACCAAGATGATAACAACAATATCAGTAAATAATATAATGTGTTTTGCATAAAAACTCTTTTTAGTACCATTGAAAATACCTCAATAATTAATAGTTTTTTATAAATAATGTTTAATCCAATTCACCTAGTACTTTATACATAGTGTGTAATTCTTAATACTATTAATAAATTTAAGCACAAATGAAGAGATTATAATACTCTGAGTATAGTTTACAGCAATCCCATAGAAACAGAGAAAATGTATGATCAACCAAAAATTTACTGTCTATTCTAGTTCGACTTGTATAACCTCATCTACTGCTACTCCAAATACTTTGGATATCTTTTTAACAAGTACGAATGATGGCGAGTATTTGTTCTTTTCTAAAACATGAATCGTTTGTCTTGAACAACCCACAAGATCAGCTAACAACTGTTGACTCATATCATTATTTTTAAAGCGAAGTTCCTTTATGGCATTCGTTACATTCTTAATCTTCATATTTAGTCCTTAATAGTGGTATTAACAAATTAGAAATTGTAAATATTATGCTTGCAAATGAGAAATAGGCAAATGCTAGATACCATAACCAATATATTGGTATTTGTCCTTCGTCTATATTAATAACATATAAATACTGCAATGAAATAAAAGATGCAATCATCATAGTAACGAATGTTGTTCCAGCACTTGTTGTCTCCAATCTTTTGTTTCGTTCATCTAACTTATCATTTTTATTCGTTATTATAACCAAAAGAAGATAAATAAATTGAGAGATACCGAATATAACAACTACATTAATTCTATAATCATTTCCAAATGCTAAAAACTTTTCTACATCATTAAAAAAAATAATACTGTTAAGAATAAAAAATATAAGTTGAGAAAGAAGAATTATAATACTCATTTTTGTTCGATAACTCATAAGATCACCTCTAACTATATTGTAATATATTTCTTACATAATGTAAATGATTTATTGCATTATTATGAAAACTATATGATTATAAAATAATTTTAAGCAATCAAAAAGAAATGAATACAGTAAAAATTAACTGAAATCGTGTGAATCCAAGGTAATAGTGTAAACTCACTTGTAATCGTGTAAATGGAAGGCAAATAGTGTGAACCTATTATAGGTCTTATGTTTTCATCATATTTTTTGGCTGCTTTCTACATCAAAATCTAACTGTTAAAGTGAGAAAAAGGCCTTATTAAAGCAAAAAAAGGCCTGATACAATTGTATCAAACCTATGCTTCTTATATGTGTGATGCTACCTATTTTGATACAAATTAGCACCCCATGATTTTTTTTAGCACCCTTAACTGATTTTTAGCACCCCTGTAAATATGGCTTAACAAGGCTGTCAATATCAATTATTTGTGTTTTTTATTGACTCAATGATTAAATCTATAGCAACACTTATGTCTATCATGTGTATCAGATTCTTCTCATATACTCTAAGAGTCATTGTTCTATCTACTATAGTTGCCTATCCAACCTCAATCCAATAAAAACAAAACATAAATTCATTAGGTAGATTGTGTTCTTCAGGCATCTCTAATTTAACAAGGATTGGTGAAACAAGTTCCCAATCTTAGGTTATAAAGTATTATTTTATTAACAGTTGTCTAGAATGATATCAAAAGGACTGTAAATGATTTAAACATCATCTACAGTCCTTTCTATTAATTATAGAGTTATGTTTATCCCTTGTACTTTAGCACCCTCATTGCATTTAGAATCGCTATCAACGATACTCCTACATCAGCAATAACTGCTTCCCACATTGTTGCTAATCCAAATGCACCAAGAACTAAGAAGAAAGCTTTAATACCTAATGCTAATATAATGTTTTGCCATACAATTTTTCTTGTTCTCTTCGCAACTTTTACTGCAGTTGCAATTTTTGATGGCTCATCTGTCATAATAACGACATCAGCTACATCAATTGCTGCATCCGCACCAAGTCCACCCATTGCGATCCCTATATCTGCTCTTGCAAGTACTGGTGTATCATTTATACCATCTCCAACAAAGAAGAGCTTACCTCGTTTTGACTTACTGTTTAAAAGTTCTTCGACTTTATTTAATTTATCTTCAGGAAGTAATTTAGCGTGAATCTCATCTAACCCTAATGCTTTGCCAACACTAGTTGCAACAGATTTTTTATCTCCTGTTAGCATTATGGTTTTCTTAACTCCTAATGCTTTCAATAGCTTTATTGCTTCTTTTGAATCTTTTTTAATTTGGTCAGATACAACAATATTACCAACATATTTTTTATTAATAGCGATATACAAGATAGACCCTAATGCAGATGATTCTTCAAATGAAATATTTTCTCTTTCCATTAAACGAGCATTTCCTACCAATACTTCATCGCTATTAACCTTAGCTTTTATACCATGACCCGAAACTTCTTTTATATCTGATACAATTTCTTTTTATCCTTCATATGATGCCTCCTGCATATATTCTAGTTTACACTAAGTACAGGTTTTTGGTATCAGTTCAGTATCATTTAGACTTCCTGATGATAGATACATATCATATTTACGTGCTGCTTGACTGTATGAGAGTTCATTTTCAATGATATCTAGGACCACTTTAAGTTTAAAATCTCCGCTCCATAGTCTATTCTTTTTCTTTTTATCCTTCATATGATGCCTCCTGCATATATATTAGTTTACACTAAGTACAGGTTTTTGGTATCAGTTCAATTTCATCAATCTTTGCTTGGGACAAATACAATGCAATTTTCTTTTTCACTGAATTCTTTTTTCTCCTTCTATTTCTTACTGTGTATTAGCACTATTAAAACCATACTGACGATTACATCGGGCTTTTCTGATTTTGATTGAGTCTCTCCAAATCCTGATGTTCCTCAACAAGCAAAAGAAAAATGGAAACCATACCTCACTTTGCGTATAATTTCCATTGTTGGCTTACATTTAATACTAGAATTGAACTGGCATGTCATTTTTGGAATTAGGCTTGTTTCTTACTTCAAAAAAGAGAATAATTGCACACCCAACAATAATATATACATCGGATATGTTGAAAATTGTGGATCCAACAACCGGCAATATTGGCATCTGCAAATAATCAATAACATAGCCAACACTTAACCGATCAAACAGATTTCCAGTTGCACCGGCAAGTACTAATCCCAGCGCAACCCTTATATAAACCTGCTTTGATTTTACAAGAACAGTACTAATCAAGATGCTCATAACTAATCCAATCAAAACAATCGTCCATTTCATTCCACTAAACATTCCAAATGCTACACCGTAGTTTCTGATATAACCAATATTTAGAAATCCAGCAAAAACTGTCTCAGTTTCATTAAGTCCGTAGTTTGTCGAGAAATATATCTTTAGTATCTGATCTACTGCAAAGAGAATCGCAACAAATACAATCGTTGCAAATATCGCTTTCGTTCTTTTCGTAATGATTGCTTTTTGTGTTGTTTTGATAAATCCAACTCTCCTTTATCATAATGTTTTTTCACAATATATCATTTTACATTTTCTCGTCAATTGACTTGTTTGAGTAACCGAAGTCCATTAAGTATAACTACTAATGTACTTCCTTCATGAATCAACACTGCATATGACATGTTCATTAACCCAAGAATATTAACAGTAACTAGGAAGAGTACAACAATCATCGAAAAGATAATATTTTGAATAACGATGCTTCTCAATTTCTTTGCAACTTTATGTGTATATGCGAATTTGTTCAGATCATTTTTCATCAAGACAGCATCAGCTGCATCAATGGCAATGTCAGTTCCTTCGCCCATAGCAACCCCGATATCGGCAGCAACAAGTGCAGGAGCATCATTTACACCATCTCCTAACATCGCTACAATAGAGTAATTTTTCTTAAGATCTGTAATAATCTTAGATTTATCTTCTGGAAGAACATTGGCACGAACTTCGTCAATTTGAAGTTGGCGGCCGATCGCTTCACCAGTTCGTTGAGCATCTCCAGTGATCATCAATGTGTGGATATTATTATCTTTGAAGTATTGTATTGCTTCCTTTGAACTCTTTTTAGGAACATCCTGAATGGCTATAAGCCCAAGTACTTCATCATTGGAACCAAAGTAAACTACTGTTTTACCTTCAAATTCATATTTTTCAGTATGCTTTGTGATTTCGTCTGATATGGTTTTGTATGATGAAGGTTTCCCTATACTAAAGTTTGCATCACCATAAGTTGCTTTTAGTCCAACTCCAACAAGATTTTCAACATCAAATTCAAGTGTATCGACATCATGATAATAATTGATAATTGCATCCGCTAGTGGGTGATTTGACTTTTTCTCCATCGATACTATGATTGAGTTATATTCGCGTTTCTTGTATTCTTTCACTTTTGATACAAAGTAAGTATCAGTAACCACTGGCTTCCCTTGTGTGAGTGTTCCTGTTTTATCAAAGGCAACAGCGCCGAGATCAGATAGATTCGACAAATATGAACCACCTTTGAATAATACTCCACGCTTCGCAAGATTACTAATTGCAGAAAGTGTAGCTGGAATATCTGTTGCCGCTAATGCACATGGTGATGCGCCAATCAGAAAGACCATTGTTCTGTAAAAACTCGTTTCCGCTGTCCATTTGAACAAGAAGAGTCCTAAGAGATAGAATACTGGAGCCAACAAAATAACAATTGTCACATATACAGGCTCGATTCGCTTAATCATCGCTGCTGTTTTAGAAATGCTCTTCTGAGTCTGGCTAACTAATTGAACAATTTTTGCAAACACAGTATCTGAACTTTCTTTTGTTACTTCCATAACTAAAGTTCCTGTTCCATTGATTGTACTTCCAAATAATGGATCACCTGCTACTTTATCAACAGGAATACTTTCACCTGTAATAGAAGCTTGGTCAACTGCAGAATTCCCTGAAATTACCATACCATCAGTCGGAATCTGATCCCCAGTTAAAATGCTCAAACGATCACCAACTTTTAATACACTAACATCAACAATCTCGATTTCACCGTTTTCATTAATTAATCGAGCAGTGGTTGGATTCATTTTGAGAAGATTTGTGATATCCTTCTTGCTCTTTCCTTCTGCATATTCTTCAAGGAAATGTGCTCCAGCGAAAATCAATATCAGAAGTGCTGCTTCTCGGTGTTCACCAATAATCAATGCACCTGCAGCAGCAATCGTCATTAATAAGTGGATATTTGGGGTGAACCGTTTCCTTTTAATCGTTAAAGTAACTGTATCCTTAATTCCTTCTATGATAATATGATAACCTGAAAGGAAGAGGGCCAATAGATACATGATGTTTTTAAACAAATCATTGTTTACAAACATTGCTAGTAAATAAACTGCTAGTCCTATAAAGAATAAAATAAGTGAATTTCCACCTCCGTGGCTGTGTTCGTGTCCTTCATGGTCGTGATCGGTATGTTCATTTACCTTATGATTATGCTCTTTTCCTTCTTCATGTTTATGATCATGAGAATGGTTATGCTCGTTTTTCATGTAGTTTTACCTCCCTTACATGCTGTAATGCTTGTTCAAAAATTGTGTAAATGTGTGAATCTGCAAGACGATAAATTCGCTCTTTTCCTCGTGTTGTTGAAGCAACAATATTAGCGTCTTTAAGTAATCTTAGTTGATGTGATACCGCACTCTGTTCAAGTGACAGCTGTTTGCTCACATCAGTTACTGTCATATCATTTTCATTCAGTAAGGCAATAATTCGAATCCGGTTTAAATTTGACATAATTTTAAACAATCGACTGGCTTGGTTTACAGAATCAAAATCGAAAGAATTGATGCTGCCGTCAGAGCACATCTTGTTCACCTCCTAAGAACATTACATTTCAGTTGAATATATGTTCATCTATTCATATTTTATTCTAATGAATTATTTCTGTCAAGTATAATACTAGATTCTGAACTGATACCATTTTCTTGTACTTTATGTTCTTTGTAGTTATTATATCATTCGTTGTTTCATTAACCTATATTGTATAGGTAAATACCCCTTGGATAGGGTACACTTCACTTTGGAAGTCCTGATATTAGAAGTAGATCTTTTAATGCATATTTTCGCCTTAGTTCCTTGACTACTCGGTATCTTTGTTTGTTCGTTCCTGTTTTTGACTAAGGCGATAAGTTTTTTTGTATATCCAAGTTCCATTTCAAGATGTTTGACTTTGAGTTCTAAATTTTGTTCTACCTCTTTTGATGGTGTATGGAACTTTCTAATTGGATTCTTACGATAATCTTTTGGTGTTTGAAAGAAACGCTCTTTACCATAAAGTCTATACTGATAAACCCATCTAGCAGGCAATGTATCATTTAGACTCCCTGATGTTAAATACATATCGTATTTTCGCGCTGCTTGACTGTATGAAAGTTCATTTTCAATGATGTCTAAAACGACCTTTAACTTAAATTCTTTGCTCTATAACCTATTCTTCTTCTTTTTATCTTTCATGAGATACCTCCTGCAGATATCTTAGTTTACATTAAGTACAGGTTTTTGGTGTCAGTTCACTCCTGTATTTCTCTTACTTTCGATTTTATCTGCACAATTTGCGCAACTTATGTTTTTTAAATGATTTCTATATTCTTTCATATCTCGCACTCTTTTCTATTTATGTAAAAGGTGATCTAGTCCTTGGCTTATAAGTAACTTAATATGATCATCATCCAATGAATAATAAACTGTTTTACCATCTTTTCTGTACTTTACTAACCTAGATTGTCTTAATACTCTTAATTGATGTGATACTGCAGATTGAGATGTATTAATTACATTTGCTAAATCATAAACGCATAACTCGGTTTCCATTAATGCACATATAATTTTAATACGTGTTGAATCACCGAAGGTCTTGAAAAAATCTGCTAAATTAAATATAAGATCATCACTTGGTAAACTCTCTTTTGCTTTGTTTACCGCTTCAGGATGTATAATATTTGAAGCACATACATCCATTTCTAAATTTTTCATATTATTACCTCACACTCTCATATAAACATATGTTCATACATTCATTATACTTCTCTTTAAAATTACTGTCAACTGTTTTTTTCATTTTAAGTTAGTAAAAATAGCTATGTACCACAAAAATTCATGAATGGTCTCAGTAGGGTGACACTATTTTTGTAAAGTAAAGAAAGTGTTCCTTTCTACAATAAAAAAACATCTATTCAGTTTATCTCTTGAATAGATGTTACCTTTTATTTAATAGATTTTTTTGTTACTGAGAAACTTGGTTACATATAAAAATTCTTTTAGTTTCGGGAAGATATACTAAATAGAAGTATTTATGTCTATTACCACCTCCACCGACGCTATTTAATAGTATAAATTTATAATTTTCATTAAGATCCGGATAAAATTCAGAAGGAATATTAATTTTCCCAGATGAAATGCCAAGACCTTCCATTGCACTAATAAATGAAGTTTCAAAATCATCTTTGCTAATATCATCCCCTATTGTAAACATTGTTTCTGTAAGTTCACTAGTTGTTGTAAAAACATAATAGTGAATGCTGCCATCAATATGAACTTTTTTTGAATCATATTCCAGTTTAATACCATTAGGTAAATTAATATTCCACTCATTTTCTAATTGTGATACTTTATATGAAGCGGAATTAAAATATAGTAATCCTGCAATTATTAAACCACCTATGACTAAAAAACTACCAAGAATAATGACAATTTTTTTGGTTACACTCATATACATCATCTTAAACTTTCTTATATATATGTTATGAAATAGCTGTTATATTGTTGGTAGAGATTTTAGTGGACAATAACACTTCTATTGACTCAATTTAAATATTATTCATCCAAACATTTAATCTCTTAATTTAAATCATTATACCATGAATAAATGTCTCCATTCAGTCTACAATACATCCATTAAGTTATATTTCCATCCTAATATAAATTAAATCTATCCTGCATGATAATACATTACATAATTTTCACTTGAAGTTCAACTCCGTGTTACCTTAAATTTTAATTTCAATTTTGCGCAAAGAAAAAGTCTATCTCAAAAACTGCTAAGCTCTCTTGATAGACTCATATTATTAAAAAATGCCCTTAATAGGGCATTTTTATGTGATATTTGGTAGTTTTTACTTACCGATTCATGATTTTTATGTGTTGGAATACCAATTTTAATACAAAATTAACACCCCACTCTTATTTTTTTAACACCCTTGATGAAAATTTTAGCACCCCTAGAATTTTTTTAACACCCGTGTTTTTTGGGGTTATTTCTTAAAGGGTTAAAATCTGAAATATATGCGCTATTTATATTTACTAATTTTAATACAAAACTAACTGCCTTGTTTCTTAGGATTTCAATTTTTATTGGCCATTTTAATTATTATTTAAAATCCTAATCTATCTATCTTTGATTACAGATTTTTTTACTTCATACCCTAATTTAGTAATAGCATCTTCGATCGTTTCAACTCCTATTTTTGACTCATCATAATTAAGTTTAACTTTACTTGCATTAAATAAAACTTCAACGCTATCTTTGTTAATGCCTTCTAAGTTTTTGACTGCATTGTTAATTTTTTGTAAACAAGATGGACAAGTTAATGTCTCCAATTGAATCGTTACTTTTTTCATTTTACTTTCTCCTCTTTTTTAATTTATATTTTAATAATCTCATGCCGTTAATAATAACGACTAAGATACTTAACTCATGAACAAGCATACCAATTGACATATTCATCCACTGACTGAATAAGACACTTGCTAGTAACACCAAGACAACACCAACGGCAATGATAATGTTTTGTTTCATGTTTGAAACAATTTTTTTAGTTAATCCAAGTGCGTGTGGTATTTTTGAAAAGTTTGAATTCATCAAGACAACATTACTTGTCTCAATTGCCACATCGGTACCATTACCCATCGCTATTCCTATATTTGCCAAAGCAAGTGAAGGACTGTCGTTAACACCATCGCCAACAAAAGCAACTCTCTTACCTTCACTTTGAAGTTTTTTAATATAAGCTTGTTTATCTTCCGGTAGCATGTTCCCATAAGCTTTTGTTAGTCCTAACTCAAGGGCAACTAAATCGACTGTACCTTGATTATCACCTGACAATAACACAAGTTCTTTAACACCTAATTTTTTGATTCTTTGCAAGTCTTGTTTCAAATTAGGTCTGATTTGATCTTTAATACCAATTAATAGTTTAATGTCATGGTCAATTGCTGTGATGACAATCGAATGTCCACTACTTTCTAATTGTTTGATATCTTCTATGACATCATTTTTAATTGAAATATTCATTTGATTCATGAGTTTTAAATTACCAATCAAAACTTTTTTTTCATCAATTTGAGCGATGATACCTCCGCCTTTAACAACTTCAGTTTGTGTAACAAGATAATTTTTATCGTCTTTAATATAATCGACAATCGCCTTTGCTAACGGATGATCTGATTCTTTTTCAATTGCTTTTAAATAGCCAAGTGTTAAAGATATGTCTTTTGTATATGCTTTTACATGATTGACTGCAGGCGTTCCTGTTGTCAGTGTTCCTGTCTTATCAAAGACCATAACGTCTAATTGACTAAAATCACTAATAACTTCACTACCTTTTAACAAAATGCCATTTTTAGCACCATTACCAATACCAGCTACATTAGAAACAGGCACGCCAATGACTAAAGCTCCAGGACAACCTAAAACCAAAATAGTGATGGCGAGTTCTAAATCTGTCCAAATTAAATAAACTAAAACAGCTAAAAGTAAAACAAGTGGTGTGTAGTATTTAGAAAAACGATCAATGAACTTTTCTGCTACCGATTTTGAATCTTGTGCTTCTTCAACAAGTTCGATAATTTTACCAAACGTTGTGTCTTCACCAACTTTTTCGGCCTCAATATAAAGGGTTCCGTTTTCAACAATCGTTCCGGCAAATACCTTTAATCCGATACTTTTTTTCACTGGTAAACTTTCACCTGTAATACTGGCTTCATTCACATGACCAAAACCCTCAATCACTACACCATCAACCGGTATTTTCGCTCCCGTTTTTACCAGTAAAATATCATGTTCTTCTACTTCTTCAATTTCTACTTCAAGATAGTCTTGTCCCACTTTTTTTAATGCCGAAACGGGTGCCATTTGCGTAAGTTCTTTTATGGCTTTCCTGGTTTTATTTAATGTTCTTTGTTCTAAAAAAGAACCAAACAAAAAGAGAAACGTTACAATGGCTGATTCTTCATAGTTTTTGATAATCAATGCACCAATCACTGCAATTGTTACCAAAACATCAATGCTGATCACTTTAACCCTCAATGCTTGATAGGCTTGAAGTGCTATGGGTATGACGCCTATGATTGATGCAAAAATGAGTAATACTTCAGAAACTAAAGTTGTTTGAATAACATAATGATTGAAAAACGCTAAAATAATTGAAATAAAACTTATAAAAGCAATCCGTGTTTTTTGTTTTAAAATAAACTTTTGCATTTTTTATCCCTCATAAAGTTCTAAATCAAGTTGTTTTAACATGTTGTAAACGGCTTCATAACTTTCACACACATCGCTTGGTACTGAATAATTGTTGGTGGTAACTCTTAAATGTTTAAACTCATCGTCTAAATTAAAGATTTGGTTAGAAATTTTTTCATTAATTTGATAAAAAATTTCTTTTACCTTAGCAAATTCTTTATGGTTTTTACCATGTACACGATTAACAATAGGCACATACTGACTTAATAACACTAAATTTTTTTGATTTTGTTCACTAATTTTTTTCATTTAATTGATCTCCTTTTCTTTAAATTACACATTTATTTTAACAGTCCTATTAAACAAAAAAAATGACCTAAGTCAAATTTTATTCACTTTGTTAACATATGATGAAGGATTAAGAAAAACAATCCTTAAATGCCTAAGCATTACCGGATTGTTTCTAGTTCTTTTCTATTCAAAATGATGATTTTTCTTTGTTCTTTCAAATCAATTAAATGGTCTTTTTTAAATTGACTTAGTTTTCTACTTAAAGTTTCTTGATTCATACCTAAGATCGATGCCCAATCTTTTTTTGAAAAGGGTAGTTCAAAAACTTTTTTGTCAGAACTTAATTTTAAAATCGATGACGCAACTCTTCTGTTAACTGATTCAAGACTATAGCTTTCCATTTTACGCTCTGATTCAGAAAGTCTTTGGGATAACTCATGGATGATTCTAATGCCAATTTCCGGATTTTTAGTGATATGTTTTTTGAGTTGATCACCATCTAAAACACACACGCTACTTTCTTCTAATGCAACAGCAAAATTATCTGTTTCTTTATGAGAAAACAGGGTTTCATCACCTAAAAAATCACCGGGCATTAAAATCCTTATAACTTGTTCATGACCATCTTCGTTATACCTAGAAATTTTAATTTTTCCTTGATGAACAACATATAATTGTGACTTTTTTTCACCTTGATGATATAAAAAACTGTCCTTATTAATTTTTCTTGCATCAATAAGTTCAACAATACTTTCTTGTTCTACTTCATTTAAGTGATTGAAGATAGGTACTTTAATTAAACATGACGCATATTGCTTTTTTTCTTTTTCCATATTTTTCCTCTAATTTTTAAATTTTCGTTACTTTTAAAATAACGCTTTGAGGTTTGATCTAAATGCCTAATTACGAATAGAAAATTGTTTTTCCGCTTGGTTTAGCAAACCCTTACATGTTAAACGGCCAGTCCATAATTATTTTCTTTACTTGCTGTTTCTAGTGTTCTAATTTCAAATGTCTTGTAGCTTCCCAGAATAAAAGAATCTTCATTTACTAATTTGATTGCTTCTTTTAAAGTATCTACTTTAAATATTACTATACCACCATTATAATAGATAAACGGACTACATAAATAAAATTTTCTTGTTTATCAAGCAATTTCAAGTGTTCTACATGTCTTTCGAAAATATCATTAGTTAATTTATACTTATCTGTCATTAACACGACATACAAATAAAACTTAATCATAACTTTGATAAATCTCCAGTCTGAATTCTTTCAATCAATTCTAAAACCTCTATTATTATAGCATTTTTTTAATAAACCTACCACTATTTCCAATCAATACTTTATTATTGGATGTGCAGTTTCACTCCGCAGACATAGATATTTTTATTATATTTATGAAAATATTTTGTAATCGTGTAAAACTCAGATATATCGTGTAAATTGACCTATAATCGTGTATTTTCAAGGGTAATCGTGTAAAACTGTTTTCTAACTATTTTAAACATTGTCTAATGATCATCAAAAACATCACCGCAATTTACAAATAGTTACTAGCATAAAGGGGAAAATACCCTTTCTGCCAGTAAAAAAGGTCTGACACAATTTGTATCAAACCTATGCTTTTTATATGGCGGAGGAAAGGGGATTTGAACCCCTGCGCCTTTGACAGCCTACGAGCTTTCCAAGCCCGCCTCTTCAGCCACT
>Ga0265294_10003438_pt1 | contig 20232 bp, 17 predicted proteins | sample MunlanPumphouse3_FD_192504 | JGI IMG/M metagenome (GOLD analysis project Ga0265294, IMG submission 192504) | Groundwater microbial communities from a municipal landfill in Southern Ontario, Canada - Pumphouse #3 | ecosystem: Environmental > Aquatic > Deep subsurface > Groundwater | place...
AATACAACCCATTCTTCAATTTTGGGTAAGAAATTATTATTTATTGTGTTTACTAAAGACGTACTTATAGCATCATAATTATTTAAAATAATATTTTCTAAATCTTTATGATTATCAATTAATCCGAGTAAATAATTTTTTATTTGTTCTAAATAAATCGGAATGTTAACTATTAATATTTCGAGACTTTTTAATAACTCTGGAATTATAAAATCAAAGGATAATACTAATATTATAATAACAATAATAAAAGTTAAAAAAATTGATGAATATCTTGATATTTTTAATTTTTTATCATCTTTAAGTTTAATTTTTTTTATACTATTTAAAAATAATTTATTTTGGAAAAAATCAACTATTGGATTTAATAAATATGCAAACACAAACCCAATAATAAAAGGAATAAATAATTTAATTATCCATGAAATACTATCTATTATAAGTTTTAATTTAAATATTAAAAAGAAAAATATTATGCAAGCAGCAATAATTAAAAATATGGTAAGTCCAATATTAAAATATTTATTTTCTTTTAATTTTTTCATAATTAATCTCCCCTATTTTATTTATTAATGGTTCATTTCTAGTATTATTATAAAATTCAGTATCAAAAAGAGCAAATAATATTTCTTTTTTCTTTTTAAATTTTATAGTTTTAATTTCAAAACCTTCTCCTTTGGTTTTTAAAGTGTCTTTACGGATTTGACTATGATAATCATATGCCACAATTAACCCAGCTCCTGCAGTAATAGATGCCAATATATTCATAATAGAATGACTATTATCATTAATATAATTTAATATAGCTGATAAAATATTATTATTTATATTATTAAGTAATTCTGGAGTACTTATTGTTAAAAATCCTAATACGATAGCAATACCTAAAATCCAAGTTTTTATTTTACCTATCGAACTGCTTTCTGTAATCGCTCCTCTTAATGCTCCTCTTGTATTAATTAGCATAATAAAAGTTTCAATAATAATTGGGAATATCATAATAAAATAATATTTTGTTAATATTGCTAGAGCTGCTATTCCTAGAAGTTTATCAGCTATAGTATCTAGCAGGCTTCCAAAAAGAGTTGATGAATTTAATTTCCTAGCTAAAAAACCATCTATAGCATCAGTTAATAATATAATTATTAAATAAATAATTAAACCCCATGTTGATAAGATAACACTAGCAATTGGAAGTAAAAATGTTCCAATTACTCTTATCATAGTTATGGAATTAACAATAATTTTAGATGTAACATTTTCCATACATTCCCTCTTTTTTATTCTATCATTTTTATTTAACATGCGCAATAAAATATAATATTACCATACATTTAGTATTATTATATTTCTAACTTATAATTTCTATTTCTAATTCATAGGTTATCGAATTATCTAAAATAATTATTTTATTAATAGCATCATTTGTAGTAAAGACTGAGTAAGCTTTTTTATCAATAGTATAACTATATATTTTTTGATTTTCATTTTGTTTCATTATCGATGCATTTTCATTGATAATATTTACTATATTAGACGGAAATATATATATTAAATTGATATCACTCAATATGGATTCATCTATTTTTTCAGTATTTTTTTCAATTAGATAAATATTTTCTTGATCAATTTTTATTTTTTTTATAGTATCATCTTGTTCTAAAGTACCATTAAATATCTTGTTTATTATTGTTCCTTCTATGTAATATTCATTATTAGAAATAATATGATATTTTATTTTTAAATTATTATTTATTAAATTATTTTTCATTTCATTATAAGAAAAATTTTTGTTTATATTTTTATCTTGATGATTTTCAACATCATTTCTTCCTGAAACAGCTATAATAAAGAAAATAATAAAAAATAAAGTATATCCTCCTAACTTCATTAAGCTTTTATATACAGGATGATTCCATAATTCTTTAATAGTTGTAAAGTTTTTTTTCATTAGATCACTTCCTTGTTTATAAAATTGTTTTTATTATAGCCATTAAAGAAATCTCTTACTGTCATAATATTCTTACCCTTGGGTTTAATCTTGGTGATCCTTATACCTTTATCACTTGCCATAATAGTAAAACTATCTTTATCAACATTAGTTATCGTTCCAATTTTACCATTACTTTCAACAATATTACATTCAACTACTTTATAATCAATATTATCAATAATAAAATATGCAAGGGGCTCAGGCGATAATGCTCTTACTAAATCAAATACTTGTTTAGCCGTTTTATTAAAATCAATTCTTTCATGTTCTCTTTTAATAATCGGAGCATAAGTTACTTCATTAAGATTTTGTTTTTCTCGATTATTTTTATGATTTATTATTAAAGGCAATTCTTTAATTATCATTTCTTTTCCTAATAAAGAAAGTTTATTTGATAAAGTTTCTAAATTATCAGTTTCTTCAATTCTTATCGATTGTTTAGATATTATATCCCCACTATCCATACCTTCATCCATATACATAATGGTAATACCAGTTTCTTTTTCGTCATTTAATATTGCATGATGAATTGGAGCTCCACCTCTATATTTAGGTAATAATGAAGCATGAATATTAATACACCCTAGATGAGGAAGTTCAATTAATTCTTTAGGTATTATCTGGCCATAAGCACAAGTAATAATAATATCAGGCTGTTTATCAATAATTTCTTGATAACTTTCTTTAATATTTAATGGACTATAAACAGGAATATTTGCTTCTAAAGCCACTTCTTTTACTGGACAAGGAGTTAATATTTTTTTTCTTCCTACATAAGCATCAGGGCTAGTCACTACCAAAATTACATTCGTATTTTCAATTAATGATTTTAAAATTGGAACACTAAATAATGGTGTCCCCATAAATATTACTTTAAGTTTTTTCATAGTATCACCTACTTAAAAGTATACAACAATTAAAGAAAAAAACCTATATTATTTTTTATAGGTTTTCTTTATATTCTTTACATGCATCATCTAATGCTTTAAATAAAAGATCTATATCAGCAATATTTTTAATTCTAGCACCTGATGCATATTTATGGCCTCCACCATTATATTTCATCGCTATTTCATTTATAATAGGTCCTCTACTTCTAATATTTACTTTATGTAATTCTTGTCTTTGATCATATGAAACAAATGCCCAAGCATATAATTCTTTTATATAATTAAAATTATTAACCATATTAGAAGCTGAAGATGAATCTACTTTATATTCTTTAATAACATCATCAGTTAATTTTATATAACCAAAACCGTTTTCGGTAATGCTCATATTTAATGTTATATATGATTGAAATTTAACTTCATCTAATGGTCTTTCATATAATTTATTATATAATTTCATTAAATCTAAATTATAGTTTTTAATTAATTTACTTACTAACTCTAAAGATTTATAAGTTGTAGTTGGTACTAAAAATCGATCGCTATCTGCGATTACCCCAAGAAATAAATTAGAAGCTATTTCTTTATTCATTTTTAAGTTTGTATTTTCGATTAATTCAATAATCATTTCACAAGTGGAACTAGCATCTTCTCTAACATATTCTATTTCGCTAAATTGTTCTTCTACAGGATGATGATCGATTTTAATAACTTTTTTATAATTTTCAAATTTTATCCCATCTAATCTTGATATATTAGGTAAATCTAACACTATTAATAATGGGTCTTCAAGTAAACTTTCATCGATTTTATCTAAAATACCAAAATACTTAAATCTTGATACAGGAGTTCCTACTGCATATACTTTCTTTTTAGGAAAAGTTAATTTAATAGAATCTCTTAAAGCAATTTGACTTCCAACAGCATCAGGATCTGGTCCGATATGACGAGCTATAACTATCGTATCATGTTGTTTTATTTCTTTATATATTTTTTTGAATATTTCTTTAGCTCCGATTTAAATCAGTCCTCCTTCTTTATTTTATTAATGTATAAGTATCTAATGCAATCATTAATTCTTCATTAGTAGGTATTACATATACTGGTACCTTAGAATCATCTGCCGATATTAATTTTTCTTCTCCCCGAATATTATTTCTATTTTCATCTATTTTTATGCCTAAAACAGCTAATTTATCAATTATTTGTTTTCGAACCGCAATTCCATTTTCGCCAAGACCAGCTGTAAATATAATAGCATCTGCTCCTTCTAATTCGACATAGTATTTAGCAATATATTCAACCACTCTATTTACATAAATATTTTGAGCTAAAAGACATCTTTCATCGCCTTTTTCAATCCCCGCTTCAACATCTCTTGAATCTGATGATACTCCACTTACACCTAATAAACCGCTTTCTTTATTTAAAATATCGTCGATCATTTCTGCGCTAATACCTGTTTGCTTCATAATATAAGTAATTATTGTTGCATCAATATCACCAGAACGTGTACCCATCATTAAGCCAGCATTAGGAGTAAATCCCATCGAAGTATTAATACATTGTCCATTTTTAACCGCTGAAATACTAGCTCCATTGCCAATATGACAAGTAATTAATTTTAAATCATTTCTTTTCATTATTTCACTAGCTCTTAAAGTTATATATTTGTGACTAGTTCCATGAAAACCATATCTTCTAATATTATATTTAGTATACCATTCATAAGGTACGGGATAAATATAATTTTCTTTTTCAATAGTTTGATGAAATGCAGTATCAAATACCAATGTCTGAGTAGCATTCATAAATACTTCCATCGCAGCTTTTATTGCTACTATAATCGGAGGATTATGAAGCGGTGCTAAGCATGATAAATCTTCTACTATTTTAATATTATCTTTAGTAGCAATAACCGTTTTATTAAAATAAGGTCCACCTTGAACCGTTCTATGTCCTATACCTTCTACTTCATTTAAGTTTTTAATAATTTTATTATTAATTAATTCTTTAATTAATATTTCAAAAGCATCTTTATGATTTTTAAGATCAACCTCAGTTTTAAATTTTTCACCTTTTAATTTGATCGTATAAAAAGAATTTTTTAAACCTATTCTTTCAAATACTCCACTGATTAATTCTTTTTCTTCTGGCATCTCAAATAAAGTAAATTTTAAAGATGATGATCCAGCATTTACACTTAATATTTTCATTTCTTCACCCATAGTAATTATACATAAAAAAAGATAGTTTTACTATCCTTTTTACTTTTTTTCTTTAAACTTGATACAATTTTTGGGTTTATGGGCCTCTTTGAAGACATCAATTTTGTCTTTATGATTTAAATTAACTCCATATTCGTTTAAATATTCATGTAAAGATCTTTTTTGATTATTTAATGGATTATGATTATAACCTTTTAATATCATAAGTATCACCTTATTTATATTATGGTTTAAATTTTATAAAATATTATCAAATTTCTTATTTTCTTTTAATATTTTTATTACTTCAATATTTTTTAAAGCTTCATTAATTAGTTCTTCATAAGGAATTAATTTTTCATATTCTTCAGCTAAGGAAGATATTGGATTAATAACAGGATGATCAGGCACAAATATTGTACAACAATCTTCATAAGGTAAAATTGATATATCATAAGTATTAATATTTTTAGCTACATTGATAATTTCAATTTTATCAAAACAAGCTAAAGGTCTTAAAACCGGTATTTTAACTACTTCATTAATAACTCTCATGCTAGTTAAAGTTTGACTAGCTACTTGCCCTACTGATTCACCATTTATTAATACTTTAGCGTTTATTTTATAACTTAATCTTTCGCTAATTCGATACATTATTCTTCTCATTATGGTTATCATATATTCATGAGGACAATTTTTATAAATAGCCTCTTGAATTTTAGTGAAATTAACAATATGAACTTTCACATAGCCACCATATTTAGATAATTCTCTTGCAAGTGATAATACTTTATTTTTAGCATTTAAACTCGTATGCGGAGGACTTTCAAAATATATTGCTTCTATTCTTATACCCCTTTTTAAGGCATAATAACCAGCAACTGGCGAATCAATTCCCCCACTTAACATTAATAATCCTTTCCCTAAAGTACCTACTGGGTATCCTCCAATACCTTTTACTTTTTCAAAATAAAAATAACTTTTATTAAATCTTATTTCAACATTAATATTAAGATCAGGATTATGTACATCAACTTTTTTATTTTTAAATTTATTTAAAATTAGTGATCCTAATTTTTTATTTATATCCATGCTATTAAGGGGATAATTTTTATCACTTCTTTTCGTATTTACTTTAAAAGTATTAAACTCTTTACTTTTAAGTAATTCTAATAAATTATTACTAATTAATTCTATATTATTATTATCTAATTCATAAGCAATATTAATTTCATGAATTCCAAAAGTATTAGTAAGAACTTCTACTACCTCTTCATAATTTTCAGTAGAAATAAACATTCTACCTTTATCAAAAATTATTTCATGATTAATATTTATTAAAGCATTTTTTATATTATCTTTTAAAGTATTAATAAAAAAAGAAATATTATCTTTTTTAGTAGTTAATTCTCCATATTTAATAATTATTATTTTTTTCATTTAATCACCTTAATTTAGCTTATTTAGTTTATCATAAATACCATCAAAAGCATTTAAAAATACACTAATTTCTTCATTACTAGTTAAATGAGATAAACTAATTCTTAAGGTTGTTAAAGCTCTTGTTTTGTCTTTATAAATGTTTAATACTGCTGCACTTATTTTCCCACTTGAACAAGCAGTATTAGAGCTAACATATATTTGATGTTTCTCTAAAGCATGAATAAAAGTTTCCGGTTTAATATCCATCAAACTAATATTTAAAATATGAGGAATAGAATATTTGGTTTTATTAATTAATATTTTAGGATATTTTTTTAAACTTAAACTTATCTTTTCATTTAATTTTGCTATTTTAGCTTCTTTTTTACTTAAATCACTTGTAGCAATTCTTAAAGCTTTAGATAAAGTCACAATAAGTGGTAATGGTGGAGTTCCAGGTCTTAAATTATCACTAGAACCATACATAATCGGTTTTATATTAACACTATTTTTTTTATATAAAACTCCTACTCCTTTAGCCCCATATATTTTATGAGCGCTAAAAGAAGCTAAATCAACATCATTTAAAATAACCGGAACTTTCCCTATAGCTTGAGTCATATCACTATGAAAAATAATATTAGGATTTTCTTTATTAATAATCTGTTTAATAGTTTTAAGTGGTTGTCTGATACCTAATTCACTATTAACAGCACATATACTTACTAATATAGTATCTTTAGTAATTAGTTTCTTTAAATCCTCAAAATCAATAACTCCATCAGAGTCATTATTTACATAATCAATTATAAAATCATTCTTTTCTAAATATTTACATATTCCATATATAGACTCATGTTCTAATTTTGATACTATTATCCTGCTACCCTTTTTACCACAAGAAAGAGCTGTTCCTATTAAAGCCATATTATTTGACTCAGTAGCACCACTTGTTATTATTAATTCTTTATTATTAATTTTAAAAATATCACATATTTGTTTTAATGCCTCATTAAGTAATTCTTTAGACTTTGTTCCTAAACTATGTAAACTATTTGGATTTCCAAAATAGTCTTTAGTTACTTTATTATAACTATCCAATATTTCTGGAAGTACTGGAGTAGTAGCTGAATAATCTAAATAAACCATGCTTATCACCTAGAATTCATTATAAACTATTGAAAGTAAAAAGGCAAAAAAAATCACTTATAGTGAATTTTTATTTTTGAAAAGCTTCAATCATTTTTTTATGAATGTCAGCATCAACTAAAGAAATCGAATTAATCGCCTGTTCTAAAGATTCTTTATAATTACCAGCAAAAAACTTCTTTTCCGCTTTTTTTAATCCTTGATTTAAAACTGTATTAAGTGGTTTAAATCTATTACCATATATAATTGTATTTTCAGCAAGTTTTGCTGTTTTTATTGTTTCATTAGTGGTTTTATATAATTTTAAAGATAAGTCTCTTGCTGTATCTACTCTCGTATTTAATATTCTTATTGAAATTGGTTTTTTATTTAATTCAATTAACATTTCGTTTATTGCCTCATTAGCTTCATTTAAATGGGTATAATAATTTTCAGGTATGATAGGTAGTTTATAACTTAAGATTTGTTCTTTTGATTTTTTAAGGATGCTTTCTATTTCATCAAATTGCTCATGAGCTCGTAATTCATCTTCTTTTAGCCCACTTAAATTTTTTAATGTTAATTCTAATTTATCTTCATTTTTAGATAATTTTAAATTAAGATGTTCTAATTCTTTATTTAATCTTGAAAATGCAAAAGATTTATTACGATAGTTTTCAAGGGTTACCTCATAATCATTTTGAATAGCTTTGATATTAATATTTAATTCATCAATTATTTTTACTTCTTCATTAGTTAAATCATAACTATATTTTATATCCTCAATTTTAGATGATAATTTAGTTATTATATTTAACATCTTTTTGGTTTTTATAGCAACTTTACGCATATTTTCTTCAAAAGCCTTTTTACTCATTTTTTCGTTATCAAAATCATAATACAATGATTCAAAATACGATAAAATTGTTTTAAGTTCAAATATGGAATCAGTTAAATTTAATACATTTAATCTATCAAATATATCTGCTACTTTTTTTTCTGATTCAGTAATATTATAATCAATATTTAAATAATCTAAATTATAGTTTTCTTTTAACATTTTATTATATATATTCCTTATATCATTAATCTTTATAGGAATTAATTTTTTACCCATCATGATAATAGTTGGAGCTTCTTCAATTACAATTATTAAGTTTCCAATTATATCATCTAAGGCTTTTACTATCTTTCCAACTTCACTATAAGCATTACTTTCCATTGCCTCTTCAAAAGCAGCAAATAATTTATCTATATTTTCAAATTGCAATTCTAAAGGTATCTTAACAAAATCATATTCTTCAGAATTTTTATTATATTTTAAAAATATTTCTCGATAATCAGCTTTTAATTTAGTTACTATTTCTCTATTTTTACTTTCACTTAAAGATATTTCTTTTATTTCACTAAGAAGAAAATCACTTTTTGTTTTTACATAGTATATTTCTATTTCTAATTCAGCTATCGCTTTATTTACTGTTTTAAATTTTCCTTTTACGCATAAATCTTCTAATTCTAATAATTTATCATTTAAATTAGGCATATCTTGTTCTTTTATAATTTCATATCTATTTTGCCATAACTTATATTTTTTTTCTAATTCTTTATTATTAATTAAAGCTCCTACTTTATTAAGTTCATTAAGAATAGCACCCGAAAGAATTAAATTTTTTTCTTTTTCAAGTTGCATTAATATTTCATTATATTTTTTCTTAGTTCTTTTTTTTAATATTATTAATGTTATTAATATTAATATTGCTACTACGCCAGCATATATATAACCTAGGATTTCATAGATATTATCTATCATAAGCATTTCTCCTCTATATTAAATATTATCATATTTTAAACAATATTAATAGTTATCTAATTAAAATTTTTTATAAAAAAAATATCATATTTTTAATTATATTTCTTCATATATATTAAAAATTCTTCTTTTAGTTATTAGATAAATTAATAGCATTTTGTTTATAAGTCCTCTTTATTGATACTTAATCCTGCTAAATATCCTGTTGATAAAGCAAGGGTTATATTATAACCGCCTATCGGTCCATGGGTATCAAGTGCTTCACCAATAAAATATATACCTCTATTTATAGTAGATTCCATAGTCATAGAATTAATATATTTAAGATCAATTCCTCCTCCAGTTACATAAGCTGTTTCTAATTCATTTACCTCTTTGATTTCAAATCTTAATTCTTTTAAAATATTAATAATAATTTCTTTTTCAGTTTTAGTTAAAGATTTTATTCTTTTATTAATATTAATTTTATTAACTAAATATAAACTAAATTTTTTAGTAAAATAATTATTTAATAATGATGTTATATTTTTTTCAGAATTATAATTATTTATTATAGTTAATAATTCTTCTTTAGAAAAATTTGGCAATAAATCTATTTTGATATCTTTGTTTGAACTTTTATAAATAAATTCACTTAATTTCATAATGGCACTACCACCTAATCCTAAATGAGTAAACATTAAGTTACCAGTACTTTTTTTATTTTCAAAATATATTGTTACTTCAAGAATAGAGGTGCCAGCTAAATAAGTTTGCTCAATTAGTTTAACACCTGTTTCAGCTGGAAATAATTTTATGGTTGGTTGTTTTAACATATGTGCAAATTTCATATTATCTCCAGTACTACCAGTATATTTAAAACTAGATCCCCCAGTTGCTATTATTATATTTTTTGTTTGATAAATATTTTTATTTGTAACTACTTCTTTTATTTTTGCATTCTTAATTTCTAAAACTGTTTCATTATAGTTTTGAGGCACATTTTTTAGTTCATTTAATAAAACATTTAATACATCAACTGACTGATTACTTTCAGGAAAGACTTTATTATCTTCTTCAATTTTTAAGGGAACGTTTCTTGTTTCAAAATAGTTATATATTTCATTTGGTCCAAAAATATTTATAGCACTATATAAATATTTTTTATTATAATTTACTTCATTTAGAAATTCATTATTGGTTTTTAAATTAGTTAAGTTGCATCTTCCACCACCTGTAAGTAATAATTTCTTTCCTGGTTTTGAATTTTTATCTATTAATAATACTTTATTATTTTGGCTACTTTTTATAGCTGCCATAAGACCAGCTGGACCTGCTCCAATTATTATACAATCAAACATATAATCACCTTTTAAATTATAGCACAAATGAGGTTAAGATAATAAAAAAACACTTATCTTATTTTTGAAATATAATTAAAAGTAATTATTTAAGTTAAGTATCTTTTTAGGGAATATTCTTTACAAATAATTGCTTTTATGGTAGTATATACGTCACATAAAAAAGGGGGATTTTTATGGAAGCTTTAGTTATAAATAAAGCTAAATTTAAAAAACTTGAACAACTTAAATTAAATAAAGAAATATTTAATACTGAATGTCAATTATTTATTTTAGATTCTAAAGTAACAAAAAAATTACTTAAAATTTTTTATATTGATGAAGGTGTATATTTTGGTAATAAACTATTAACAATAAATTCATTAATAGATGCAAAAGAAGAAATTAATATGGAAGAATTAATGTTACCTGAAAAATTAGTGGTAGTTGGTAATAAAGTAGCTGGGTTTTCAATGCCTTTTATAAATAATGAAAATTTACAAACAATACTAAAAAATAAGGATGTTCTATTATCTACTAAAATTAAATTTTTAAAAGAAGTTGGTAAAATTATAGAACAAGTCCAAAATATTAAGCCATATAATCAACCATTTCATTTATCAGATGTACATGAATCAAATTTTATATACGATTTAAATAAAAAAATAATCCGCGCTGTAGATTTAGACAGTTGTAAAATAGTTAATAATGAAGCATCACCTATTAAATTTCTATCTACTAATAAAACTATTCATAATTTTCCCCACAAATATTATAAGAATGAAAATGGTATATATGAATCAAATACTAATACTGAATATTTTTGTTTTGTTATCATGGTTTTAAATACCATTTCTTACAACCAAATCAATCATTTATCGATATCAGATTTTTATATGTATTTACAATATCTAAGAGATTTAGGGTTCAGTAATGAACTAATAGATTATTTTAGTAATATATATACCAATTCACCTAATAAAATAGCTATCGATTCTTTAGATGAAATTTCATATAATAAAAAAGCAGCTAGAGCTCATCATAAAGTATTTGAATATAAATATAAAAAAAATATTTAAATTTAAATATTTTTTATTTTTGACAGTATTTACAATAATAAGTACTTCGACCATTTAATTTAACTTTCATAATATCATTTTGGCACTTAGGGCATTTTTCTCCACTTTTCATATGAACTTTTAAAAAGTTTTGATAATTACCAGCAACACCTAAAGTAGCAGTATAGGTTCTTATTGTCGTACCATTATTTGAAATAGCTAGATTAAGAATTTTAATAGCTGAATCAACTATTTTTTTAACTTCATTTAATGTAATATCTTTACCTAATTTAAAAGGATTTATTTCTGAATCATATAATACTTCATTAGCATAAATATTACCGAGTCCGCTAATAATAGTTTGATCTAATAATATCGTTTTAATTGGTGCTTTTTTCTTAATTATTTTTTGATATAAATTATTAATATCAATATCAAAAGGCTCTAAAGCTAATTTAGAGATACTTTTATTCTTACTTAGTTCTTCTTTTTTTATTAGCTCTACTCTGCCAAACTTACGAGTATCATGATATCTTAGAGATGTATTATCATCAAATATAAAAATAATATGTTCATGTTTTTCTATTGGTTTAGCTTTATCTTTAATAAAATATTTGCCTTCCATTCTTAAATGACTTATTAAAATATAGTTATCATAATCAAATAGTATGTATTTACCATTTGTTTTTATATCCTTTAATTTTTTATTTATTAATAAATTTATATTAAGACTATCTTTTGAAATAATTTTTGGATAAATAACTTTAATATCCATTATTTTTTTATTTAAAAGTTCTTTTTTTAAAATAGTAGCTACAGTTCTTACTTCTGGTAATTCTGGCATATTTAAGCCTCATACCAATTAGAACCATAATCAATATCAACCTTAATCGGGGTTTTTAAATTAACGATATTTTCCATAGTATCACGCACCAATAATTCTAACTTGGCTTTTTCTTCTTTAACTACATCAAATATAAGTTCATCATGAACTTGTAATATCATTTTACTTTTAAAATTTCGTTTTGTTAATTCTTCATCAATTTTTACCATTGCCATTTTAATAATATCCGCAGCTGTACCTTGAATGGGAGTATTAAGAGCAATCCTTTCTCCAGCTGACCTTATTATAAAATTTTTATTTGCTAATTCATCAATATTTCTTTTTCGATTAAATATTGTTCTTACACTACCGTATAAATGAGCTTCTTTTATTATTTCATCCATATATCTTTTAACTCCTGGATATAATTCTAAATATTTATCAATAAATTTTTTAGCCTCACTGGGTTTTAAATTTAAATTTTCACCTAGTCCAAAACTACTTATTCCATATACGATTCCAAATATTACTGCTTTTGCTGTTCGGCGCATATTTTTGGTTACTGATTCTTTTGAGACATCAAATATATCACTAGCAACCTTAGTATGAATATCTTCACCATTATTGAAAGCTTCAATTAATTCTTTTGAATCACTTATATGAGCTAATACTCTCAATTCAATTTGGGAATAATCAGCACATAAAAAGATATCATTTACAGGAAGAAAAGCTTTTCTTACTTTGCGCCCATTTTCATCGCGAACAGGAATATTTTGTAAATTTGGTTCAACACTTGATAATCGACCTGTTCTTGTTAAAGTTTGTTTATAGATAGTATGAATTAAATTATCTTTAGTAATATAATTTTCCAGGCCTTCTAGATAAGTACTATTTAATTTAAATAAATTACGATATTCAAGAATTGCTTCAATAATAGGATGATCTCCTCTTAATTTTTCTAAAGTGGCTGCGTCAGTACTATAATTCTTTTTAGCTGTTTTTCTCTTTGAAACAAGTCCTAAACGTTCAAAAAGAACTTCTCCTAATTGCTTGGGACTACTAATGTTAAATTCTTTACCAGCATAATTATAAATAGTATTAGAAATATTATTGATTTTAATTTTAATCTCCTGGCTCATATCTTTTAATATATCTCTGCTACATTTAACTCCTGCTTGCTCCATTTTAGCTAACACGGTAACAAGAGGCATTTCAATTGTATTAAATAAATCATCCATATCATCTAGTTTTAATTTATTAATTAATTCGTCTCTTGTTTCATAAATATATCTTGCTTTTAAAGTAACAGCTTCTTTTAATAATTTTTCATCTTTAATAACATTTTCATAAAAAGGAATGTTATAACCTTCAATATTCATTAAATATGCTAAATCTTCTTTAGTTTGAAAATTAAGTAAATATGTCGCTATCATATTATCAAATATTGTCTTAGTATTTAAATCATTAAGTAAAATAATATTCTTTTTTAAATCATAAGTATATTTTTTTGTGTTTTTGTAATACTTAAATACTTCTTGAATTAAATCCTTATTTACATAGTAAGCATTTTTACCATCAAAAATTCCCATCCCTAATATATCACCTTTATGATAATTAGTATTATCACATTCAATATAATAAGAAATAATATCTTTTTTAACTAAATTATTAATATCTTTCAATTCTTGATATTCATTTATAATATTAGGTTCTTTAACAATAATAGTTTTCATTAAAGAATAAAATTCTAAATCTTTATACATTTCTTCTAATTTAGGAGTAGGCCCTGTATATAGCATATCTTCTAAATCACCTTCTAATGGTACTTCTTTAAATATAGTGCACATTTCTTTACTAAAAAAAGCATCTTTTTTTCCTTGGATTAATTTATCTTTAACTGCACCTTTAATATTATCAATACTAGCATAAATGTTTTCAAGAGATCCATAATTATGTAATAATTTTAAAGCTGTCTTTTCTCCTATCCCTTTTACACCTGGAATATTATCAGACGGATCTCCCGATAAAGCTTTTAAATCAATTATTTTAATTGGATCTATTCCATACTCTTTTTTAAATGTTTCTTCATTAAATCTAATATGTCCTTTTTGTTTTAATAACTTTACATCAGTTTCATGAGAAATTAATTGTAATAAATCTTTATCTGAAGATACAATAGTTGCATCAAATAAAGGATCTTTTTCAGTCAGCAAAGTTATAGTTCCAATAATATCATCAGCTTCATAATTCTCTACTTCATAATGTTTTATTCCCATAGCATCTAAAAGATCTCGAGCTACTGGCATTTGTTTTAATAAATCATCGGGAGTTTCTTGACGACCAGCTTTATAATTTTCAAATTTTTGATGTCTAAAATTTTTACCAATGTCAAAAGCAACAGCCATATATTTTGGCTTTTCTTCAGCAATTATTTTATTAATCATTGTAGTAAAACCATATAAAGCATTAGTTACTACCCCTTTACTATTTTTCATAACTGATCCAGAATAAAGGGTTGCATAATAACTTCTATACATTAAATTATTTCCGTCTACTAATATTAATTTCTTCATAATTCACCTTCTAAATATATTATAATACATTTATAACCATTTATAAAATAAATATAATTTAACATTAAAAATACCCTAAAGGGATATTAGTCATCTTTGTATGGAGTCCAATATTTTTTAGGATATTTTGTTTTCGGTTGATAAATTTTCTTTTTACTTTTATCTTCTTCAAACTTTTTAGGATTTTTCTTAGCTGCAGCTATAATACTGCTAATACTTTTATTTCTTGATTTTTGAGTTTCTTTCTTTTTTATTAAATCTAGATATTTATAATCTTCTATCTTTTCTACTTCCAAATCATCAATAAATGCCGGATTTTTAAAGAAGAATATATAGTCTCCAGTCATTAAATTACTATTGTTACTACTAAAATCAAACCCTAAACTGGTATATTCACTTCCGGTAAATAAATCCATTCTTTGAATATCATTTTTAGTTAAAAATAAATTTACCGCCTCGTCGATACAATCTTCAGGAACAAAGATTACTTTATTACCTAGTTTGTAAAAAGCTTCGTTAATTAATGTTTTCGAAATCACTTTATAGCTTGCGAATTGCTCTTCGTTAAGAATAATATAATTATCCTTATCCGCTGGCATAAATTCAGTATCTTTATTAAATATTACCGCCCAAAAATCTCGATCTTTCCAATTTAATTCTAAATCACCTGATTTAAGAATCATTTTAGGAATATCATCATATCGATATGCAACAACAGTTAAATCATTTATCTTATATATATTTATATCTCGATTATAGACATAAGTAAGGCATTTAGTTTGATTATAATGCTCTAACATTTTTTCATACAATATTTTTTGAACATAAAATCCTTCTAATGTGAATGTAATAAGAAATTTATAATCACTCTCATCATATTTTTTAAATTCGTTTATGAATCTATCTTTTATATGATTTTTAAAATGATAAGGATTGTTTAATTTATCACATTCATTAAAATGTTTATCAAGTATTACTTTTAAATTTTCTTCATTTTCATCATTAATTAAATTTTTATTTATACCATGATAAACACAAAAATTAATTATATCTTGATGTTTTTTTAATCCTAAATAATATTTTTTATCATCAATTAGTTGATATAACTCATTTATTTCAAATGTTAAACCTTTTAAGAAGTATATTATTCCCGATTGAGGATTTTCAATAAGTTTCAACTGGTCTCTAAAAAAATTATCTTCAAAAATTTTATAAAATAAAGAGGACTCTAACTGCTCATTTGTTAAACAATGTCTACTTATTATATTATATATAATCATTTCTAGTATTTCATTATTTATATTAATATTACTGATGTCTTCTTCTAATAATTTTAATTTATCTATTGTTTCTTTATATTCACTATAACTATTATTTCCACGTTTAAGGTCAACATTTTTTGCTATCAAATTAATAGCCTTTATCTTAATTCTATCTTGTAAATTTGAATTAAATAAATAATTAAGTTGAAAATTTATATCAATATCTCTATGTAAATCCTTCATAAAAATCCCTCTTTAAAATTTTAACATAAAAAAAAGCTAATTAAAACTTAATTAAACCTTTTTCAATTTCTTCAAGAGCTCTTCCTAAATTTTTTTTACATTTATATTCAGTGTCGGGCATTTGATAATGATTGTTTTTTTGCATATCTTTGCTCCGTGTTGCTGCTATGTGGACTAAATTATATTTAGAGTCTACAATAGTAAGAATTTTATCAATTGATGGATAAATCATTTTATCACTCTCCTATAATAAATATACTACAAGAGTTTTTATTTATACACTTTTATGTGTAAAATTATACAAATTATTTACAGCAAGGATTTGGATTATATACATTACAGCATATATTTTCTTCGCAGCATGTATAACACGGAACATATGAATGATGATAAATATGATTATTAATAATTCTTGTATGAATTGGTTGAACATGTCTTACATGATGATTAATTTGACGATGAACAATATTTTCACAAGGAGGTTCACAAACAGGTTCACATTCCATACCTGGTAATACTGATTGAGGATATTTCACTCCTCCCATTTGCATAGAAGCACCTTGACTATTCATTTCATCATAAGGTATAAAACCTTCTTCTTCCTTTCCCATACAAGCACGATTTTGGTTAAACATAAAAAATACACTTTCCTTTCTAGTGTATTTTATGTGATTAGGCAACCTATGGTTAGGACATTTGTTTATTAAAATGGTAATTTCATATTTCCAGTCGCCATTTTTTTCATCATATTTTTCATATTATCAAATTGTTTAAGTAAACGGTTTACCTCTTCAACACTTCTACCACTTCCTTTAGCTATTCTTTGTTTACGAGTCATTTTTAACACTTCGGGATGTTTTCTTTCATAAGGAGTCATCGATAATATTATCGCTTCAACATGAGCTAAATCTTTAGGATCAATATTAATATTATTTAATCCCATATTACGAGCTCCGGGAAGCATTTTTAAAATATTTTCTAAAGGTCCTAATTTTTTAATTTGTTTCATATTTGTTAGAAAATCTTCTAAATCATAATTACCCTTTTTCATTTTTTTAGATAAATCTAAAGCTTCTTCTTCATCAATAATATCACTTGCTTTTTCCGCAATCGATAAAATATCCCCCATATCAAGGATTCTTTCAGCCATTCTTTCAGGATAAAACTCAGATATGCCATCTAATTTTTCTGAATCTCCAACAAACTTAATTGGTACATTAGTTAAATGACGAACCGATAAAGCAACCCCGCCTTTAGTATTACCATCCATTTTTGTTAAGATAGCTCCGGTTAAAGATAATTTATTATTAAAACCATTTATAACATTAATAGCATCTTGACCCATCATGGCATCAATTACTAATAAAATTTCATGAGGATTAACGATATTACTAATATCTTTTAATTCGTTCATTAAATCATCATCAATATGTAATCTCCCAGCTGTATCAATAATTATATAATCTAAACTATTTAATTTAGCATAATCTACTGCTTGTTTAACTATTTCGCGAGGATTTTCTTTTCCTTTTTCAAAAACCGGTATATTTAATGAAGAACCTATTTCTTTTAACTGATCAATAGCAGCAGGCCTATATATATCACAAGCTACTAACAAAGGCTTTTTATTATGTTTCTTTCTAACATAATTAGCTATTTTACCACAGGTAGTAGTTTTACCCGATCCTTGAAGACCAGCAAGCATTATAATAGTCGGATTTTTATCTACTTTTAAAGGTTCATAATCATTACCTAATAAACTAATAAGCTCATCTTTAACTAGTTTAATAAATACTTCTTCAGGTTTTAAACTTTTAGAAACATCTAATCCTAATGCTTTATCTTTAACATTTTTAGTAAATTCTTTTACTACTTCATAATTCACATCTGCCTCTAGTAAAGCCATTCTAATTTCTTTTATAGCATCACTTATATTATCTTCAGTAATTCTACCCATACCTTTAATATTTTTTATAGCATTACTAATTCTATCTCCCATATATTCAAACATTTATAATCACCTATTTAATAGTATAGCAAAAAAAGACTTAATAGTCTTTATCTTATCCAAATTTTTAGGTTTATATAAAATAGTTGTAAATTATATAATAGAAAATCATAAATATTTTATATCATAGTAAAAGAAGTGTTGTAATATGAAAATCATTATCTTACTTGCTAGCGAAAAATAAATTAAAAATACTTATTAAATTTTAACAAAAAAAAATCTTTACATAGAGTCAAGCATTTTGGCTAAATCATAATAAATATTAATATCTTTAGTAATTATTCTTTTAACTTTTTTATTTAAATCATTATATTTTTGTTCTAAATCTAAATTTTTAACACTGAGTTTATAATATTCATCATATTTATTATCATCATATGATATTACATTTGTCTCTCCATCATCTATTACATAACTTATATTTTCATAATCAAATATATTTCTTACTTTATCAATATCAGAAAAACCTACAGTTTCATTAATAATTTTATAATTAAATTTATTCCAAATTATTTCATAATCTTTACTTTTATAAAATTTTCCTTGTTTTATTAAAATAACATGTTTGGGATATTCTTTTTTATAAAAATTATATTTCTCTAAAAGTATACTCACTTCATACTTCTCCTTTAATTTAGTATTGCTCTTATCAAAAAATCCTTTGTAACTAGCAATACTTTTTAAATATTTATTAATATCTTTTTTCTTAAGATACTTTAATTTTTTATTAATTCTAGTAATGGTTTGCTTATTGTATTTAATAACTAAATTATCATTAGTATACTTATATCTATAACCTAAAAACTCAACTCCCAACTTAATACTATATATTTTACACTTATCATTTACAATAAGTTTATATTGATTGATTTTCTTCTCTATTAATTTTTTATAATCTAATAAATTATTATAATCATCATCAATAATAACTAAATCATCCATATATCTAATATATTTCTTTATTTTAAGTTCTTCTTTAATATAATGATCAACTTCATTTAAATATAATACTGCAAGTATTTGACTAGTCATATTACCGATGGGTACTCCACACCCATTAGTATATAAAGGTATTTTATTTATTTCTAATATTTTCTTATCTTTTTCTTTATCAGATATATTTAAATTATTAATCTTTCTAATCTCTTTACCTTTTATTATAATAATATTTTCATTAATATAATCTTGATTAGTATTATCAATAATATCTTTAACAATATTTAAAACATTTTTATCTTTAATTTTTTTAGATAATAAATTTATTGCTATATTATGATCAATATTATAAAAATACTTAGTTATATCCATTTTTAGTATATAACAATCTTTATTGATATAATTTTCAAACAAATTAATAGCTAAACTAGACCCTTTACCTTTTCTAGTTGCAACATTACTATAAACAAAAGATTTTTCTAAATACTTAAGAAGGTAATTAGTTGCTATAAAATGATTAACGATTTTATCTTCAATAGATTCACACATTATTAAGCGGT
>Ga0265294_10003439_pt1 | contig 20226 bp, 19 predicted proteins | sample MunlanPumphouse3_FD_192504 | JGI IMG/M metagenome (GOLD analysis project Ga0265294, IMG submission 192504) | Groundwater microbial communities from a municipal landfill in Southern Ontario, Canada - Pumphouse #3 | ecosystem: Environmental > Aquatic > Deep subsurface > Groundwater | place...
CGCGACTGCGGTCTGCTTTGGTGCAAAAGGGCTTTTTTTTTCAGTGTCAGAATCTTCAGGCAATTGGGGAATCGCATGTCGCTGCAAGGCTTTGCGTAGGGGAAACTAGGGACACTTCCCACATTTTAGGAAACTAGTAGGAAACTAGGTAGAGTAGAGAGCAGGTTTCACCCTACCTTCCCTCATCAAACCGTGCTTGCGGTTTTCCCGCACACGGCTTTCCGATGTTCTTCACTGCAAGGCATGCGCTTTCGTCCAGACCGCTGATGTCGGCACTTTGTACAGGTTGTATCTTTCATATAGCAACCTGCTAGGAAACCTGGCGTATCCTGCATTGCGATTTCTGACCTAAGGGAAACTAGGGACACTTCCCACATTTTGAAGGGAAACTAGGGACACTTCCCACATTTTGTAGTGACGGATTGAGGAAAACGACAATAAACCGGGAAGTGTCCCTAGTTTTTTCGGGAAGTGTCCCTAGTTTTTTTCTAGTTTTTTCCTAGTTTTTTTCTCGGTAAAGCTTGCAAAACTGGCTGTATTGGTAGCCGTCCGGCTGGCTTGCCTTGTATTCGTCCCACAAAAGAGCCAGGGTGACATTTTTCTTCCGCATCTCCTTTTGCATGAGGGACCATTCCGGCGCGGCCCTGACTGCCTCGGAAACAACAACAGGCGGATACAGCAGCAGATCCAGAGCCGTATCGTCCAGACTCTCAGGCAAAGGCCAGGATAGTGCGGCATTTGAGGCGCGTTCAAGACACCCGGCCACCGTGCTTCTGGCAGTAGAGCAACTTTTTGCGATCTCGCGGTTACTGAGCTTTGACGTCCACTTCAGTCTTAATATTTCTCTGATTTTACGCATAGGGGTTTTCTCCGCTGGCACATGCTCCTCCTCAAAATTTGATTAATGAGGGGAGAACATATACCTGTTGAAATTACCCAGCGACGACAATAAACGGGGGATGGTGCGAAGTACTCAGGGGGTGGCCGAGATCAATCGGAATAGGTGGCCGACTTCAATCGGAATCAGTGGCCGACTTGGTGCGGAATCCGCAATCTTTGCCGCAGTAGCGGCAGACTTTGGCTTCAGCTTTTATAACTTCGGCGCAGAAAGGACACTTCTTGCCTCCATCGGATAATGCAGATTCTTCTGCTGCTTTCGGCGTAGCCTTCATTAGCAATGCGTGAGGTAAGGCGGCTATAAACAGCAAGGCACCATAAATCCAAAAAGCCAAGAAGCTCCGCCCTTTACTTCTTGCGATAGCTGCGAGAACCAGTCCAATAACAATTGCTAAAAAAAATCCATTTATCTTTCCTCCTCTTTGGGTAATCGCGCCCACTCAGGAACACTCGGGCTCTTGGATATTTATCCGATTTTTGGGTTTTAGTGCGGGGATGATAACGCTAAGACGAGGCTAATTCAATGGTTATATCTGGGGGGATCTTGAGGAACGCTGCTTGGGGTTCCATGTTAAAGTGTTAATATTAAAGCAGAGCTGTAGCCGATGAACAGTCACAATCAATCATCCCAAAAAACTAGACAATATCTTCATTCCTGAATCGCTTGAAAAGCAATGTGCCAAGAATAAGGCAATATACAAGGACATTGATGAGTGGATAGATAGGGCCGAATCCATGCTTTGATTCGTTCTCAATCAACGAAGATGCCAACTGTTGAACTCCTAAGAGCTTCGGCCAGAAAAAATAAACTACTTTCCACCATGTCAAGTCTGACTGTGGTTGGCCAGCCGATTGTAGCACCACCGCCTGCGCCATCTGGCTGTGGCTGGCAGCAGCTATGCCGTCGGCTACAAAGCCAACGATACCGACACCCAGAACACACAGAAATGCGACAATGTCGGGCATCAGTAGTGACAAAAGAAGCACAGCAATAACCACAAAGAGCAGGTTGATAGAGCATAGCAGTGAAGCAACGAGGTATTCCGGCATGCAAACCTTCAAACTGATGGATGTGATTAAGAAGACAATGCTATGCAAAATGAACATGAAAAGTGTCGATAAGACCCATAATCCAAGGATCTTTCCCATAACATACTGCCAACGGGCTATCGGTTTGGACAAAATACACGATTGCATCCCCTCATTCCGGTCGCGCCTTAATATTCGCATTGAAAGTAAAGCCGCTATAACCATCACGCCAACACCAATGACGTGGAAGATCACTTTCGATAAAGTTCTGACAACGGTTGCGGCATCAAGAGATTGTCCGTTCACCACATAATTGCCTTGATAACAGCCACGAACAAGAAATACGCAGATTGCGCAGATAACGAACATGACGACAAAACTTCTCTGCTGCACTTCGTCCATAAGAGTATATTTTGTAATCCTTGTTATTGCGGGAAGTGATTTTGAAGTTTCCATGTCAACCTTTCACCAGTCTAACAAACACATCTTCCAGCGTCTCACCGTCTTTGACAATGGCGGAAATCGTGTCTTTTACCAAGAGGTTGCCACGGTTGATTATTGCTGCGGTATCGCAGATTTTTTCAACTTCCGACAGTAGGTGTGAATTCAGGAAGATGGTCATGCCTTGACCTTTAAGTGACTCCAGGAGTTGGCGGATTTCCCTGATGCCGATAGGGTCTAAACCGGAGGTGGGCTCATCCAGAATCAACAGTTTCGGATCTCCCATGAGTGCAGCGCCTAATCCGAACCGTTGAACCATGCCCTTGGAATATGTGCCGACCTTTGTATTCTCCCTGCCTTGCATTCCGATCAGCTCGACAATGCGCCTGCATTGATCGATAGCCTCGGACCGGCTTATATCCAATAATTCAGCGCAACGCAGGAGATATTGCCATCCTGAAAGAGATGGTGGAATATGGTGGTTTTCGGCAAGATAACCGATTGATTGTCGGCATTCTGCTAGGGTACTTGGGATGCCGCTTAAAGATAAGTTTCCCGACGTCGGTCGTGTAAAGTCGAGCAGCATCTTAACGATTGTCGTCTTACCGGCGCCGTTGGGGCCAAGTAAAGCAAAATACTCACCTGTATTGACAGAAAAGGATACATCATCAACAGCAGTAAGCGATTTGTATCGTTTGGTAACGTTTTTCAATTCAATCATATAATGGACTCTTATTAAATCTCAGAAGAGCTCTGGAGTGTAAAATCATACGCCCCATCCAGCAACCAGCAGCACATCATCCTGAACAGCCAGCTTGTGCATTCCATCAGTAAAGCCACTTCTGCTGAAAAGGATGAATCTCTCTCGTCGTGACTCCTTACCCCATACGACAATCTGCGCTTTGCGTTGCAGGTTACGGTAGATATCCTCACCGATCGGATTGATGCTCCACTTGCATTCACCGAACCAGATGGTTTCATTCTCTTCATCCAGCGCTACCAGATCTATTTCTTCATTCTTCTGCCACCATCTGCCAATGGCCGAAAATGTCATTGTGCCGGTTTTCATAAACTCCAGACAGCGCTCTCTGCAGACATCCTCATACACAAAAGAAAGGTGTTGGTCGAACGTTTCGTTGATTTTATTGATCAGGTAATCAGTATTGCCTATTTCCAGTCGACTTCGATGTGGGAATACATATTTGAACCAGAAGGAGAAGAAACGGTCATGCAAGCGGTACAGCCCAAGTCTGCTCTTGTCGGGATACTTTTCCGTAACCGGAATTTCTTTATCCACGAAATGGAGTGAACGAAGGATATCCAGATAACGGGTAAGATGACTCTTTTCAAAGCCAGTGTCGTTGATGATCTCCGACATTTTCCGTTTGCCCTGGGCAATGGCACGAAGGATAACAAAATAGTTACGCGGTTCACGAAGTTCTTCTCGCAGCAGAAACTCGACTTCATTGTGGAGAAATGATCCCCGATCGAGGATAAGATCGGTGATGGCGTTCTGAATGCTGCCCTTGGAATCAAAGCGCTCAATATATGCCGGAATGGAACCGAAAACGCCGTATATTTCTAGTCGCTGTTTCAAATCGGCTTCAGGAAAAAACTCTGCCAGCGATGTGAACGGCATTTCTCGTACTTCCAGTGAAGCAGTACGCCTGCCGTAAAGTGGCGCTTTGTAAAAAAGCACCTCCTCTTCCATCATGCCAATGCTTGAGCCGAGCAGGATCAGAAACACATTGCTCTCCTTCAGATGAGTATCAATACCTTTCTGAAAGATGGAGGAAATTCCTTTGTTGGAATTGACCAGATAGGGGAACTCGTCAATAACCATGACAAGCCGTTCGTGCTCTGCTTTCTCCTTGAGATAGCGGAAGAACTGCTGCCAGTCCCGAAAGCCTGATTCAACCAGGATGGTGTCGCCGAAGTATTCACCAACCTCGCATCCCAGGTTACGCAGTTGCTCCCCTTCCGTAACGCTGTCGGCGAGAAAGTAAAGAGCTCGTTTGTCGCGAATGAATTCGCGTACCAAACGGGTCTTGCCTACGCGTCGCCTGCCGTAAAGTGGGATGAACTGGAAACTGGTCTGGTTGTAATATTTGTTCAGGAAGGCAAATTCTTCGGTTCTGTTGACGAATCGCATTGGCATCACCATTTGGGTATAATCGTAATTTGGATAATCGCGATTATACTTATCGAATTCAAAAAGGCAACTAAATGCTATCCGTCAAAAGAGAAGTGCATGAAAGTAAAATGCTGACAAGAACGATAATAGCGAAAGTTTGAAAGACAAAACCTACTATGGATTTTTCTCAATGGAATGCTCCGGGTGTTTAAATAAGAATCCTCACCAGAATTGAGTTCGCAGGCAACACAGCATACATGCTCCTGAAAAATTCAACCTTGAGCGACTCTTCTATCTTGGCGAAGCAAACGATCCTGAACTGAGTGCTTGTGCCCCTCTGCTACCTCACCGCGAACTGCTGTCTGGTTGGCTGGATAATGACCACTTAACCCTGACCAAGGCTCAGATCAAGCTTGGCCGGATAAGAGTGGTGGTAACCTACAGCAGCCTGTATCGCTGTACTGTGCATATCTTCTAAATTGCTCCTTCACCACCCACCTCAAAGATTCCACCATCACCACTGCTGACCAAAAAGTAATCGGCCTGCATCCTTGCAGCTTATTTTGTGTGCTGCAATGCAGGAGGATCTGGTAATGTTTATTATAAAAACAGCGACATTATTATTCATGAATGTCATATTAAATAATCACTAAGGGAGTCGGAATAAACTGATATACCAAGTTTTACGCACGTATTCAGGTCGAATTTGTCGTCCCTGATTGAGCAAAACCGCAGGCGTAGCAGGGCTACGTTTGAGGATTTTGCGATTGAAGGGGCGGCAAAGGCGGCCTGAAGACGGGATGTAAAACGGTATATTTGTTTTTTCCGGCTCCCTAAATGAAACTTTTTTAAGCATTTAGTTGTCAGTAACACATCAATATGCTAATCCTCTGTTTAGCATGAGTCAGGGAGAGCTTTTTTCGGAGCAGGAGTCATTGGCTCCATATCAGTACCTTGATAAAAGATCCGATTTATTACAAAGGGGGATTAAATGAAATTCTGTTTCTTATGCCTATTGTTATCGACGGTATTGTTTTTGGAGGTTCCAGGAATTTCTTTTGCGGCGGATTTGTCAGAAAGCAATCTGGCGGCAGTTACAGATGTACAGAAATATAACCGTGCGATTCATATAATGGCAATGTTGCTGGTAGGCTTCGGATTCTTGATGGTTTTTGTTAAAAGGTATGGAAAATCGGCGATAACGGCAACCTTTCTTCTTGTAAGTGTTGCCATCCCCTTATACTTCCTGAAAGATAGTTTTTATATTTTGGGAGGTTCTGAAACGATCATTGATAAGCTCATTCTTGCGGAATTCGCAGCGGCGAGTTTGTTAATCTGTGCGGGAGCGGTACTTGGTCGCCTAAAGATGCATCAATATATGCTGCTAGGTGTTCTTTTTGTCCCATTCTATGCCTTGAATGAATGGATAGTGCTGAAAGGTGGACTGGGGTTAGTCACAAAATTTGTGGATACAGGTGGTTCAATAGTAATTCACGCCTTTGGCGCCATCTTTGGTCTGTGCGTGGCTCTGTCCATGACAACTCAAAAAGAATATGAAACGCCTATCGAGAGTGACTACACAAGTGATAGATATTCCTTGTTGGGAAGTATGGTTTTGTGGGTGTTTTGGCCAAGCTTCTGTGCAGCTTTGGTTGCTCCGGCAGAAGTGCCTGGAACGGCTGTTAACGTTATACTTGCACTGTGTGGATCAACGATTGCCACGTACTTTGCATCTGTTCAATTGCGCGGTAAAATATCGGCGGCAGATATTGCCAATGCCACCCTGGCAGGGGGGGTTGCTATCGGTTCGACATGTGATCAGGCTATTCCCGGGGTCGCTTTTCTCATCGGAATTATAGCGGGGATTATTTCCACTGTTGGTTTTGCCCTGATCCAATCAAAACTGACTGACAAGCTTAAATCTGTTGATACCTGTGGGGTTCTATATTTGCATGGACTTCCCGGGTTATTTGGTGGTGTAGCGGCACTTTTGGTTGTGAGCGGCATAACCATGGGCACACAACTGGCCGGGATAGTGATAACAATAGCGATTGCCTCCAATACAGGGCTTTTATCGGGGAAAATTATTTCATTTTTTGGCAGAAGAGCAACAGCATATTGTGATGATGAGGAGTTCGAAGCTGAAGCGGAACCCTTCACAGAGACTGCTGCCATAGTTGTGGTTCCGTTGCCCCCCAACTGATGGTTCCCTGAATCATTATCTCTATCTTTTCCGGAAGCCGGGAATGGCGTGTCAGAGTTTGGTTTCACCCAGATGATGCTGTTCCTTCCAGTTTTGTACCAGGTAATACAATATCGGAATGGTTACCCGTGACAGCGTTGTCGAGGCGATCTCGCCGCACATCATGGCAATGGCCAGCCCTTGGAAGATCGGATCGAAGACGATCACGAAGCTACCTACTACAACAGCCGCCGCAGTCAACAGCATGGGGCGGAAGCGCACAGCGCCCGCCTCAATGATGGCCTCATCCAGCGCCATCCCTTCCCGGCGTTTCATCTCGGCAAAGTCAATCAGGATAATCGAGTTACGCACGATAATTCCGGCCAGAGCTATAAAACCAATCATGCTGGTAGCGGTAAAGAAGGCCCCAAACAGGGCGTGGCCCGGCAGAATGCCGATAAGAGTCAGTGGTATGGGAACCATTATAACCAGTGGGGTGGTAAAGTCCTTGAACCAGGCGACCACCAGGATGTAGATCAGTACCATAACAGCGCCAAAGGCTATTCCCAGGTCGCGGAAGACTTCGTAGGTGATGTGCCACTCGCCATCCCACTTCATGCCCATATGTTCCTCACTCCAGGGTTGACGGGACGCCAGGACTTCGATCTTGTGACCGTCAGGGGTCGGCAGGTTGGCGATCTCCTCCTGCATCTTAAGAATTGCGTAGACCGGAGCTTCGATCTGCCCGGCCACGTCTGCGGTCACGTAGATCACATTCTTAAGATTCTTGCGGTAGAGGCTTTTATCCTCGTGATCCGCACCAACTGTGAGAGCGGCACATTTCCCCGTGGTCCCGGAACATAGATTGAGGAGAGTCCGGCAACAGAACTGCGCTGGCTGGCGGGCAGGCGCAGGTTGATGGCTACCGGCTCTTTCTCCCTGTAAAAAAACTAGGGACACTTCCCGGTTTATTGTCGTTTTCCTCAATCCGTCACTACAAAATGTGGGAAGTGTCCCTAGTTTCCCTCCCAGATTCTCGTCAAAAATAAATCTGTCCCCTTTTCTGTCTGTCCCCTTTTCTCTTTTCTTTTTCGTCGGCCCCCTGTGTCAGACGATTCAAGGCATCGTAAAGGTAGCTATAGGCGGTGGTGGTTGCGCCTACCTTCTCCGTATGGGTCAGTCGGTTCCCCACCCCGTCGTAGGTGTAGTCGTGCTGGCTGATGATGGAGCTTGCGGTTGTCTTGTTAACCACCTGGGAGAGGGTGTTGTCGGCATTGTAAGCGTAAAGGGCGCCAACTCCGTTGGGGAACCATTTCTCGGCCAGCCTGCCGCCATCGTCGTAACGGAAGGTGACGTAGTCTTCGTGAGGCGCCCAGATGCCGGAGAGGCGACCGACCGGGTCATAGTCGTAATCGGTGCGGTTGCCGTCGGAGTCCATCATCCAGTTCAACATGCCGTCGGGGCTATAGTTATAGGTGAGGGACTTGTTCCCCCGGCTGTCGGTGACACTCGTGAGCCTATGGGCCGTGTCGTAGTCATAGTTCATGGCAGGGCTGGTGTTGTTGGCTCTGGTTACCTGCCCCAGGGGGTTGCGGGTATTGCTCCGGTCAGGGTTGTGGTCGGGGCGTTTGTGGGAGGTGCGATGAAAGCCCAGCTCCCGTCCGGGCGCTGGGCTGGAAGAATCTGGCAGTAGACTCCATTCAGGAGGTCGGTTGCCTGGTTCGAATAGGTGTATTGCCCGAGGCGGATCGCGGAGAGTGCGAGGGGGGTGTCGGGAAAGCTCATTGGGTACTGGCTGTATGCGCCCCACTTGGCGCCGTATGTGTTTGGAAACGGATCGCTGCGCCAGGTCAAAAGCTGAGCCAGGTACGCTGACACATCCACACCGGCCCCCTTCAGGGCGATGGTCTTGCGGGACAGGGAGTCGACACTCGGAGCGTCTGCGTTTTTTAGCCAGGCCACCGCACCGCCGAAGCTGTTACCACTGGAGATGCTGGCGTTGGTCAGAGCATCCAGGGCCGCAGCTGTGGACTGCACCCCCAGACTGGCGGCAGCCTGCCAACTGCCATCCCCATTTTGGTGAGTGATGAGCCAAGCGAGCCCTTTGGCCCTGGCTTGGTCGATCTGGGCCTGGGTAGCAGCCTGGGCCTGTGCGGCGAAGATCGCCCCCATTGTCAATACCGTGAGTGTGCGCAATATGAGAGACACGATATACCTCCTTATGGCCGGAATGACCCGATTTGAAACAAAAAAAGCCCACAGCAGGACGATGAATCACCCGCTGCGGACTTCCTGATCCCTGATCCCTGATCCAAAATGATTTCCTTGACAGGAGTGGGACATGGGAATAATTTTGGAATGGTTAACGGTTGGAATGGTTAACGGGGGTGGGGATGGGTTCACGAATTTCAGCCGTTCGCATGAAAAGCTGCTTTTACCGCTTTGTTGCCGGTGGAGCGGCTTTTTGCTTTTATGATCAACTTAGCATCTTGGAAGCCCCCATTACATTCTGACCCCATTCATTTTAGGGGGGGGCGCAGGGAGTCGCCGTTGCTCAGCAATCTCTAGCGTTTATCAAGGGCGTTACGGAATCCTTCCCCAATGCGAAAATAACCTTCGATCACTTCCATATCATCCAACACATGAACGACGCGCTCGGTAAAGTTCGGGCGGATGAAGCAAAAATCTTTCCGGATCTCATGAAAAATAGCCGTTATTCTTTCCTTAAAAACTCTGAAAACTTGACAGAGAAGCAGGACTAAATCTTGCTCAAGCTGAGTCAATACAGGCTAAAAACAGGGCAGGCCTAGCCAGGGCAAGAGCTTACCACTCAACAAAGAATCTGATCAACATGTCTTACCTGATTGCTGGTAAGCTGGAATTTGGCTTATCCACTTGATACAGCGACGAGCCAGAAAGTATAAAGGTTTCCGACCGAAGATAAATACTTCAATGAACAGAATACCCTAAGGAGTGAACACATGTACTACCCAGTTGTCCTGCTTACGTGGCTTGCCAGCCATTACTACATCATTTTTGCCCTGATTGTCTTTGCCATTCTGATCTGGAACTCGGTTGTGATTGTCGGTGGCAACGAGATTGCCCTGATCGAACGCAGGTGGTTCGGCAGCAAGATGCCTCAGGGACGGGTTGTGGCCCTTGGTAATGAGGTTGGTATTCAGGCACGAACCCTCGGCCCTGGCCTGCACTTCCTGATCCCCTTTATCTACAAGGCAACCAAGAGTGTTTTTACCGAAATACTGGAAAACGAGATCGGCTTGATCGAGTCGGTGGACGGATCATCCATTCTGGCCGGCAACATCTTTGCTGCGGTTGTGTCCGGCCACAATTCCTTTCAGGATGGCGAGGCTTTCATCAAGAACGGCGGTCAAAAGGGGCCACAGATCGAGGTTCTCCCTCCAGGTAAATACCGGATCAACCCCTACCTGTTGAAGCTGACCAAGGGGAATGTCACCGAGATCAAGGATTTCGAGATCGGCATTGTGGAGTCGGTTGACGGCGTCGCCATCCCGGAAGGAAAGATATTTGCCCAAGCGGTAGAGGGTCACTCATCCTTTCAGAATGGTGACATTTTTATCAAGAATGGCGGTCAGAAGGGGCCGCAGATCGAGATCATCCCACCAGGCAACTACCGCATCAACCCTTACCTGTTCAAGGTCACCAAAAGCTCGGCCACCAAGATCAGCGAGAGGGAGATCGGTCTGGTCGAGTCTGCCGATGGTTCAGCCATTCCTGCCGGCCGCATTTTTGCCAATGTTGTGCCGGGTCACAACTCCTTCCAGTCCGGCCAGGATTTCATCAAAAACTGCGGTCAGAAAGGGCCGCAGACAGAGATCCTGCCGCCGGGTGTTTACCGTATTCATCCGAACCTTTTCAAAATCACCAAGGCTGCGGCTGTGAGCATTGCCAAAGGCGAGGTCGGAATGATAACCGCGCAGGATGGCGCTCCAATCCCGATGGGAAGGCTTCTGGCGCAGAGCGTAGCCGGACACTCGAATTACGAGAACGGAGAGGCATTCCTTAAAAACAGTGGGCAAAAAGGGCCGCAGATTGATGTTCTATTGCCCGGTACCTATCGCATCAACCTGAATCTGTTTCAGATTCAAATAGCTCCTGCGGTCGTCATCGAAGCCAATAAAGTTGGTCTGGTAACTGCCCTGGACGGTGTTCCTCTGCCGGATCGGGAATACGTAGCCAGTCCCATAACCGGTCATAACGATTATCAGGATGGCTCTGCCTTTTTGATCAAACAGGGGCAACGCGGCCCGCAGCTTGATGTGCTCCGTCCAGGAACTTATTACATCAACCCGTTCATGTTCAGTGTGGAAGTCGATGATGTTGCTGTCATTGAACGCGGCCAGGTCGGGGTTATAGTTTCTAACGTTGGAGAGGATCCAACAGAAGAGATGAAAAAACGGCTCGGCTCGACACAGGCCGGGGCGTCGGTGGAAGAGGGGAAAGAGAAATATGTCGTGCCCAAAGGGTTTCGCGGCATCCAGGAAGAGGTTGCCGGTCCGGGACGCTATTACCTCAACCGGCGGGCTTTCATGGCATACATCATTGATACGACGAACATCACCATCGATTGGGATGATCAGGAAGACACCCGCTTTGACCAGCTCACGGTCATCTCTAAAGATGGTTTTCCGATCCAGGTTGCCGTCAAAGTCGTTATCCGTGTTCGCCCGGATCAGGCGCCCTACATGGTGGCCAAAGTCGGCTCCATCGATAACCTGATCCAACATGTCATCCACCCGATGATCGACTCTTCATTCAGAAATCAGGCATCTACAGCCTCGGCAATGAACTTTCTCCAGAGTCGCTCGGAAGAACAGACAAAGGCAGAAACTCGCGCCCGCGTCGATCTTGAAAAATATCATGTGGAATGTGTGTCGGTCCTGATCTGCCAGATCAAGCTGCCAGAGGACCTGATGCAGACCCAGACCAAGCGGATCATCGCCGAGCAGCAGCAGGAGATGTACAAGATGGAGCAAAAGTCCCAGGCGGAACGCACCGAGATGGAGAAGATGCGCGCCACTGCTGACCAACAGCCGACGCTGGTTGCTTCGGAGATCGCCGTTAAGGTGGCCACCCAGAAAAAAACCGAGATGATCACACTGGCCGAAGGTAACGCAGAGGCCAAGGCGCTTGAGGGGGCAGGAGAGGGCAAGCGGTTGAAAGCCATCGGCGATGGCGAGGCCTCCAAAATTGCCGCCATTGGTGAAGCGACCGCCCAGGCCTACAGTAAGCAGCAGGAGGCGATCGGTGAAGAGGCCATCAAGCAAATAAAGATCGTGGAGTTGATTGCGACCGCCATTCAAAATGGCAACATCAAGATTGTTCCGGATGTTCTGGTTACGGGCGGCGGCAATGCCGGTGACGGGTTGATGGGGATGTTGACCAAGTTGTTACCGGGGGTGGATTTGAATGCACTGGTGAAGAAACAATCCGCGCAACTCTGATGATCATGCAATCAACCTGGAGGTAAGGCACTCGGCAAAGAATAAACATTCCATCTTGCATTTCATCTTTGAGCCGTATTTCGCCGCGCCTCAATCGCAAAATCCTCAACGTAGCATTGCTACGCCTGCGGTTTTGCTCAATCGGCACGGCAAGCTCCGACCCAAATCTGAACGTTATATGGAACATTTATTCTTTGCCGAGTGCCTAACATGAAACAATTTATTATATCGATTATGCTACTCTTGGCGGCAGCTTCGGCTGCCATTGCGAGCCGATGTTGGAAGCCGATATCCCTGTCCGCTACATCAGTTGGCATATCGCCTATGATGTTAATGCTGACGGATCTGAGTGACCCTTACCTGTTTTCATCTCCCTTTTTTTTCCCCTCCAGCAACACGCGCCAGTAGTACCCCGCGGTAAAACCGCCAATCGTTCCCGCCACCATAAATACGAACAACTGTAGATCTCCTTCTCCAGTGTCGATCAGTGATTTTCTTGCCTCGCGACCATGCTCTTTGGCAATTTTCTGAACCACGGCCTCATCAACCCCCTGCCACTGTTCCGTAGCGAATAACGTCTTACCGGCGCACGGCAGCATCAGCACAAACAAAGCTCCCCAAAATACCGTACGCATCATCGCACCTCACTTTCTGTGGCCACTAAAGCGGTCCTGGCCAACAGATCCGGTCGTTTCTTGCGCAGTAACGAAACCATACCGGCTGTTATGGCGCCTTCTATGACACCTAAGGGGAGCTGGGTGGGGACAAAGGCCAGGGCGATCTTTCCGGCCAACGGCCAGAAAGGGCTTGTTCCCCGGATGCCGGCGGCCAGAATCATTGCTGTGGATGCATAGGTGGCCCAATCCGCCAGAAGACCAGCTGCAAAGGCAGCCACTACAGGCCCGGCTCCACATGCCCGCAATGTGCGAAAGGCAAAATATCCGGCAAATGATCCAACTACTCCCATGGAAAAAAGATTGGCGCCCCAGGTGGAAAGCCCGCCGTGCGACAGGAACAGAGCCTGTATAAGCAACGCCACCGCAGCCACTACCACTCCCAGGGTGGGACCAAGCACTATGGCCGCCAAACCGGTTCCGCATGGATGGGAGCAGGTTCCGGCCGTGGGCACCGGCACTGGCATACATGAGATGATGAACACAACCGCAGCAACCATTCCGGCCAGTGGCTTACTGGACAGATCAATGGCTGAACGCCGCGCCAGGCTTCGTAGCCCAAAGGCCAGAAAGGGAGCCGAGGCAACAAACCAGAACAGCGCCCAGGAAAACGGCAATATCCCTTCGGAAATATGCATGGCATGTACAGGCGTTGGTAACACGAGGAGTAACGGCAACGATGTGAAAAGGCTAGTGTAGAGTCTGTTTATTTTCATTAGGTTCCCTGACTGATTTTGTATTTTCGGCAAGCATCCACAAAGGCCGGTGCAATTCCAGCATTACTACCGAAGTGCAGGTGGATATAGGATGCCAGGCAGTTGCGGAAACGATAGCCTTCGGCGCCTAATTTCTGCCCCTGCCGGGTTACGTGGTAGCATCGTTCCATCTGTAGCGGCATCACTCCGATCTCCGAGTAGTGAAACTCATGGCCGCGAGCGCTTCCTCCGGCAGCGGCAATAACGGAATCCGTTCCGAACTCCACCTGCCGATAGCCGAGCGCTTTGCGCTTCGGCAGCATGCGGGCCCGCACCGGAAAGACACCGACAAAATCATCGGACACGAGCGATTCCGAGCCTTCCATACCTTCTGTCAGGTAGATAAATCCGCCGCACTCGGCGTAGACCGGCATGTCTCCCGTGACGGCTTCCAGTATCGCCGTTTTCATAGCAATATTGGCAGATAGCCGCTCCGCATATAACTCAGGATAGCCACCCGGCAGATAGATTCCACAAAGATCCTTCGGCAGAGCAGAGTCATCAAGCGGCGAGAAGGCAACGATCTCTGCACCCGCCTCCTGAAGCAAGCGCAGGTTGTCCTCATACACGAAGCAGAAGGCGCTGTCTCTGGCCACGGCGATACGGACAGGCGAAATCCCTCTCGCCACCCTATTTGAACTAGGGGGAGCGAGTGGGATTTGAAGCTCCAGCAACGCATCCAGATCCAGATGCTGTTCAGCCAGATCAGCCAGCCGTTCCAGATACTCAGGCAAGAGTGGATTATCCTCTGCGGTTACCAGACCCAGGTGGCGCACAGGGATCTCCAGGGATTTATCGCGGGGGATACAGCCAATGACCGCAACCCGCGGCAGCGCCTCGCTCATGGCCTGCTTTAACAGCATACGGTGCGCCGCGCTACCAACGTTGTTAAAAACAACCCCGGCCAACTGTATCCGCGGATCATACTCCGCAAAACCCTTGACCAAGGCAGCCGCACTGGCGGCCATGCCACGCGCGTTGACCACCAGCTCCACCGGTGAGCCGGTTATGACAGCAACCTGGGCACTGCTGCCGTCGCTGGAAGATGCGCCCATACCGTCAAAAAGTCCCATTACTCCTTCGATAATTGCTACATCCGCACCAACGGTGTGCAGACGAAAGGTCTCGGCCACGAATGCCTCAGAACACATCCAGCCATCCAGATTGATGGATGGTCGACCGGTGACCATACGGTGATAGCCGGGATCGATAAAGTCCGGTCCGCACTTGAAGGGTGACACGACAAGACCACGACGTCGCAGGGCCGCCATGATGGCCAGGGCCACCGTAGTCTTGCCGCTGCCGCTCTGGGGAGCGGCTATGAGAAAGGCATTGATTTTCATATCAAGTCCGTCACCGCAATGCCCTGCTGGCTCCACCATATTGAAAAAAGGCAATCAGATTAAACTCGTCCTTGTCGTACCCCTTGGGAAAGGCGCCAATCGGTCCGATCGCCTTGAGGGTCCTGATAACTTCATCATCAAGAATCCTGCTGCCGGAGCTCTCCAGCAACTTGATCTGCACGATTTCTCCACTACGGCTGAATGTGATCCTGACCGGCGTGATTCCCTCAACTCCATTGCGGGCGGCCTCTGCGGGATAGCGCCAGACACCGTACACGGAATTTTCGAATCTGCGTAAAAAAGATCCGAACTGGATATCGTCGGTATTGAGAAAACGGGTGTCCCCTTCGGCAATTTCGGTCTCAAACTTACGACGATAGTTCTCCTCCAGCTTTGCCATTTTGCCGGCGCCTGGAAAGAGCTGCGGCTGAGCTTGCTGTCGCATGGACTGCTGTTGTCTGGGCTTCAGCAGACTCGCTACCGACGATCCCGGCGCGACCTGCTGTGCCTCGCGACGGTCTGAAGGAAACGGAATGGATGGCTTGCTTGTTGAAATGGCTTCACGTGGCAAAACACGCGACTGCGGCTTGGCGGGCGGACGGAGAGATGCCGGAGCTTTGCGGTCGTGAAGATCAGCCCCTTGCGGAGCGCTCTCCCGTTCAACGCGAATCCGTTGATCGGAAAGACGCGATATCTCATGCTTCTGAATCGTAGGTTCCGGCACTTGCTGCAAATCAATAAAAACCGGTTCCTTGGGTGTCGCCTGTTTCTCTTCCGGCAGATAATACAAAAATACGAGCACACCTATATGGATCAGGAGCGATACGGCCAGCAGGTAAAGAAACGATTTTTCAATATATTTGTTTGACATGGATTGGTTTGCAACTATATCAGGCAGTGTCAGGTTCTATACAAGGTGATCTCTACCCTGTCTAACATCCTGCCACGTCATTGGGACGGGCTGAAAAAGTTACCCCTGACGTCAGCATTTACGGTAATGGACGAAGTAAATCTGTTTACCTTCTCCCATAAACTTCAGCATATACTTGGACAGTGGATAGCCCACGAGCTCATGGCGATAATGGTCTGGTGCAAGCATATTCGCGAAAGCGTCTACCTGCGGCATCAGGTCCGCCACATCCATACCATAATCTTCGAAGTCGGTGGCAAAGTAAAAATCCGCTCCCGGTCGCATGTATCCGGCAAGAAGGTTCATAAACCCGGTACCTACCAGCCTGCGCTTACGGTGGCGCTGTTTGGGCCAGGGATCGGGGCAGTTGATGATCACCGCCCGCAATGACTCCCGCTGAATGCAGCGTTCGAGGAAGACGCGAGCCTCGTCCCTCACCACCCTCACATTGTCCAGCCCCGCCTTATCGATGCGCTTGCAGGTCTTCAGGCATCCCTTATTGTAGTAGTCAATGGCGATAAAATTCCAGTCCGGATGCAGTGTCGCCATCTTAGCCACAAAATCGCCCATGCCACTGCCAATCTCTAACGCCACCGGATTATGGTTGCCAAAAACCTGCTGCCAGTCAGGCATGGTTGTCAGTAGTTCAGGCTCAAGAAAACGGGGTGAAGTTATAGGAATCAGGTTCAAGACATCCGCCTCGGTACGTTGTAATCTTGTCAAAATACCACAAGTCACGGCGACAATCACCGGTTTTTCGCCTGAATTCAAAATTTACGCTGCTCCACCAACACCAGAAGGTTTGATAAAGACTGCATCGACAATTGCTTTTAACCTTAACATTATTCAACAGCTATGGTATTAAGATACGATTTGCAGTAACAGGAGATAGAATGGAAATATTTGGCGGATTCATGGTTATGATGAGTATCCTCAGCTTCTTTATGGCAGTGGTATGGCTTGTTATGCCTTTTGTGGTATTCACCATCAAGGGTAAGCTGGACAAAACTCTGGACGTTTTGGAAAATATTGAAAAGCGTCTGGCCGACATGGAAGCAAAACTGGAAAGCTTGCAGACAAAATAGCCTACCTGCGAAACAACAGGCATTTAGTGCGCAAGAAATCATTTTTTGACGTACTTATCCTATTATCAGAGCTAGCCTCGGAGTCCTCCCATCAAAGAACCTTTCGGCAATCTCTCAGGTTTAAAATCAAGTCAGATCCAGGCCCTGGAACGTCTCTACCGTCGGCGTGTGCCGCCGGGGGAGTTCTGTACCCAGGAACTGGCTTCCCGCCTTGTCGAAGTATCCAGTGACATCCGTCGCCAGGTCGGCATCCTCGTAAACCGTTCAGGCATGGTAGAGTACGTCATTGCCGGTGACGAAAAGGGGCTGGTTATCCCCGAACTGCGCGACTATCCGCTGGGCAAGCGCACCCTGCGTGGACTGCGCCTGATCCACACCCACCTGAGAAACGAATCGCTCACTGAGGACGATATCACAGACCTGTCGCTTCTGCGGCTTGATCTCTTGACCGCTCTGCTATTCACGCCCGGTAAGAACCAGATTTTTGTCCAGATGGCCTGGCTTTCGCCTTCCCAGGGCGGGCCGTCAGCCATAACCGGTCCGATTACAGCGCTGGAACAAATCGACCTGGATTGTATCCATTTCATCGCCGAACTGGAAGCTGACCTGGAACATTCCACACGCGGCGCTGCCAAAACCAGCGAAGCAGTGGAGCGGGCCATCCTGATCTCCGCCACAAATGAAGGAACCCGCCAGGAAGCAGAGGATTCCATAGCTGAGCTGCGTGAACTGGCCCGCACCGCACGCATAGAGGCGTTGGACGCGTTCATCCAGAGACCCCGCCGCATGAATCCGCGCTTTCTGATGGGCGAAGGCAAGATGCGGGATGTAGTCATACGGGCCCTACAGCGTGGGGCCACCATGCTGATCTTCGACCAGGAGCTGACCCCGGCCCAGATCCGCTCCATCTCGGCCATGACCGAACTGAAGGTCATCGACCGCAGTCAGCTGATCCTGGACATCTTCGCCCCCCGGGCCAAGAGTCTTGACGGCAAGGTGCAGGTCGAGCTGGCTCAGCTCAAGTATCTGCTGCCGCGTCTGACCGGAAGGGGTGTGCAGATGTCGCGCCTTATGGGGGGAATCGGAGGTCGCGGGCCGGGCGAAACCAAGCTGGAAACCGACCGGCGCCGCATCCGTGACCGCATTGCCAGCCTGGAACGAGAGCTTAAGGAGCTTTCCCGCGGCAGAGCACAACGCCGTCAGCAAAGGATCAAGGCCGGTGTGCCGATCATATCGATCATCGGCTATACCAATGCCGGCAAGTCGACCCTTCTGAACACCCTGACTGCCAGCGATGTCTTTACAGAGGATCTGCTCTTTGCCACCCTGGACACATCCACACGCAGATTGCGTTTTCCCCGTGAGCGGGAGGTAATTATTACCGACACTGTCGGCTTCATACGCTCCCTGCCCAAGTCCTTGATGGGCGCTTTCAAGGCAACACTTGAGGAACTACAGGATGCCAACCTGCTGTTGCACGTGGTGGATGCCTCCACCCCCCGCTTCGAGGATCAGATCGCCCAGGTGGAGCGCATCCTGGAGGAATTGGGCCTGGGAGATAAGCCGCAGCTCTTGGTCTTCAACAAGGCCGATCTGCTGGCTGACATGAAAAAGACCAACACCGTAGCCTTTCTCAGGGTGCGCCATATCGCCCGCATCCGCGATGGCCTCACTGTCTCAGCCTGTGACCGCAAGAGTCTTGCGCCGCTTATCAGCGCGTTGCAATGCCGTTTCTGGCAGGAGGAGGCGTAAGGGCGTTTCATAAAATCTTTATATGTCTGCAACATGGTTGTAACAAATGTATGTTACTAATGATTCTGTGAGATTGGATGTAATTGGGAAAAATAATGTGTATCAAGAGCAGGTGCGTGACATGAAGAAAGTGCTGATTATCGAGGACGAAAAAGATTTGGCTGAACTTCTGGTTTTCAACCTTGAGAAGGAAGGTTATGCCACTACCTGCGTCCATGATGGCAAACAGGGCCTGGAACGGGCTGGCGCTGACCTGCCTGATCTGATCCTGCTGGACCTGATGCTGCCGGGATTGTTGGGAACCGAGGTCTGCAAGGCGCTTCGCAAGGATCAGCGTACCGCCCACATCCCGATTATCATGATAACGGCCAAAGGTGATGAAATAGACCGAGTGGTCGGGTTTGAGGTCGGCGCCGACGACTATATCGTCAAACCGTTTTCAATCCGCGAGGTAGCCTTGCGGATCAAAGCCGTCATGAGACGTTTTGAGCATGAGGACGACATGCCAAAATCGGATCTTCTTACTATTGGTGATGTTGTTATCGATAAACAGCGCCATATTGTAATGAGCGCCGGTCTTGAAATTGAATTGACCAGTACGGAGTTCAAGCTGCTGTTCTACCTGGTTGAGAAAAAAGGGCGTGTGCAGAGTCGTGAGCAGTTGTTGCAAACGGTCTGGAGTTATAATAATTCCGCAGACACCAGAACGGTTGATACGCATGTGACACGTCTCCGCGGGAAACTGGGCGCACCTGGCGACATCATCAAGACCGTACGCGGTTTCGGCTACAAGATCGATGGATAACAAATGAGATTTAGAACCAAGATGGTCAGGATAACTGCTATCGGCGCAATCAAGTCGGTATTTTTTACACAATCAATGAAACCGCAAAAGCACAATTGATAAACCTAATAATATCAGTGTAGTACAAAATGGCATGAAAAATGCAATTTAAAATTACGTTTGATCAAATGATAGTAATTGAATGGAGGCTACTTATGAAAAACGTAATTGCAGTTATTTCTGTTTTACTTGTATTAAGCTTGGCAAGCTTGGCTGGAGCAGTTACTTATGAGTATAGTGGCACATTTGTTTTCACCTCAGATGTTGGGCAGTTCGACCTCCATTTGGCCAATGATGCGACTGTGCATATTTATACAGACTCTTGGACAGATCCCTTATCCGGAAACTTCGACCCGGCCATTTACCTCTGGAATGGAAGTGGGGTTCTTATTGCAGAGAGTATCGACATTGACCCCATTACCAACTGGAACGACTCTTTATCGGAAACTCTGTCAGCCGGTGATTACATTATTACCCTTGTGCTAGCTGGTAACATTCCCAATAATGATTTGTCACTGTCTGAAGGGTTTACAAATACCCAACAAGATCCCATCACAACGTATGGTCTGGGATATTATCATTTTTTTCTTGACGCAGTCCCTGTTCCCGAACCTTCCACCTTCCTTCTCTTCGCTGGAGGTCTTTTGGGCGTTGGAATGTTGAGAAAGAAATTTAAAGCCTGAGCCATATGGTCACA
>Ga0265294_10003441_pt1 | contig 20220 bp, 20 predicted proteins | sample MunlanPumphouse3_FD_192504 | JGI IMG/M metagenome (GOLD analysis project Ga0265294, IMG submission 192504) | Groundwater microbial communities from a municipal landfill in Southern Ontario, Canada - Pumphouse #3 | ecosystem: Environmental > Aquatic > Deep subsurface > Groundwater | place...
AAAAAAGCTATGTCAAAATAGTCTTTATTTCTATCCGATGCTAAAATGATAACATCACGAATTAAGAAAATGATAAAAATATCAATAACAAATCGTAATCGTAATGTCTCTTTTTTTATAAAATCAGATACCATTTTTACAACTTCCATAATGACGATGAATTCCAACATCAAAATAATGGCTTTGTAAAACTCTAATTTAACCGATACAATAGCAATGAAAAGAATCGCTGCTATGAGTACTTCATAATTGTGTGTGAAGTAATTTTTAATTTTATATATGGCTCGTTTCATAACGCAAATTGTACCATATTTTACCTATTTATGCTTGATGAATCTCTCCACCTAAGTGGGCAAACAACAATAAATTTGCAATGCTTGCTGCTCGGTCAGCCACTTTTTCAAGACGTCTTAATGAACTTAATACATCAAAATAGTCTTTGGACAACTCTTTATTTTTTGTAATCATTTTAAGAATATTTTTTTCAATCATCGAGTATAAATCGTCGGTTTTACTCTCTTCTACAATGACTTTATGAAAATAATCTTCTGTTTCATTTTCATTTTCAATTTGAATAATTTTTAAAGCGGTTTTAATGGCTAAAATTGCCGACTTATGTAATGGAATACCGTATTCATTGATTTTATCCAAATCAATATCGCAACTGACAATTTTTGAAAATGTTTTAATAAAACTTTTGGTATTGGTACTTGCTCGTACAATTTCATTGGTGATTTTTAAATATGACACCAAAACCCGTAAATCTTTTGCTTCGGGTGCATGCAATGCCAACGTAGCAACAATCATATTATCAATTTTATTAGAATTTTTCTCTAAATTGATTAACTCATTTTTAGCGTCATTAAACAGTTTGTAATTTTTAGTTTCAATGGCTTGCAACGCCAATTCATTGGCAGTAGCAACTTGAAAACCGATGGTATACACTTCATTTTTGATGCTCTCTAATTTTTCTTTGTAAACTGGTAACATTATCCGAACCTTCCTGTAATATAATCTTCTGTTTTTTTCTCTTTTGGATTCACAAAAATTGTTTCTGTTTCATCGTATTCAATCAATTTTCCTAAATGGAAAAATGCCGTATAATCAGCCACTCGTGCCGCTTGTTGCATATTGTGTGTTACAGTGATGATGGTATATTTTTTCTTTAACTCCAACATCAATGCTTCAATTTTTTCTGTAGAAATGGGGTCAAGTGCCGAAGTGGGCTCATCCATTAAAATGACATCGGGTTGTACGGCAATCGTTCGTGCGATACACAATCGTTGTTGTTGACCACCAGAAAGCGAAGTTCCAGGTGCTTGAAGCTTATCTTTGACTTCTTCCCAAATCCCCGCACCTATAAGTGATTTTTCGACTAACTCATCACACGCTTTGCCTTTTTTAACAATACCGTGTTTAATAGGGGCATACGAAACATTTTCATAAATCGATTTTGGAAAAGGGTTGGGTTGTTGAAACACCATTCCAATTCGTTTTCTCACACTGACAACATCGATATCTTTGTCATAGATATTTTTATCGTCTATAACAACCGTTCCTTTGATAATCGCACTGGAGACTAAATCGTTCATGCGGTTTAAACATCTTAGAAAAGTTGATTTTCCACATCCTGATGCACCAATGAGTGCGGTAATTTTATTTTCATACAACCCCAGATTAATATCATGCAAGGCATGATTTTGGGCATACCATAAATTTAAATTCGTTGTTTTTATTTTTACATTCATTACCATTTTACCTCAAATTTTTTTCTTAAAATAACTGCCATCGTGTTTAAAGAAATCAGAACCGTCAAGAGTACAATGATTCCTGCCGCTGTTTTTTCAATATACGCACGTTCTGGCATTCCCGACCATGTAAAGATTTGTGCTGGCATAACCGTTGCTGCAGATGTGATATTGGTAACCGCATCGGGAACAAACGCAATCATTCCTACAATAATCAAAGGAGCAGTCTCTCCCATGGCTTGAGCAAGAGCAATAATTGAACCCGTTAAAATACCTGGAAATGCCAAAGGTAAAACGTGGTCTTTGGTCACTTGCCATTTGGTTAATCCCAAGCCATAACCGGCTTGTCGAATACTTGCAGGGACAGATTTGAGTGCCGCTTTGGAACTGACAATAATAATAGGCAATGACATGAGTGCCAGTGTCATTCCCCCTACCAAAGGAGAACTACGCGGCACTCCAAAAAAGTTAATAAAAATGGCTAACCCTAAAAGACCAAATAAAATGGAAGGAATGGCGGCTAAATTATTGATATTGACTTCAATAATTTGCGTAATTTTATTATCGGGTGCAAACTCTTCTAAATAAATCGCGGTCATAACTCCAATGGGTACGGCCAGTGACATGGTGACCATCATGGTTAAAATAGAACCAATAATGGCAGAATAAAATCCTGCATTTTCTGGGATTTTTGAATCCCCTGTAAAAAAGAAGATAACATTCAATCGTTTTTCTATCTCTTCTTTTAACATAAGTTCTTCAATTTTTGCTTTTAAGGAATCATCCAATCGAGAGACTCTTCCTTTGACATGTTGATCGGCTTCGGCATTTAAAAGTGCCCAAAAAGTTTGAGTCGTTCCTATCCATTGTGGATTGTTTTCAATCTCTTTGGGTAAACTTCTAAGCCATGCACGACTGATGAGTTTACTCATACTTTTATCAAAAATTCCATACGGATTTGAAGCGGTCTCTTCATCAAATTTTATTTCTACTTTAATATACGACTGTTGAAAAGCAGGGTAGCCGGTTTTTATAATATCAAAAAGAAAAAAACCTAAAAAAGACAACGATAAAATAACGGCGGCTAATGTCGTGTATTTAAATCGTCGGGCAATCTTATTACGTTTTTCGATTTGTGGAATATAAAAATTACTGTTGGTATTATTCTTCATCATAGTTCCTAAAGATTTGAAATTTTATATTTTTGGTGGAATCGTCGAATCGTTGTAATAGAAACAATATTAATAATAAGGGTTACAACAAATAAAACCAATCCTAACGCAAATGCTGAAAGGGTCAATGAACTGTCAAACTCTTGATCCCCTACTAAGGCTTCAACAATTTTAACGGTTACGGTGGTCATATCTTCCAGCGGGTTCATGGTTAAATTAGGTCGTAAACTCGCTGCCATAACAACAATCATGGTTTCCCCCAAGGCTCTTGAAACCCCCAAAAGTGTGGCGGCAATAATTCCAGGCATAGCGGAGGGCAATACAACAAATTTGATGGTTTCTGCTTTATTCATTCCCAAGGCTAAGGCACCATTTCTGACATTTTGAGGTACCGCACTGATAACATCGTCGCTTAAACTGGAAATAATAGGAATAATCATAATTCCCATAACCACTCCAGCTCCTAACGCACTTCGATACGAAGCTTGCATACCGAAAACGGCAAACAAATCCACAATAAAAGGAGCCACCGTAATGGCTGCAAAGAATCCATAAACAACCGTGGGGATTCCTGCCAGAATTTCTAACGTGGGTTTAATGATATTTCGCACTTTTAAAGAGGCATATTCGGACATATAAATGGCACTGAATAATCCAATAGGCACAGCAACTGCCATGGCAATTAAGGTGATATAAAATGTTCCTGCAAAAATAGGAACAGCGCCAAATTGGGCATTGGCAACATCTTCACCGCCCCTTGAAGCTCCCGCTAAAAAGGCTGTATCGGGGTTCCATTGTGTTCCAAATAAAAACCCAGCAATACTCTCTCTTTGGAAAAAATGCAACGATTCAAAAATAATTGAGAATAAAATTCCAAAAGTGGTTAAAATAGAAATTAACGTGGCGAGTATTAAAATATTTTTTAAGACATTTTCAATTAAGTCTCGGGCTTTTGTGGTTGCTTTGATATTAAGTGTAACAATAAAAAGAGTCAGTGCAGCCAAACATAAGCTTGAGGCAATAAGCATAAAAGGTGGAATTAAATTAAAATCAAAAAGATATAAGAAAACACCAGTCGTAACTAATGTAATGGCAGGAAGTCCTGTATAAAGGGTTGTTAACCAACCATATTGACTGGCTTGAGAATGCAAGGTTATCCCTTGTGCCGATATTTTGTTGGCTTTGGATCTGCCCACAATAAAAGCAATAAAGAGTATTGGAATTAGCCCTCCAAAAAAGAGTAAAAATAGCACGTTATTAGACATTAAGGAATCCTCTTTTTAAATTAAAAAACCTCTACATCGTTGTAGAGGTTTTTTTAAATCGTTTTTCAATTATTTGATTGGAAGAATAGTGTGTTTTTCAACCATCTCTTTGGTTAAAAGAGTTTTGGCTTTGACCGCTTTTTGAACTTCTTTTAACGTCTCTGCTGGCATTGGAATTAATCCAATGTTTTTTAATACCCCTTTTTGACCAATCATCGCATCTTGAGCATACAAGTTTATAAACTCAGATACCCCTTTAACTTGTCCAATATGAGCATTTTTCATATACATAAACATACTTCTTGAAACCGGATATTTTCCTTCAGCAATATTTTTAGCGCTTGGTTCAATACTGTTTAAAGTTACCCCTGAAATTTTGTCATGATTTTCTTCTAAGAAACTGTATCCGAAATATCCTAATGCAGCTTTATCTTGTGTAAGTTGTTGTACGATTAAGTTATCGTTTTCTCCACCTGGAATATACGCACCATCAGTTCTGATTTTTTTATACGCTTTTCCTTCATACGCAGGAAAACTTTTTGAAGCTTCTTCCATAACCATTTCATCAAAAGAGTCTCGTGTTCCTGATGTTGTTGGAGCACCAATCATTCTGATTTCTCGATTAGGTAAAGAAGCATCAATTTCATTCCATTTTTTATACGGGTTAGCTATTAAAGTTTTACCATCTTTGCTTGGAACATCTTGTGCTAAAGCTAAAAAGATTTGTTGTAATGTTAAGTTGAAACTTGGGTTCTCTTTGTTTTGAGCAATAGCAATTCCATCGAATCCAACCATTAGACCAGTAATCTCTTTTACACCATTTGCTTGACACGTTTCAAACTCTTTCAATTTCATTGGTCGTGATGAGTTTGTAAAGCTTGGTGTATCCAATCCAGCACCTGTACAGAAAATTTTCATTCCTCCACCTGAACCAGTTGATTCAACAACGGGTGTTTTGAATCCAGATGTTGCACCAAATTCTTCAGCAACATAACTTGTAAATGGGTAAACGGTTGAAGACCCAACAATTCTAATTTGATCATTCGCCAACATTGACGTTGCAATTGATGCTGTTGCAAGAAGTGCCATAGCAGATTTTTTAATACTCATAGTAATCTCCGTGTTTTAATTTTGTCATTGAAAGTATAATTGTTTTGGATTACACTTTGGTTACAAACAAATACCTACAGGAGTATCAAGTTTTTTAGAGATTTTTTTGATTTTTCCAAGGATATAATCAAAGTTTTTCTTTTTCGTATTTATCCCTATTTCAAGAATGGCACACGAAACACTGAGCAATCCAAATTTTCTTTGAATGTTAAAGCGATCCGTACAAACCATATAATCATTGGCAATGTCTTCTTTGCAATAAAGACTGGCTGCACTGTGTTTAAACTCTTGTTGTATGATTGAAGCGTAGGAAAATACCTCTTCAAAAGTTAAACAAGAAAAGCCCACAAAAAAATCATCGCCACCAATGTGCCCAATAAAAGAGTTTAACGGCAGATGTTTTTGCAACAGTTCAGAGAAAATTAAAATGGCTCGATCGCCTTGTCTGAAACCATAGGTGTCATTAAAGGGTTTAAAGTCATTAAAATCAAAATACAACATATGAAAAGTCTGGTTATTTTTGATTTGTTTAAAACTTTTATAGATAAATTCTTCAATTTGATTATTGCCTGGAAGTTTGGTCAGTGGATTTTGATTTTTTGCAATTTCAATGTTACGCTTATGAGAAAGAGAAAGCAGAGAATTGACGTTGATGAAACCATGATATTTATTGGCTTTAGTGACAAAAATACCTTTTGAATTGACTTCATTCATGTTATAAATTTCCAATGTTTTATCAATTCCCCAAGTCGCTTCCACGCATAAAGCGGGTTTTATAAATTTACATAAGTTGCTACTATAGGAAACATTTTTAGCCAACGACAGACCATATTGGGAGTAGGATATTTTTTTAATATCCACTTCATAAATCACCCCTTTGAGGTGAGAGTAATTGTCAATAATGGGTACAAAGGTGTTATGCGGTTGGTTTTTAAAATAGACAAACAAATCGTGCAAAGAGGTATCAATATTTAAAGGTTTAATGTATTCAATAAAGGAACTGTCAATACTGTTTTTAGTGTCATCCCGTCGATCTTCTTTTAGGAGTTTTAAAACATTTTTGTAGACGGGTTCTATTTCATTGGCGTTAACTGTTGGCTTTTGAACTAAAAAACCTTGAATAAAATCGACACCAATATTTTTACAGGTATAATACTCCTCTTTTTGCTCAATTCCCTCAGCAACAATTTTCATGCCCATGGTATGAGCCATGTCCACAATAGAAGAACAAAACAGTTTTTTCTTGGAGTCATTGTGAATATTGGTAATAAAAAATCGATCGAGTTTGATAATATTGGCTTCACTGTAATACAATAATTTTAAGCCTGAAACGCCAATGCCAAAGTCATCAATTGCAATGGAGTAGCCATCTTTTTTATATTTGTCAATCATCGAAGTTAACGCATTTTGTTCAATCATAGAACCTTTTTCACTCAGTTCAAAACAAATAGCATCTTTTTTTAAACCATGTTCTTCTAAAAGTTTGGCGGTTTGTCCTTGAGGACAGTTTTTACTGTAAATAATTCGGTTATCTAAATTATAAAAGAGTTTAAGGTTATCAATATCAAGCTTTTTAAACTTTTTAATGGCTTTTTTTCGTAACTCTAAATCGACTTGATAGAGTAAATCGTCTTCAAAAGCACAATCAAATAAGTCTTGAATATTGTGGTATTCAGTCGCTATTTCCACGTTACGTAATAAAGCTTCAACGGCGTAAATTTTTCCTGTATAGGTATGAATAATGGGTTGGAAAGCAAAATCCAATTTCTTTAAGATTGTAAACCATTTGTCTAACATATAACTCCTTTATAAGTTAGATTTCACAACTTAGCCTTAACTATTGGTTCGCGTCAATAGTTAAGGCTGACTTGCGAAATGTATGGATGGCATTGTAAGGAGATTTGATTACGATATGGTTACGGTTTTGGTGGATGGTTAGGGAATAGGGGATTGAAAAATGGTGTTAAAAAAAAGCCGGTGGATTATAATAATCCACTGGCTTCCATCAGTCTTGCTTGATAATCAGCAATGAGTGGATCAATGATTTCATCAAAGAAACCATCTTCCATAATATTTTCAAGTCGGTAGAGTGTTAAGTTGATTCGGTGGTCACTTATTCTGTTTTGTGGATAGTTATACGTCCGAATTCGTCCGCTTCTATCTCCCGTTCCAACTTGTTCTTTTCTGTTGGCGCTGTCTTTAGACAACTGCTCTTGCATTTGAAGGTCATAAAGCCGTGCTTTTAGAACCTTCATGGCTTTATCTTTATTTTTATGTTGCGATTTTTGGTCTTGGTTGGTCACCACGATACCTGTTGGTAAGTGCGTAATTCTAACCGCACTGTCCGTGGTATTAACCGATTGTCCACCACACCCAGACGAACGCATTACATCTATTTTTAAATCATTTGGGTTAATATCAATTTCAACATCATCAACTTCTGGCATAACAGCAACTGTAATAGCTGAAGTATGAACTCGTCCTTGTGATTCTGTTGCTGGAACTCTTTGAACTCTGTGGGTTCCACCCTCAAATTTAAGTCGACTATAGACTTGACTTCCTTTTACTAGAAAGACAATTTCTTTATAGCCTCCAGCTTCACTTTCACTTGAGCTCATTATTTCAACTTTCCAACCTTTTACCTCGGCATAGCGTAAATAACCTCTGAATAGGTCACCTACGAATATTCCTGCTTCATCTCCACCGGCACCTGCTCGAAGTTCCAAATAGATATTTTTTTCATCATTGGGATCTTTAGGCACAAGCTCAATTTTGATTTGATTTTCTAACGCTTCTTTTCTGTTTTCAAGTTCCACCAACTCTTCTTTTGCTAAATCTCGAAATTCAATATCTTCTAGGAGTAATCTGTTCTCTTCGATTTCTTTGATAACTTTTAAATACTCTTTAGCAGAAGTAACGATATTTTCAAGATTTGATTGCTCTTTAGAGAGTTCAGTCATCCTTTTAATGTCGCTTGTAATGGTTGGTGAAATCAATAACTCATTGATTTCATTGTATCTATCAATAAAAGGTTGTAGTTTATTTTTTAGCATGTAAGATTATATAGTAATTGAAAAAATCAATTATATAGCGTTAACCTTAATTTGTAATCGACTTACTTTTCTTGCAGCATTACCTTTTTTCAAAATACCTTTAGATACACAGTGGTGTAAGTATTTGTTGGCTGTTTTAAATGCTTCAATTGCTTTATCTTTATCAGCACCTTCAACTGCAGCTAAAACATTTTTAGTAATGTTTTTAATTCTTGTTTTATAGAATCTGTTTCTTTCAGTTCTAACCGTTGTTTGTTTCGCTCTTTTTTCAGCAGATTTGTGATTTGCCATATTGTTTTTAACCTCTTTATAAAAAATTTAAGGGTAGAATGTTACAAAAATTATCTTTAAAGAAAGTTTAAACTTAAGGACTTGTTAATGAAACTGTTTGGAACAGATGGTGTACGAGGAAAAGCGGGTGAGTTTTTAGATGCTATGACGGCAATGAAACTGGCAATGGCAGCAGGAATATTTTTTAGAAAACAGTCATATACCAATAAAATATTAGTAGGAAAAGATACCAGACGAAGTGGATATATGATAGAAAATGCCATTGTAAGTGGCTTAACCGCCGTTGGGTACGATGTTATTCAAATTGGACCCATGCCCACACCTGCGATTGCCTATTTAACAGAAAGTATGCGATGTGATGCGGGAATTATGTTGAGTGCTTCTCATAATCCGTATTGGGATAACGGCATTAAGTTTTTTGATAAACGTGGTGATAAATTGGGGACATCGTGTGAAGCAGAGATTGAAAAAATATTTTTTAATGAAGAGTTACTTAAAAAATCGCAAGTAACAGGAAAAGAGATTGGTTCTTCTAAAAGAATTGATGACGTGATTGGACGATATATTGTTTCAATTAAAAGTTCTTTTCCTAAAGATTTATCGCTGAATGGTTTGCGAATTGTTTTAGATTGTGCCAATGGAGCAGCCTATAAAGTAGGCCCTACGATTTTAGAAGAGTTAGGGGCAGAGGTTATTACGATAAATAATAAACCCAATGGATTTAATATCAATGAAGATTGTGGAGCATTACACCCTGAAAAAATTGCAAAATTGGTTCAAGATGTGCGTGCGGATATTGGAATTGCATTAGATGGGGACGCCGACAGATTGGTTGTTGTGGATGAAAAAGGTGAAGTGGTTCATGGGGATAAACTCATTGGTGCATTGTGTGTTTATTTGCATCAAGAAAAACTTCTTAAAGGAAATGGATGCGTCGCAACCGTGATGAGCAATAAAGCATTAGAAGATTATCTGAGCAAATATGAGTTGGCATTAAAACGAACCGATGTCGGAGATAAGTATGTCTTAGAAGATATGAAAAACAGTGGCATTAACTTTGGTGGTGAACAAAGTGGTCATATTATTTTTGGAGATGTTGCTAAAACGGGTGATGGTTTAGCTTCGGCGTTACAAGTATTGGCGATGATTTTAAAAAGTGGAAAAAAAGCGAGTCAAGTACTGAATGCTTTTGACCTTTATCCGCAAATTTTAGTCAATTTAAATGTGAATAAAAAAATTCCTCTTCATCAAATTGATGGATTGGAAGTTAAACTTGAAGCCATTAGAACACAAGGAATGAGAGAGTTAATTCGATATTCTGGAACAGAAAATAAGATTCGACTTCTCTTAGAGGGAAAAGATGAAAAGATGGTTAAAAAAGCTATGGATGATTTAGCGCAATTTATACAAAGCAAACTATGAATAAGTATCTTGTTGTTTTATTTGTAATACTCATAGCTCTTGATCAATACATTAAAACTATTTTTGTCAATGGTTTTACGTGGGAAAGCAGTTGTATTTCCTTAGTCTTAGCGTATAACTATGGCGTTGCTTTTTCCATGTTTGAATTTTTGGCACACCATTTAAAATATATACAATTGGGACTTTTAGCTGTAGGTGCAATATATTTGTACTTCAATAAAGATGTTTTTCAAGAGTATCGCCTTGCGATTACCATTTTGTACGCCGGAGGTATCAGTAATATTATTGACCGCTTTATTCACGGTGGGGTAGTGGATTATGTCTATTGGCATTGTGGTTTTGATTTTGCCATATTTAATTTAGCCGATGTCCTTATAGATATTGCCGTGGTTTTAATTATTTGGCAACAATTTAGAAATGCTAAGAAACAAAAAAAAGAAAAAAATCATTCGGCGACTTAAATAATTTTTAGATACAATTTCGCAAAATTATTCAACAATAAAATTAAACTATAGGTAAAATAATGGGACAAACAATAACAGAAAAAATATTCAGTGAACACGTAGGAAGAGAAGTTTATGCAGGAGAGATTGTACGAAGTCCAATTGATATGGTCATTGGAAACGATATTACTACGCCTATTTCAATTCGTGCATTTGAAGAGGGTGGATTTACGCAATTGGCGAATCCCGAAGGTTTTGCCATTGTTCTTGACCACTTTATTCCCGCAAAAGATATAGCCAGTGCCAATCAAGCAAAAATTTCACGAGATTTTGCCTACAAACACGATTTAAAATATTTCTTTGATGAAAAAGACATGGGAATTGAACATGCCCTTTTACCAGAAAAAGGGCTTGTTTTACCGGGGGATGTTATTATTGGAGCCGATTCTCACACCTGTACACATGGAGCATTGGGAGCATTCAGCACAGGAATGGGAAGTACAGATATTTCATTTGGAATGATTACAGGTGGTAACTGGTTTAAGGTACCAGAATCGATTAAAGTTATTTTCAAAGGTAAACCCAAAGCATATGTGACAGGGAAAGATTTAATTCTTGAAATTATCAGAATCTTAGGTGTTGATGGAGCATTGTACAAAGCGTTGGAATTTACTGGTGATACGATACAATATTTAAGCATGGATGACCGATTCAGCCTTTGTAATATGGCAATTGAAGCAGGTGCTAAAAATGGAATTGTAGCCTATGATGATATTACAAAAGAGTTTTTAGATTCACGAGAAAGTTTAAGAGCGCAACCTAAAATTCACTACAGTGATGACGATGCCAATTATTGTCAAATTATTGAAATTGATGTGACTGCACTAGAACCCGTTATTGCGTATCCATTTTTACCCTCAAATGGTCACTCTATTTCTCAAGCAGTATCTGATAATATCAAAGTTGACCAAGTCTTTATAGGTTCATGTACCAACGGAAGATTAAGTGATTTTAAAGTTGCAGCAGAAATTCTAAAAGATAAAAAAGTGGCACGACACGTACGACTTATTTTAACACCAGGAACACAAAAAATCTTACGAGATGCAACCAAAGCAGGGTACATTGATACGTTAGTGGATGCAGGTGCAGTGGTGTCAAATCCTACGTGTGGGGCATGTTTAGGTGGCTACATGGGAATTTTAGGGGACAATGAAGTTTGTATTTCAACCACCAATCGAAACTTTGTAGGTCGAATGGGTTCAAGAAGCTCAAAAATCTATTTAGCCAACTCAGCTGTAGCTGCTGCCAGTGCCATCAGTGGATACATTACTGATCCTCGATCTTTATAATTAAATAGAAAGAAGTGAGAAGTAAGAGGTGAGAAATAAAAAAGAACCACTTGCTTTTTGCGATGTTCCTGTTATCATCCTATGTGGAGGAAAAAGTTCGCGAATGGGAGAAGATAAAACTCTCCTGCCTTTTGGCGAATATGACTCTTTGATTCACTTTCAATTTGAGAGATTATCTGTTTCTTTTAGTAACGTTTATGTTTCTTCAAAAAAGCACACTTTTGATTTTTTAGATAAAAATTCTTCCGTTATTTTATACGATAACGAGCAAACTGTACATTCACCTTTGATTGCTTTACAATCAATTCTTAAGCAACTTGATGCCCCTAAAGTATGTATTCTAACTGTCGATACTCCTTTTGTTCGTATCAATACCCTTAAACTTCTTATTGAAAAATCGGATGACTATGAGATAACCATTGCCAGTACGCTTGAGAGAACACATCATTTGTGTGGGGTTTTTTCACAATCGTTACTTGAAAGAATTGAGCATATGTTAGAACAAGACATTCATAAAATTGGGTATTTAATTAAACAAAGTCACAGTCAAATTTTGAAGTTTGAAAATGAAGAAGAATTTTTAAATTTAAATACAAAAGATGAATATTCAAAAGCACTTCAACAGTTAAAAACCTATCAAAATTGCTTATAAAATAATTATAAGTGCAACTTATAATTAAAATAAAACAGTTAAGAAAATTTTAAGTTTTATATTATCTCTTTTTGGATAATCTTCATAGAAAGTTATTTGTAAAGGATTATTGTATGATGAATAAAGATTTAAAAGACTCATTAGAGTTACTTGATAACGAGCTAAAAAAGCAAGGTTTATCAAGAAGAGACGCTTTAAAAGTTGCAGGACTTGGTTCGGCTGCATTTTTATTGGGGGGAACTGACGTTGAGGCGGCAACCGTTGCAAATGCAAGCGATGTAAAAGCTAAAATTGTTATTGTTGGTGGAGGACTAGCTGGTGTTGCAACAGCAGCAAGACTGACAAATAGTTTATCCAATCCAGATATTACTATTATTGAGCCTAATCCTAAATCTGTATCGTATCAACCGGGGAATACGTTAATTGCATCGGGAGTTTATACTAAAGATGACATTATGTATGAAACCAATGATTATCTTCCAAAGGGAGTTAAACTTATTGCAGATTATGCAGTAGAATTTGACCCAGATAACAATAAACTGACAACAAAAAGTGGTGAAGTTGTTACCTATGATTTTCTAATTGTTGCAGCTGGATTAAAACTTGATTTTGGAAGTATTAAAGGTCTTGAAGCAATTGGAGAAGCTTATACTCTTGGTGATTCAAGTAAAATTTTAGATACATTTGCCAATACCGGTGTTTCTTCGATTTACAACGTAGATGGAGCAGTTGCAACATGGACAGCTATGCAAAAATTTGTTGCTGATGCAAAATCGGGTAAACAAGTAAAAGGGGTATTTACTGACCCTGCAACTGCCATTAAATGTGGTGGAGCTCCAAAGAAAATTATGTATTTAACTCACTCACGATTAGTTGAAGCAGGAGCACGTGCTAATGCTGAATTAACATTTTACCCAAATGGTGGAAAAATGTTTGGTGTTCCAGAGTATCACGAAGCCATTTTACAACAATTTAAAGACAGAGATTTCAAATGGAATTATGCACACAACTTAACAGGCGTTGATTTAGAGAATAAAGTAGCGACTTTTGATCACTTCTGGAAAGAAAAAGGGGAGTACGATAAAGATTTAGAAGAGTATGAAATGATTACCAAACATGAAGATGTTAAAGTAAATTTTGACTTTTTACATATTACTCCTCCTCAAAAAGCTCCAGATGAAATTGGAAATTCTCCATTGGGTTCAGCAAAAGGTTGGGTTCCTGTGGATAAAGAAACATTGCAACATGTTAAATATCCCAATGTATTCTCAATTGGAGACATTGCAGCTGTTCCTATGGGAAAAACAGGTGGAAGTGTTAGAAAACAATATAAAGCACTAGTGGATAACTTAATTGCTGCAATGGAAGGGAAACCATTGACATCTAAATACGATGGATATACCGTTTGTCCTTTAATTACGGATATTGGAAAAGTTATGTTAGCAGAGTTTAACTGGACAGGAAAACCAACACCTAGTTTTCCTCTTGATCCAACACAAGAGAGATATATTTGGTGGTTATTAAAAGTGTATATGTTAAAACCAATGACTATGCATGGTATGCTTTCAGGTAAAGCATAATACGTATATAACAACGTATAAAGCCTCGAGCATTTTGCTTGAGGCTTTTTTTATTGTAGAATTATAGGAAAAATATGAAAAAAGAGTTATTGATTTTAGTCGTTGTATTTTTAGTATTAACAGTAGGGATGCACCACAAAGAGTGGTTCTCTCATCCTTTAGAGCATTTAGGGAATTTACCTAATGCAGGTGCGTATGGTGTAGGGGCGATACATCCTTTGATATTTACATTTATAATATATCTGGTTTTATGGATACCAAGAGGTATTGCCAAATTATTTTCAAGCAATAAAAAAGGGTTGAAGTAAAACTTCAACCCTTTTTAGTTTTTGCAAATTTAAAATTATTTATTTAATGCAGCTTTTGAAGCGATTACCAATGTTGTAAATGCAGCAAAATCATTCATAGCCATATCTGCTAAGATTTTTCTGTCTAATTCAATATTAGCTAATTTTAATCCATTCATAAATCGTGAATAGTTAATATCATTTAATCGACAAGCAGCATTAATTCTAACAATCCAAAGTTTTCTAATATCTCTTTTTTTCTGTCTTCTGTCTCTAAAAGCGTATACTAAACTTCTTTCTAATTGTTCTTTAGCTTTTCTAAAGTGTTTTCTTCTACCACTATAAAAACCTCTTGCGGCTTTTAATACTTTTTTGTGTCTTCTTCTTCTTACTACACCAGTTTTTACTCTTGGCATTTTTCTTCCTTTACCGTATATTGTATTTAATAATAGGTGTCGATAAACTGTTTATCGAACTTGTCCATTTTCATGGAGGGACATGTAATTATAGGATTATAATTACGCTAAGTTTAACATTGCTTTTACTCGACCTGCGTCAACTTTAGCAACTGTTTGTGGACCTCTTAAGTTTCTTTTTCTTTTAGCAGTCATTTTTGTTAAAATATGGCTTCTAAAAGCTGAACCTCTTTTAATAGTCCCATTCTTTTTAACTTTGAATCGTTTTAAAGCACCACTGTTAGATTTCATCTTTGGCATGGGGATTCCTCCTTTTAAATTTGCATTTTCTTAAAATATAGAAAAAGTCCGCAATTATAGTTAAAAAAAGCTTTATAATGTATTAAGTAATGTAAAGATAGATAAGCCTATGAGATCATAGGCTTATTGGGTCAGTTAGTTTTTTTTGTCGTCTTTTTTAGGAAGTGCCATCATATTAACATATCTTCCTTCCAGTTTTGGTTCTTTATCCATAACTGCGATGTCTTCAATCATGGGCCAAATTTTAGTTAAAACATCAACACCAGCTTCTGGATGTGCCATTTCTCGACCTTTTAGGAAAACTCGAAATTTAACATGGTTTCCTTCTTCTAAAAATTCTCGTGCATGTTTCACTTTGTAGCTTACATCATTTTCAGCAATTTTTACAGAAAGTTTAATCTCTTTGATGACAATAACTTTTTGTTTTTTCTTGGCTTCTTTTTTCTTTTTTTCCAATTGGTATCTGAATTTACCGTAGTTCATAATTTTTGCAACCGGAGGATTTCCTTCTGGTGCAATTAAAACTAAGTCTAATCCCAATTCATCGGCTAATTTTAAAGCATCTTTTGTTGAAATAATACCGTAATTGGTACCATCATCATTCATACATCTTACCTCTTTAGCGGTAATTTCCTCATTCATAATTGCATCGTTATTTTTTGTTTGTTTACTCAAACTTCACTCCCCATTTTTATTTCTTTTAGTAACGTAATAAACGCTTCTTTTGTTAACTCAGACTGTTCTCTTTTTCTTCGGTCTCGCAAGGCGATTTTCTCATTGGCAACTTCTTCATCACCAATAACCACAATCATAGGCACTCGTTGTTTTTCTGCATTTCTAATTCGTTTGTTTAAACTCTCGTTTTTATCAAATATTTTACTGTCTATATCAATTTGCAGTAACTCTTTTTGTAACTGTTTTGCATAATCCACGTGTTGTGGAGCAATGGGTATAAAAATAACTTGGGTTGGTGCAATAATAAAAGGAAATTCACCGCCACAATGTTCGGTTAAAATACCAATGAATCGTTCAAATGAACCCAAAATTGCTCGGTGAATCATGACGGGTTGTTCTTTATGTCCCTCTTCATTGATGAACTCTGCGTTAAATCGTGAAGGCAGATTCATGTCCACTTGCACGGTTCCACATTGCCATTTTCGTCCAATGGCATCAAGGATTTTAATATCAATTTTAGGACCATAAAATGCTCCACCACCTTCATCAATTCCGTATTCGATGTTGTTTTCATCTAAAGCATCCATGATACCTTGGGTTGTTTTTTCCCAAAATATATCATCTCCAATGGCTTTTTCTGGTCGTGTTGAAACTTCAATTTCGTATTTGAAATCAAACATTTTCATAATAGCATCCACAAATTCAAGCACTTCAAATATGACTTCTTTGATTTGGTTTTGGGTACAAAAAATATGAGAATCATCTTGAGTAAACTCTCTTACTCGAAATAAACCATGCATAACACCTGATTTCTCATGTCGATGAACCACTCCGTATTCAAACAGTTTTAAAGGTAAATCTTTATATGAAACCAAAGAGTTTTTAAAGATTTGAATATGTCCCACGCAGTTCATAGGCTTGATTCCATACTCTTGTTCATCAATGGTTGTAAAATACATATTCTCTTTATAGTTGGCATAATGCCCCGATATTTTCCACATTTCAGCTTTTAATATCTCGGGTCCTCGAACGGGTTCATACCCTCTGACTCGGTGTGCTTTGTATAAAAGATGTTCTAATTTACTTCTCAGTCTTGCCCCGTTTGGAAGCCATAATGGAAGACCTGCTCCTACGTCATCATTAAACGTAAAAAGTTCAAGTTCAGTGCCTAGTTTTCTATGGTCTCGCTTTTTTGCTTCTTCTAAAAGTCGAATATGCTCATTTAAAGCCGCTTTATCAAAAAATGCAATCCCGTAAATTCGAGTAATCATCTCGTTTTTTTCATCACCACCTAAATACGCACCTGCAAGACGAGTAAGTTTAAATGCTCGTATCATTGTGGTATTTGGTACGTGTGGACCTCGACATAAATCTTCAAAATCACCTTGTTTGTAAACGCTCAGTTTTTCGTCTTTTATGTTTTTCAAAACCGCTTGTTTTAACTCATCGCCAGCAAATTTTTCTTCAATCTCTTTTCTTGTACACTCATATTTGGTAATAGGTAGTTTTGCGTTGGCTAAATCTTTCATCTTCTTTTCAATGACGAGTAAATCCTCATCACCAATTTTTGAATTGACTTTGAAATCGTAGTAAAATCCCTCTTTTATGACAGGTCCTACAAAAAATTTAGCTTCGGGATAGAGTTCTTTAATCGCTTGCGCCATAAGGTGAGCACAAGAGTGTCTTAATATTTCTAAAGCTTCTTTTGAATCATCAGCAACTATTTTTTCACCTTGAATATTCAAAGCTTCGACCGTTTGAAGGTCATAGATTTGACCATCTTTTAATACACCAATTTGTTCCAATAAATTCCTTTCTTTATTTTTTACAATGCTTTTACAGCAATTTTTTCATAAATTAGCATTATTTTATCTTAAAGAGACTTAAAAGATTAAAATAAACTTATTTTTAATTCGCTATTCGTTACAATCTTAGCATGATTTTAAATACATCAAAAATAAAAACAGAAGCGTTATTGCTTTTTTGTAAAGATATTATTATTTCGTATCAAAATACGAACAATGAACTGTTTGACATAAACAGCGAACTCAAAGAGTTTATTGAAAAAAATACCAATGAAATTTTAAGAGAACTCAATAAAGTGACTAAACCCCATGATTTTTATCTGCGACAACGCAACAGTGTCTATACCAAAGCCATTTTATTATCGTATGAGTATTTGAATAAATCTTTAAATGCCTATTTGCAAGAGGGGAAAGCCTTTAACCCTTCCATGCTTTATTTTTCACTGCTGGCAACTTGGTTTGCTGAGTTACAAAAAGAGTCTCGAAGTAAAGAATATATCTATTTTATACTCTATCCCTATGCAATTGTATACGATAAAATGCTTTTAAATATAAGTAACAAAGAGTTTAAAGCTTTAAATATTTCTATGATTACGATTGCAGAAAAAGTGGTGTTAGGATTGGATAAATATAAGTTTAACTAAAATAGAAAAAGCGATGGCTTTTTCTATTTTTGGTTGTTTATTAGAATCGGTATCTAATATTTGCTGTGATATTTTGTGCTTCTGAAACATCGGTTGCTCCAATTGCATTAGGTGTTCCTTCTTCTCCAAAGAAACCATTGCTTCCGGTGTAATCGTAATCAATGAGTGTGTATCGTAGCGTAAAGCTGAGTGCGCTGGTAAGTTTTTGATGTCGATAAATTTCCCAAGCCGTACCTCGTGCTGCAATTTTACTTCCAGCCATGGTATCTTCACCATATGTCATAGAACGCCAATATTTACTTCCTTGATTCCATTCAATACCAAATCGAGCTTTATCAGTAAAAACATCTGGCATATTAATACCAATCAAATAGGAATGACCCGTTTCAGAATTGTTTGAACCTAACATTCTTTCAGTACCAGTGGGATTTGTTTTACTCATAGCCCCTGATACAAATGCGGTAGTATCATCTAAAAAGTCTGAAATATCATTTCCAATTCCCTCTGTTTTAAACATAATTGTGGCCAATTCAATGTCACCAAAATCATAAAAAGTTCCTTGTTGTCCAGTACCAAAATCAGCATTTTTATTACCGATTAAATTCCATGCTTTGGCATAGTTGGTATGAACAGAATATTGCCCATCGTCATATGGGACAAAAATAACTCCTGCCATATCAATGTTTTCTGTTTTGGTTTCATCTTTTGTAAATGCAGGACTGTTGTTGCTATCAAATCTTAGTTTTGCGTTGGTTAAACCTCTTCCCATACAAAACTTAACCCACATACCATTAATTCCTGTTACTTTATCCAAATCATATCGTAAACTTGCTCCATCAAATTCTACATTAACCGTATGTGAAAGGGCTGATTTTCTCTCTTGATCTTCTCTGAAGTTAATTCCTAAACCATCAGTCGATGGTCGTCGTCCTACTGAAGCTGTCCATGGAATATCTGTTCCAAGGAAAGTATCATTGGCATATAACCAAAATGCTTCTTTCACTTTAATAGAGTTATCGTTGGTTGCTGATTCATTGGTAACCCAATCAAAATGACTCATATTGTTATTGGCACCTTCTCCTGCAAGATTATCTCCATACAATTTATTGTATGCCAATGTACCAAAGAAAGATGAGTTTTCATCGGCTTGAAATTTCATATTAAGCCATAAACGATTTGATAAAATTCCATCGTTTTGAAGTTTTTGACCATTTCCTAATTTATACGAAACTGAATCAGCTTGCGTTCTAAAGTCAACATCCCATTTGATATTATCACCGGCATCGTGAGCTTTAACTTGATTGACGGTTTTATTAGTCGTTTCAACTTTTTTTTCAACTTTAACAATCTTTTCTTCTTGCAGTTTTAAACCATCTTCTATTTTGACACTTTTCTCATTTTGCGTTTTTATTTGTGCTTCAAGGGCGGCAATTTGCGCTTTTAAAGCTTCTAATTGTTTCATAACATCAGCAGATGCGAAAGACGTTGTCGCAAGTGCAGCAACAGCACACAACGAGATTATTCCTTTTTTCATAACTCTCCTTTAGAATTTTCTTTGATTATACGCCTAAGTTAGTTAAGATTATCTTAATATAATATTAACTTTTCTTATAACTTTTATAAATAAAAAAAGGCGACAGTCCCTAAACTGTCGCCTTTTCTGAATTCATCTTTGTATTAACAAGATGGAACATTTCCTGAATCGTTTGCATACTCAAAAGAAAAATCAAAGATATCTTCTTGTACAGACTCTTTTAAGAATCCTGCTTTTACGCTTGGACAAATTTTAATCACTTCTTCTTCAAATTTTCCAGCGTCTTTAATCGCTTTCCACTCATCTTGTGAATGTGTAGCTGCAAATTTTGCACCCGTCATATCACACGGTGTTTTTAACAGTTTTGTGAAAAGTTTTTGACCTTTAACAACATCAGCTGATGCAGTAGTAGCTGCAATACCTAATACAAGAGACCCTGCAAGAACGATTTTTAATAATTTTGACATTTTTACT
>Ga0265294_10003442_pt1 | contig 20220 bp, 32 predicted proteins | sample MunlanPumphouse3_FD_192504 | JGI IMG/M metagenome (GOLD analysis project Ga0265294, IMG submission 192504) | Groundwater microbial communities from a municipal landfill in Southern Ontario, Canada - Pumphouse #3 | ecosystem: Environmental > Aquatic > Deep subsurface > Groundwater | place...
CAAGGCCAAACACCGGAATATTGGTCAGCACAAAATACAAAATTAAAATAGCTGCCGTCCACATTAACTTGTTTTTAAAGTGGACATGCCCTTCCGGAGCCTTCACCGCGGGCATCGCCGCAAGAATTGGCTCCATACGATCCAGCATTGCTCCCATATCTTCACCAAAAAATAGGAGATCAGACTACCTGAGTCTGACCACCGAGGTTCTCAATTTTTTCGATTGCACTCGCAGAGAATGCCTTTGCAGAGATGTTCATCTTCTTTGTAACTTTACCGCTTCCCAGTATTTTATCAATACCTATTTGGCCTGCGTCAAGTACAAAGACATCTCCGTCCATTGCTGCAAGTCCAGCAGCAACCAGTTTCTCTGCTACCTGGTCGAGCTCGCCGACATCGATGACATTCATCTTCGTACTGCATGGGTTGAAAAATCCATGCTTACCGTTGTGGATCTCACCGGCAAGGAGGAAGTGGGTGAAACGGTGGTCTCTGTGACCTGCTCTCCCACGTCCACCACGGTTACCTGCACCACGACGGTTCTTGTGTGTACCACCACCGCAGGTCATTGACCCGCGGTACTTTGAACGCTTGTTTACTGGCATCTTACTCACCGCATCCTGTAGAGAAGGTTGTTGATCTCAGCGCCATAGTTACCAAGAGCACCACCCTGAGTGAAGGTGCGTTTGATTGACTTGTAGCCCTTTCTCGGTGGGTGAAGTCTCAGAACTGGCTTCAGCTCAGGAACATCTCCGATAGTTGCATCACCATTGCAGAGTGCTTCTGCAAGAGATTTGATGTCATCGAAGCGTGAGTTCTCCTTCACATATTCTTCTGTCAGGCGTACATTCCCTGTCAGACGACCGCGTGTACTCAGAATGGTAGTAAGGACATCAGAATTAACCTCACCAAAGGCGACGTAGTCCTTGACCTTCCTGATCATCCCGAGGAATGCAGGGGTGTCTGGCACAAGCACACAGTGATTGATGTGGTGCAGGCGCAGCATCTTAAGGGTATCCTTAATCTCACGCCTTGTATTAACCACACCACGAACCTGTACTACTGCATACATCAGAGTGAACCTCCTGTCCGGATCTGATTGGCATTTTTCAGAGCATTGAAGGTAGCCTTTGCATAGTTGATGGTTGTACGGGTCTGGCCCCTGGAGGAGGTCCATACATCCTTTAAACCTGCAAGATCAAGCACTTTCTTACCGATATCACCGGTCACAAGACCAATGCCCTGTGGTGCAGGTTTGAGAGTGACAGTGACACTCCCTGCCTTGCCTTCGACTTCCATGGGTATGGAGTGTTCCTCGCCGCATCCACATTCCCATGAACCACAGCCACGCCTTACTCTGATAATATTGAGCTTGGCGTTGGTGATCGCCTTTCTTATGGCATTACCCACCTGGGTGTCTCTTGCCTGGCCAAAACCAATATATCCGTTTTTGTTCCCGACAACAACAACACAGCGGAATTTAACACGGCGACCGCTGTCGGTCATCCTCTGCACCATATTGATGTCAAGTACTTCGTCCTCAAGATCAGGAAGGAAGTAATCAACAATCTGGGGTTCTTTGATGGGACGTCCACTCACAAGTATGGATTCAAGACTTGGAATATCTCCAGCCATGACCTCTTTTCCAAGCCCGGTGAGAGGCACCCATTCTTCATGTTCGAATGCCATATTACTTCAGCTCCTTCATAATTGCATCCACAACCTCTTCGACATTTGCGACGAGGTCTCCGCGTTCAGGAGCATAGGCGACGATGTGAGCACCTTTGACACGGTCATCATCTGGCATGATGTTATCACCATGCGGTACATCAAAGCCTGCCTCAACAGCACCCTTGAGTGCCGCAAAGACACGTGCTCCAACGCTTGCACGGCTGAGACCAATATCAAGAATGGCCTCTTCGTAGCCTGCATTGAATGCCTTGACAGCGAATAACATACCAGTGAGATATGCCGCAGGTGTATTTGCAGTAGCACCGGAATATCCGAAGCCTGCAAGTTCACTGGAGTATGCAGCAACAAGTGTCCTGTCACCCTCCATACCTGCTTCGACGAGCTGCACAATGATCTGACGGTTTGTCTTACGGACAACCATCCGTGGCTTTCCGGATACTACCAGCTTTAAGCGCTTGTAGTAATCAGTCCGACCTTCTCTTCTACGCCGGAATGAAACAAAATATCTTGGTCCAGATGCCATTATCAGTTCATCCTCCCTGAAATCTGTTCTAACTGTGCTTTCATATGTGCAACACTGCGGAACTGGCCACCGGCTGCCTTTCTGTAGATGATTCTGTACAGACGGCTGTCGATTGTGCCTTCTTCACGCATCTCACGAAGTGCAATTCTGATTGCACGGATCTTGCGCATCCACTGCTTCTTGGATGGATTACGTGCGCCTGCTGCACCCTTCCTGCGGCCTGCACCTTTACGGTGGCCATAGGAACGTTTTGCGGCCAGTGCACGAGCGCGTCCACGGCTGACACCCTTCTTCTGGTGTGCGAGGATTACTCCTTCAGCAACCAGTCCTCTGATGTCCTCGCGTGATATCGCGTTCTCGATATCTGATTCATGCTCAGGGTCGAGCCAGACACGATGCACACCACATTTCAGAACCTGTGATGCCATGCGTTTCTGATTCTTGAGGTCACTCATTGTCTGTCACCTCTTCAGTGGTCTCAGCTTCAGGATCAGTAAAGTCCCTTGCATTGAGCACTTTAATGCCGTATTCAAGTGCCTTTTCCTGAATTGCCATACGCTTTCTGTTACCAACAGCTGCAGCGATCCTGATTGCATGGGTCTCAGGGTTTACACCCTCCATATCCGCAAGATTGAAGACCATCGTTTCCTGGTATCCACTTGGGTGGAAACCACGGACTTTGGCTGGTCCACCAAATCCTGATCTTGGATGACGTCCTTTAGCACGGATCTGCTTTCTCTGCTTGCTCTGCAGACCACGGGGTCTCCTCCATGTCTCCTTGAGCTTCTTTTTCTTGCTTCTCAGCCCCTGACGCCTGAAGGTCGCATGGCTGCGTGCACGGATAAGTCTTGTTTTCTCGTCCACCATATGAATCACGCCTTCTCAATGATGTAAACGCCGTCCTGGAAGACACGCGTATCACGGTTGCCAACTTTTGTTGCGTGTTCTATACGTGCAGCTGTCATGCCAACTGCTTCCTTATTGATCCCTGAAACTGTAATCTCATCATTTCCGAGTTTCAAAGTCACACCGTCAGGAACTGACGCAAAACGTGACTCTTTCTCTCCAAGGAAGTTGACGATCTCAAGTTTGTCACCGCTCTGTTTGAGCTGAATAGGAAAATGGCTGTAGACCACTTTCATCTTGTAGTTATAGCCCTCGGCCACACCTCTGCACATATTTCTTGCATGTGCAGCATATGTACCGACCATCGCCACAATCCTTTTCCTGGTGGATTCTGTAGAAACAACAAAGTTGTTGTCTCTGATCGCGATCGCGATCTTAGGGTAATGCATATCCCGTTCAAGATTACCCTTAGGGCCAGAGATACAGAGGCATGTGCCTTTCATCTCTGCAGTAACACCTTCAGGCATCTCAACGATTCTCTCTGCTGTCATTGCTACTCCTCAGTATACGTATCCCAGCAGTTCTCCGCCGACACCCGCAGTGCGGGCACTCTCATGAGTCATAACTCCTTTTGAGGTGGTCAGCAGAAGTATGCCAAAGTTTTTCGCAGGCAGGTACCGGGTTTCCCAGGATTCAAGATCTGCAAGACCCACTGCATAGCGGGGAGTGATTACACCACACTTGTTGATGTTGCCATTGAGTTTAATTGCAAACTGACCCCCACGGCCATCGTCTACAAACTCAAAATCGGCAATGTAACTCTCTTCCTTCATGATGCCGAGCATCGCGCCAAGCAGTTTGCTTGCAGGCTCAACAGTACAGCTGTCCTTCCCTGTATCTGCAGCGTTTTTGATAACACTCATCGCATCTGCGATTGGATTAAGTCGTGTCATAATCTCTCACCTCAGTTCATCTTCTTAAAACCAATCTTTGGTGCTGTTTCACGGAAGCACTGGCGACAGAGCATGATATTGTGCTGGCGTACAAGACCCTGTTTTCTTCCACAGATCTGGCACTTATTCATGCCATGGCCGGAGTTCTTTTCAGGTGCCTGGCTATCCTTATTTTTTGTCTGTTTTGCCATTACTCCACCTCCACCTTGTACGCGTCTTTCACAAAGTTGATTGCTTCTTCACGGCTGACACGCTGGCTTGCCGGGAGTTTTTTACGCTGCATCGCTCTTCTGGCAATACGGACACCTGGCTTTTCCAGAATGACATTTACGTCCATTCCGTAGATACCAATCCTTGGATCATAATTCTGACCAGGGAAATCGGTGTGTTCCTCAATACCAAATGAGAAGTTGCCAGAGTTGTCAAACTGACTGGATGAAAGATTGTATTCTACAATCTTAATTGCAGCCTCAAAGAACTTCTCAGCAACTTTACCACGCAGAAATACTTTGCAGCCAATAGGCTGACCCTTTCTGACATTGAATGCAGGCTGAGTCAGCTTTGCAATCGTGCGTATAGTCTGCTGACCAGTGATCTCTTTCATGATGTTCTCGGCTTTGACCAGTTTATCTCCGGCTTCACCAACACCCATATGAACAACCACCTTGTCTATGCGGACCTGTTCCATAGAGTTCACTGCTCAATCCCCCATTCTGCAACTGCGGGTTCTTTGGATCCAACCATAAAGACGTATTCTTCAATAGTTTCGAAGATTTCGCCGCCTTTAAGTTCCTCAAGGGTAACACGGTTGGAGATACTGCCAGGAATCGTTTCAATCACAGTGATGCGTCCGACTTTACCAAAGTGGCTGCCACCAACGATCATTGCAACATTACCCTCAGTGAAAGCAAAGTGCTCTGTGATATCAAAGCGATTCTCACCCTCAAGAGTAAGAACAACTGAATCCTTTGGACTGTAACTGTTGTTGTCTGTCAGGACATTTGCTCCATAACGGAGGTTCAGCTGAATCTTTCCACCCTTGATGATGGTCTTGTTCCTGATCTTGCACAGACGTGTCTTTGAATCCTCTTCTGAGATAGGAACTGAGATAATATTGCCGTTCCTGGCCCTGAGAATACGGAAGTATTTGCCGGCAGATGGAAGTGATATGATATCAAAGACACCAATTCCCATCTTTGGGTCTTTGCATGGAAGACCGTTGACTATAACCAGACGGCCATGCAGAATTTTTTTGACTTCCTTCATGTTCTGGGCAAGGCCCATGTGATCTCTCAGCCAGACTCCGATTGGCATCGCCACAGCATTGTGGGGACCTGGGGCAGTCTTCGAGATGAAGGTATTGGCCTTCTTTGCAATACGCCAGGAATCCGGCGATGTTAGTCTCTTCAAATGGTTAGACATCAGTTATTCGCCTCCAGCCTCTCCTCACGGCGCTTGTCCTTGAGGTTCAGTTTCACAATCTGTACATTGGACGGATCAACAGGGCGGGGAACCTCAGTGCCGTCTACCTTGCTGACAGTGACACCATGCACAATGATCTTGCCCATTTTGGTGTTAACACCATCAACAACGCCTTCATCACCTGCGAAATCACCGCACATAACCTTCACAGTGTCACCCAGGATGACACGAACATTACGCTGGTTGTATTTCTTCCTCAGGTCAGCAGAAAGCTGGGTATTGAGGAATTTTCCGCGTGCGTGAAGCGGGGCATTGTAGCGTGCTTTACGCTGTTTTCTGGGTTGACTACTTGCAACTCTTACCATAAGCCCATTCACCTCACACAATCATTGTTGCCGTGGAACCGATCTTTGGAAATCTCTCGGCGACCTCACGAGAGACTGGTCCCTTAATTTCGGTACCTTTCGGCTCACCGCGCTCATCAGTGATCACCATCGCATTATCTTCAAATGAGATGCGGATCCCGTTTACACGGCGGATTTCTTTTCTCTGCCTGATAATTACTGCTTTTACAAGCTTACGGCGCATATCAGGAGTGCCTTTCTTTACTGACACAGTTCCCATGTCTCCGACACCCATCTTTGGCTGACGACGTCTGACACCATGATACCTGTCTACAGAAACTATCTGGACAAGGCGGGCGCCGGTGTTGTCAGCACATATGAGCCTCGAACCAGTGGCAAGTGCACGTGGTATGCGTGACTGTATCGCTTTCATTCTTTCTGTACCTCCACAACGACAAATGTCTTTGTCTTGCTCAGTGGCCTGCACTCGGCGATCTTTACAGTATCACCGACACGGGCGTTGATGCACGGAGGGTTATGTGCATGAAGCTTTGAACTGCGTTTTTCATAACGCTTGTATTTCTTCACGTAGTGCAGGAAGTCTCTTGCCACAACAACAGATCCCTGCATCCGGTCACTCACGACTTTACCAGTGATCACCTGGCCGCGCACAGGTAAAGTGCCGTGAAATGGACAGTTTACATCATCACATTCTGTTTCTGGAATGCTGACATTTAACCCAATGTTTTTCGCCATATTTACCTCGGATTCCTAATTCTCATGCTGACTCTCTTTTCAGGCAGCATGACCAGAACCGAACCATCAACCCTGACAAGGGTATCATCTGGAAGGTTCAGGTCGAGATGCGTACCTGATTTGAGAATGCTCCTGGAACCACCCCGCGTACTGATAATCAGCATCTGCTTTGTCTCATCTGTGATTACACCCTCAATCCCGATCTGAGCCGGATTTGAGGATGAATGAATCTTCACATAAAGACCGACAAGTTCATGCCTGCAGATATTTTGCGGGGTGATCATGATCAGGCGTTCCTCCGCTTGTTCATCTCTGTCTGAACACGGGCGATTGTGCGCCTCAGTTCATGGATACGTCCAGGGTTCTCAGGCGCTCCGCCTGCACTGACCTTGCCATGATCCTGTACGAGTTCAAGTCTGAGCTTTGAGAGCTGTTCTTGCAGTTCAACATCGCTGAACTGAGCAACCTCTTTTGCACGGAAGATAGCCATTCAGATCTCCTCCTGAACAGGAACATCCTCAGCTTCTTCAAGCTCTGCGTCAATCTCTTCGCCAAGTGCATCCTCAGAGATTACCTCTTCTTCCTCGACTGTCTCAGGGACTTCAGGCTCAACCTCAAGCACCTCAAAGACATCAGGAAGCTTTGCATCTGGTGGGACGATCTTGACCTGAACACCGATTGTACCAAGTTTCTTTACAGCAGTAGCAAAGCCATGCTCTACAATTGAGAGACTTGGCTCGCCTGCATGCTTGATATAACCCTCAGTAAACTTCTGCACACGTGAACGGGCACCAGTCAGCTTGCCTGAGAGGACAACCTCACAGCCAAGTGCACCGGATTCCATAACACGTCTGACAGTGCTGGAGCCTGCCTTACGGAAGTACCAGCCACGTTCAAGGGAATTTGCCAGGCGCTCTGCCATAATCTGTGCATTGAAATTTGGGTTTGTTACCTGCTGTACCTCGATCTGAGGTGATTCAATGCCAAATTCAGATGCAAGGGTAGAGGTGAGCTCACGCACAACCTTACCGCCCTTACCGATAACAATTCCTGGCTTCTCAGCAAAGACTGTGACCTGTGTGCCCAGAGGGGTGCGAGCGATATCCATACCACCGTAACCGGCTCTCTTCAGTTCTTTTGTGAAGAAAAGCTCTACACGGGCTGCACGGACACCTTCCTCAATAAATTTTCTCTCTATTGCCATTATGCCACCTCTCTGACTGCAATCTCAACGTTAACAGATTCAGCCAGTTTTGTAGTAGCTCTACCCATTGCACGAGCAAAGATTCCCTTTGCTTTGCGTCCACCATTCGCTGATGCATGGAAGATGACGAGGTTCTCGGAATTCAGACCCGAATACTCGGCATTTTTCACAGCGGATTTGATGAGACGGATGTAGGCAGAAGACGCCTTAACAGGGTATCTGCCTGCGTCCCAGCCTACAAGGCCACGCTTGTGCGCTACATTGCTGTTGAATCTCCTGAAGGGAATTGCTTTCTTCAGTGCCACAACATTCTCGAGATATGCAATTGCATCACTGGTCTTCATGCCTTTGATGAAATCTGCAATCTCAATTGCATGTTTTGGTGAGATTGGAAGTTCGTTGGCCTTCGCACGGGCGATCGCTTCGTCCCCTGTTTTGATTGAATATCCTGTTCTTGCCATATCAATCACTTCAGAGGTACATATTTACTCGATCTTGTCGCACCAATACCGGCACTTCCGTGGTTGACCCTGGTTCTGGTAAGCGCAAACTCACCAAGGAAATGGAAGACTGCTTCAGGCTGAATTTCAACCTCAATAAATGTCTTGCCATTGTGGACAGCGATGGTCTTTCCGACCATCTCAGGCAGTATAATCATATCACGAATGTGCGTACGAATACGTTCATTTCCGGCTCTGACTTCTGAAAGAAGTTTTTCATCACCTGTGCTGAGTCCACGGTTGAACTTGCGTCTTGCCCTTGCAGGCATAAGGGGTATCAGTTCACTGATACTCTTGGCCTGCAGGTCTTCGATCTTGTAGCCGTGGTAGGTGTATTCTTCTTTCCGCCGAGGCATTCTCTTCTGTGTTTTCTTTGCCATATTCAGCTCCCCCCTTACTTCCTGACACCAGTACGCCTTGCAGCTATACTTCCGACCTTACGTCCAGGGGATGTGCCGCGTCCTACAGTCGTTGACCTGCCAGCATGCTGATGGCCACCGCCACCGAATGGGTGGTCACAGACATTCATACATACACCCTTGACACGCGGCCACTTCTGTGCCTGCGACTTCATCTTGTGATATTTGTTTCCGGCTTTTGCAAATGGCTTCTCTCCACGTCCGCCACCTGCAACGATACCAATCGTCGCACGGCAGTCTGCATGGAACCACTTGTGCTTGCCACTGGGCATCTTGATGCCGACCTTTTCCTCGGTCTTGCCGATGACCTGTGCCTGTACACCACTTGCACGGACGAACTTACCACCGTCGTTGGGGCGTGCCTCAATATTACAGACATATGCACCAACAGGGATGTTCTTAAGTGAGAGTGTGTTGCCATTCTTCACAGAGGCTTCAATACCCCATGTGATCTCATCGCCAACGCCCACACCTTCAGTAACAAGCATGTACATCTTCTTTCCGTCTTCAAGGTCCACCTTTGCAATAGGGGTGTGACGGGCAGGATCATGCTCGATATCAATGACACGACCTTTGATTGTGTCCTGAACACTACCTGGGTGCTTCAGTTCAGCCTTATACTTGTGTGACGGTGCACGGTAAACCGGGCCTCCGCGTCCACGGTTCTGTGATATAATTCGTTTTCCCATCTACACCACCTTACATAATTCCAAGTCTGCTGAGGATTTCCTCGCCAGCCTTCTCGTCTACAAATGAGACGATGGCCTTCTTCTCACCCTTCATGGTCATCAGGGTTCTGACTGAGGCAACCTTCTGTCCGAACATCTCATCTATGGCATTTGCAATCTGTTTTTTATTTGCAGTCCGATGAACCAGGAACTGGAGTTTGCCTTCATTTTCCAGGCCCATGGCTGCCTTCTCCGTAACAAACGGATATTTAAGAACCATTATTGCATCTCCTCCAGTTTTGTGATTGCTCCGACAGTCCAGATGGTCAGACGACCGGCCTGTGTGCCTGGTGCAAGGAGTTCTGCATTGAGGTTTGCAACACTGACAGTATCGACACCTGCAAGATTGCGTGCGGCACAGAGAGGCTCTCCACCTGTAACAACAAGGAGACTCTTTCTCTGCTTGTAGCGTCTGCCACGCATTTTACCACGTCCTGCACGGACTTTTCTGCTCTCTGCAGATCTCTCGACATCTCCGTAGACATTCAGTGCCCTGAGTGTTGCGATAACATCTGCTGTGCGGGTAAGATCCCCGAAGGCATTCTCAACGACAAAAGGCACTTCACCCTCAAAGCGGTGACCACGTGCTGCAACGAGTTCAGGTCTGACAGTTGCGGCGATTGCCGATCTGATTGCCTTACTGTTCTCCTTCTTGTTGACTTTCCTTATAAGAACCTTCTCAACCTTTGGTGGGTGCGCTGCACGACCTCCGGTTGCCTGTGGTACACGTGCTGCTCTGGAACCGTTCTTGATACGCGGGATCTTTGCCTCACCACGGCCACTACCCCAGGACTTTGCTGAGGTGCGAAGACCTGCAAGTGGATTGGTGCCATGTGGCTGGTACCGGGTGCTCTGGAGTGCCAGGACTGCCTTCTTGATCAGATCCGGGCGGAATACCTCATCAAAGACTGCCGGAAGCTCGATCTCTCCTGCAACCTCGCCCGTTATTGTCTTTATCTCTGTTTTCATTCTGGCTCACCCCTGCTTGCTCGCAATGCTTACATGCTGAATTGCGGGCACACGGTCTACATGACTCTGCTTACGGATGGCAGGCCTGATACGAATCAGACGCTTGACAGGTCCGGGAACTGAGCCTTTGATAGCCACATATGAGTTGCGGACAAGACCGTATTTGATAAACCCGCCTTCTGGGTTGATCTCTACACCATCTAAACCGATCTTCAGGATGCGCTTGTTAAACTCAGTTCTCTGCTGGTAACCCATCTGACCCATCTGTGGAACCTGCCACCTGACGTGGTGAGGTGTCCATGGACCAAGGTTACCAATGTGGCGCTTCTTACCGCCGCGGGAGTGTTTGCCCTTACGGGTCTGAATACCCCAGCGTTTGACAGGGCCCTGTGTTCCTTTTCCTTTGGTAATTGCAGTCACGTCAACATACTCGCCTGCATCGACAACATTTGTGATGTCAATGTCCTGACCAAAGAGTGATACTCCGTAGTCGAGGCGCTCTTCCATGCTGCCGCCGGCAATCCTGACTTCCATAAGTTCAGCGACCTTCTTTGGCACACCTGTTACTGCCTTTGGCATGGTGTGCATAAGTGCGAAAATCTCGACGACCTTCTCCTTTGCGATCGCTTCACGAATCCTGGTCAGTCCTTCTTCAGCGTTGGTCTTCTTTGGAAGTGCTGAGCGGCCTTCGAGCCCGCTTGCGGCATCCTCAGCCCAGACATCGGCAAATACGTGCTTACCATAGGTATCCCTCTTGTAAGCGCGCACTGCAACAACCCTCATTGGGGGGATCTCGATAATGGTGACTGGCACCATGATATCGTTGCCCTCACTGGGGCTGTTTTTGTGATCGTCGACCATGACAAGATGGGTCATACCCACCTTATAACCGGCAAATCCCTGCAATGCAGGCTCCCCGTAGTACTTGGGCCATGAACCATATTTTGGCACCTGACTCCTTGCACGCGTCCGGGGACTGTATGCAAGAGATCCCCTGCGCGGTCTACTTGCTTGTGGCATCTTTCAATCAATCCTTTATGTATTTTTTTTCCAACGCGGTTATGCGCCGGCAAACACCGAGATTGAGTGTTTCTCAACCCTCAGGATTGAACTGACGCGGGGTTCTGACTGGATCAAAGTGCAGACTGCTCAATAAAGCCTATCTTACTATAACTGACATGAAGCCAATTACATCAGCAGGCGCTATAGATTCCTGCACCTGAGATCACTCCGGCCTCGCCGAATTCCCCGTCTCGCAAATAGATCCTGATCGTAAACTCGCTTTCCGGTAAGATTTTACCAGAAACGGGCCGTTTAAAACGTCCACCCTTGGCGATTACATCAGATCCTACGTCTGTCAGCCCGTTGTGTCTCAACACAACTCCTTCTCGGACTCCGCCCTTACCCAGATGCAAGGGGGTCACCTTGATATGAAGCGTCTCTGCTGAGCAGATCCGTTCATAACGGTTTCCTAAATATTGACATGAATCAAATATATAACTATGCCATAGAGAGATGACCCACAAAAAAGAGATTACGGGATTCAGCCAAAATAAAGTTCACCTTCCTTGTTAATATAAACCTCAATGTCTTCACGCACATAACGTGCCTTGAAGCGCTGAGGGTTTGATTCCCTTATCTTGTTGACAAGAGAGATTGTGTCATAGCACACCTTGATCTCAAGTTTTTCGGCTTCTGTATAGATCTCTTTTGTAGCTTCTATGAGGTCTGAACCACTCTTGATTGTACAGAGATGAGCTGCATCAAGGGTATAGAGAAATTCAAGTGTTTCCTTTGCTTTCCACACATTTTCAAGTGCAGCCTTCTCTATGGTGCAGACATTTGCTTTTGAGGTATGGATGATATCCGCGATTTGTTGCTGTGTCAGCCCCTGTTTACGGTATCTGAGCACCTCTCTCTGTCGATCTGTCAGGAGGCCCTGTTTCATATGTATTCATATACTGTCATTAATTTAAACACTTTCCATTAACATAGCAGGCAGATAATAATTTTCTGAAGCATAGAGACAGGGCAAAACATCAGTTTACTCATGGGCAATTGACAATCTTTATTATGAGACGGTCTAATAGTAGATTGTTCTCAGATTTGAGAGGTTTTAACTATGGTAGTTAAAGTAGGAATAGCAAAACTTGGCAATATCGCCAGTGGTGTGATGGCAGAGCTCCTCCTTGACGAGAGAGCAGACCGCGAAGACATGCAGACATTTATGGCAACAAGTGGAACAAAACTCCAGCCAGAAGATGTTGAGCGTGTTGTTGAGACCCTGAAGGCATGGGCACCTGACTTCTGCATTGTTGTGTCACCAAATGGTGTCCTTCCAGGACCTGTTGGCGCACGCGATGCACTCAAGGCAGCAGGTATTCCCTGTGTTGTCATCACCGATGATGTCACCACCAAGAAAGAAGGCTGGGAATTACTCAAAGCAGGCGACTTTGGCTACTTTATCATGAAGGCTGACTCCATGATTGGTGCACGCCGTGAGTTCCTTGACCCTATTGAGATGGCAGACTACAACAGCAACCTCATAAAGGTGCTCTCCCTCACAGGCGCATTCCGCAAGATGCAGGTTGCACTCGATGAGGTCATTGACCAGGTAAAGGAAGGCAAGTCTGGTGCAGACCTTGTTCTGCCAAAGATTGTCATGAACTCTGACAAGGCTGTCAAGGACGAGTTCAGCAACCCCTACGCATGTGCAAAGGCACGCGCGGCATACGAGATCGCACAGGCTGTTGCCATGGTCAACGTGAAGGGCTGCTTTATGACCAAGGGATTCGAGAACTACGTCCCTATCGTTGCATCTGCACATGAGATGATGCGCCAGGCAGCTTTCCTCTGTGACGAAGCACGTGAACTTGAGAAGGGCTGTGATGGTGTCGTCAGGAAGCCACACAAGAAAGATGGTCTCCGCGTCGCAAAGACCACCCTTATCAGCAAGCCTGAGTAATCAGACAAACATATCCTTTTTTTTGACCCGGGGAGAGTGTCTCCGGAGATTATGATTCTGAAGCCTGACTGGTTGTCACATCTGTCTGAGCTATGCTTGAGATACTCTGAGATGTTTAGACTCTGCCTGTCAGGATAACGACCCAGAGCAACGGGGGCCGCCCTGATCAATACACGGCCCAGGACATATACCTGAAAGGGGGACTATCCTGATCCGGGGGGCTGGCGGGGGGCCGCAGGTCCCCCCTGCCTATATCCGACCAGGATCATTTAAAATCAGTTTGTGCGTAGGCAGAGGGTTGCTGCGCACCCCCGCCAGCCCCCACTCGTGATAGCTTCCTGGAGAGAATAAGTATCATGCACCTGGACTAAGGGACTGTCTCCAGAAAGGAGACCATAACCAGCCATGGTCTGGCAGGGGATGCTCCCTATAATAAGTCCCTGTACATCCCTGCAAGGGACTCAGGCAGTGTGAGAATCACAGGCTCCTGGTGGAGACGTTCCATGAAGGCTGAGTCTGATATACAATCAGGGTTCGGGTTGATCCTCGCAATCATAGAACAGAAGGCCTGAAAACCTGAACTCCCACCTGCCATATCAAAGAATATACTGGCATTGAATGCACAGGAGCCGAGACTCTGGTAGAATCTGATAACCTCAAGCATACCCCTGGAGAGAGATTCAATATATGGTTCCATCTCATCAGGAGTACTGACAGGAAGCAGGCCTCTCACCTCCTTCTCGCCAAGGGGCACAGGGTTTGCGTACCAGAGGGTCTCATCCCCAAACATGTGCAGGTCAGATCCACAGACCTGTTTCCGGAGGTCACTGAAATATGATCTCCCATGCAGATCCAGGTAATTGCTGCACCCGCAAAGATACTGCCCAACAATCGCCGTTGGCCAGCGATCAGATATCACCTGCATATGGGGATGCGCGAGGCTTGCACCTGCTGATGGAAGATAATTCCAGTTTATGCTGGCATATCCAGGCTGGCATCTGGAAAGATATTCAACCTGCCCCCTCAGGGCATCAGCAATCTGCTGAACAGTAAACTGACTGACATTATGCTCCCTCGTGATCACAGAGACTGCATGATTCTCAGAAAATGGATACATATTTGGAAATGTGACACTCTCGCCCGAGATAATCCTGTTACCATCCTCAAAGACCGGGGTCTCGGTCATTACAGATTCCAGACAGAATGGACAGTTCTCCGATGAAAATACAGGGCATTCAGGCCTGTTAATATGTCTTTGAGTGCGAACAGTGCTGATCCGGCACCTCATGCCAGTGAGCGTATCACAGCGGAACTGGATACGCCCTCTGCCAGTTGATACCTCATAAACAGTGAACATTCCACGCGTAACCTCTCTGCCGTGGGAAGACCTGAAAAAATGGGGTTTTCTCGCCTGTATAATCAGACGATGTATTTGCCGAGCAGACGAATCGAGGTCGTCATGTCTGGGCCGAGTGGTGAACCGAAGATGATCTGGGTTACACCGGACTCTGTGAGCTGGTCGCACTTCTGCTTGACAACGTCAGGGGTGCCTGCAATTGTGAATGCATCGATGATGTCATCAGTTACGAGGCCACCAACAGCTCTGAAGTCGAAGTGGGAGAGTGCATCCTTTATCTTCGCAACATTTGCTTTGTCAAGACCATGGCGGTCAAGAAGCATTGGAGGTGAACCTGCAGCAATGAATGCAGAGACAATCTTTGCAGCCTTGCGTGCCTTCTTCTCGTCTCTGTCGATGGACATTGCAGTGTATGCACCGACATCGAACTTCTTCTTGCCGGCCTTATCGCATGCTGCCTTGATGATAGGGACAGCTGCTGCAAAGTCCTTAGGGTTGGATGCGTTAATGAGTGCACCCTCACCGATCTCACCAGCGAGTTCGAGCATCTTTGGACCCTGTGCACCAATGTATACAGGGATGCCCTTCTTGCCTGGGAGCTCGACACCTGTCAGCTTTGCTCCGTCATAGTTGAAGAAGTTCATTGCATCGTTTGCCTTAACTTCGTCTCCTGTGCAGAGTGCCCTGATCTGCTCGACACCCTCTCTCAGGCGTGAAACAGGCTTTGCAGGCTTGATTGCGATCTTTGGGAGTGTTGAAAGGTCCCCTGGGCCAATACCGAGGACAGCACGGCCATCGGAGATCTCATTCAGAGTGCACATGAATGAGGCGATTGAAGCCGGAGTGTCGGTGAAGGTGTTCATGATACCCGGGCCCATCTTGATTGTGTCGGTTGCCTGTGCAATCGCAGCAAGGGTAGGGTAGCAGTGGCGGTTGTTATAGTGGTTGGTAATCCATGCAAAGTCAATGTCCTTAGACTCAGCGAGTTTACAGTATTTTACCACCTGTTTTACAGATATATTTCCTGGTACAAATTCAATTCCATACGTCAAGGTATTTTCCACCTCATTGTGTTATTAACGCGAACAGGGATATATACGTTATCATTTGGCTGCCAGGGTTTCAGCTGATATCCGGGGGTTTCTTCCACCTCAGATCATATCAGACGCACATATAAAACAGAATGACCAGAGTATGCCATAAAACAGCCGATAAACACCATATTATCACAAACCCTGACAAAACACGATCTCTGATCAGATGCGCTCCTCACAGCATTTATAGTCGAAAACCATACTTTTAGTAAAACGTCTGGTTTCGTAATAAATCATAGATTTTATACGGGCTCAACACTCGTGAAAGTGGTGAGCCTTCTTCATTACAGTTACGAACATATTTTCAAAAATAACCAAAGAAAATCGCTCCCCACGATTTCCATTGGGTTCCATTTCAAAAATGTGAGGTTCGTAACTATAATTTTATAAAAAAAAAGAAGATTCAGAGTCCAAAGGACTGAAGGGTAACCTCAGGGTTGACTGCACCAACGTGGTAGACCTTGCCCTCTGTAAGCTCATTGATGGTGACCTCTGCCGGAGAGAAGAGACCAGTGTCGATCTTAAAGAAGTCGAAGTTTGCAGCCTTGAAGGTGTCATAGAATGGCTTGCCATAGGAGGACGACTGGCTGGACGGGATCTTCTCCAGGTAATCAACGATCTCTGGTGCCCTCATGGAAAGGAAGATGCTGCCATGGTAGATGGTTGCATCATTTGTGCATCCCATTGCCCTTGTGGAGTCCTTCTTGACAGGTGGCACAGGTGCTGTTCCCATGCCAGTGAGGATCTTCTTTGGATCAAATCCAAGCTGGTCGAGGCGGTAGACTGCGGTCTCAACACAGCGGCCTGCGACCTGGATAGAGCCTGCGAGTGAGGCAGTGGGTGCGACGACTGCACAGACATTTGCAACATCCACATTGCAGTCCTTTGCGATCTTTTCCATAACCTCACCATTTGGCAGGGTGTCGCTCTCAAGACAGATAACAGCGTAGTCAGACTCGTCCTCGTACTGGATCTCCTCATAGCACTCCTTTGGGTTGAGTGAGAGGGCCCGTGCAGGGCCGCTGCCCATTGCAAAGAAGTTGCCTGACTTGATCCTCCATCCGGCTTCCTGAGCGCCCAGACAGGCGATCGCAGGCGAGTCTGTGCTGACGTCGATAAAGGGCATTGGAATTCCCTTTACATCGCCCATCCTGAATAAGACATCTCCAAGACCTCCCATACAGATCTCAGTAAAACGCTTTCCTGCGAGGTAACCACCAATTGCATCTACACCAAAGTCAAGGAAACGCGCTCCGTTATCAAGCTGATGTAAGTCCGCATTGAAGTCTTCGGGGTATTCTGCAGCCTCCTCAAAGAGATCCAGAGCTAATTCATTTATACTAACCAAAAGAAATTCCTCCTATCCCATACATAACCTGACAGATAGATAAGATTTGTTAAATGATATGGAACTGCCTGTCACCTGAGATGCTCAATTACACGCTCTGGATTGTATCTTAAGGATATCAGACGTGTTCTGCCCCTTCCCTGCCTGTATGTGAGGTTGATGATCCTCATCACATCAAACTTCTTTATGATCTCATAGAAGCGGGTGTAACCAATCTTCATATTTTCTTTTACTGATGTGAATACTGCCCCTGTTGTCATCTCTATCTCATCTGAGAGTGAGAGCTCTGCAAGTTGCATGAGGAGGGTCTTCTCCTCCTGTTTCAGGGTTCTGATTGTAAAGGCCAGGTGCAGATACTTTGAGATCTCATAGGCCTGGCATATGTCATCCTCTTCAATGCACTTCCTGGCGTCTGATTCGGCGTACAGGGCAGCCCTCTTCAGCAGGTCTATACCCACCCTCAGGTCTCCGCTCTTTGTTGTCTGCTCAACGACGAGTTCGAGTATGTTGTCTGAGATGGCCCCTGGATATAGACCCTGCATGATCCGCTCCTTCAGGATCTGACGGATCTCGTCCACCTCATATGGGCTGAAGTAGATCTCCGAGGGTCTGAAGACAGAGGAGACTCTGGGGTCAACCTCATGCATGAGATCCACATTCAGGTCAGAGACTATGGTGATAACACCAATCCTGGCACCAGGATAGGTCTCATGGGCTCTGAGCAGGGTGTAGAGCACCTTGTTGATCTCATTCTCATATAAGAGATAGTTGGCATCATCCAGACATACCAGGAGCACCACCTCCTCCTTTATGAGAGTCCGGCAGACGGCATCAAAGACCTGCTTGAATGAGGTGCCAGATGATGGCGGCAGGTGTCCGGTGAGTTTGCGATAGATCTGTGAGTACACCGCGAACTTGGTATTGTCTATCTGGCAGTTCACATAGACAGGGATCAGCTTTCTGGTGTGCTCCTCAATCTCTGCAAAGAGTTTGCGCACACTGGTGGTCTTACCTGTGCCTGGCAGGCCGCGGCATATGGTATTGAGTGGGCGCCCGCCCCGCAGGCCTGGATGGATCTGGAAGGCAAGTTCCTTCATCTGAGAGTCGCGGTAGTTGAACTGCTCAGGGATATAGTCAATCTCAAAGACCTCGGGGTCAAGGAAGAGGGTCTCGTCCCACATCAGCAGATCCCTGTTCATAATGAGATCTCATGACCTGATCTTTATAGAGATTCCGATATGCTCATTTCTGAAGGTGATCCATGCATGACTTGCAGAGGTGTCTGCTCATGAAGAGCATGCTGAGCTTCTCCTCCTGCTCTGAGATCGGAGCCCCGCACTCGTTGCAAACACTTCCTTCTGCGACAACCGGGGGTTTTTCAGGTCTGGTTTCTGGATATTTTATATCTGCTGACCCAGGTGTCATTGTGGGCTCTTCTGGTGCGAAAGTCGGTTTCATCTCCTCTGCGAGAGTCTCTTCTGCTGTGAAGACCTCCGGAACTGCGAGCACACGGCGCCGGTAACTCTCGATCTTCTCCAGTGTGTCAGGATCGTTTCTGCCGAGCTTTGAGAGTACGCTGTCAAGATATGAGATAATCTCTCTGGCATCCTCCCTGGTCTCTGCCTCTCCCTCAACCTCCAGACGGAGGTTCTCGTAGTGTTCCAGATTGACAGTGACCCCTATTGTGAGTTTCTTCTTTGCAGCCATCTTCTTCAGACAGTATATTACAGAGACCCTATATATGGTCATATCCCGTGACCCTGGGCCATGACAGACAGAGTCTGGATGGAACATTATAATACTGAGGATGACGAACATAATGCCAGTTTTAACAGGGGTAGATAGTGGCATATGATGAGAGTTACCCCCACTGATCTGTGATGAAGCAGGGTTCTGATGCCACTTTCATTATTCTTATGAAATGTCTTTATTTCCGGGCTATGCAGATGCCATAGTTTTTATTCATGTGAACTGGTAATGAGCCTGAGGGCTCTTTTATTTCTGTATTTTTCTGATTTTGTATTGTATTCTGAGGCTGGGGGCGGGTGTCAGTTTCCATACTGAGAAATATTAAAAATAGATCAGAGATCCAGGTCCAGCCCCAGCAGACCTGTTCTCTGGGTGAAGACCTCTTCTGCGATCTTTGAAAGGCCGCGTGAGGCGCACCATTCGTCATATATGGCCACAGATTTGCCAAGGAGGCGCTCGACCTCTGAAGCGATGACAGGGCCCTTTGAACCAGCGAGGGCGATTCCTGCATCAGGACAGAGCAGAGCCATTGAGGCGCACTCCATCGCCGCGAACATGGCGATCGTCCGGTCCTGCTCCTCAGGAGGCAGGGTCTGTCCGACGCCGGCATGCAGAAATGCCTCATTTGCTGTGCACTCCCCGGCGTCAATCTTCCTGATGGCGTCCACATCAAGTGCGCCATGGGTGGTGCCTGGTGCAAATATGCAGGCATCAAATGCCCCCTGCACCACGCCGCCGCAGACCAGGAGGGTCACGGTGTTTGAGGAGGTGTCAGCCACAATAAAGTCAGGGCCGAGGTCTTTCATTACCTCATAGGCAATGCCGAGCTTCTCAGGGCTCGTCTGGTGGGAGTAGGCCTTGAATCTCACATCTGTGGGTGAGCCACGGTGAAGGCCAGGAATGACCACGGCAGGGATGCCGCTCGCGGCTACCTCATCATAGACCTTTGTGCCGCCGCCGATGTGCTTGCCTGCACCTTCCTGGCTGATGACGCCCCTGTTTCTGACCTTTCTGATGTCTGTGATGGCCGCTATACCGTCGCCCATCGAGTAGCAGACAGCTATACCCCTGATATCCTCAAGAGGGCAGAGTCTCTCAAGATCCCGGATCACAAAATTCCGTGCATCCTCTCTTGATATCCTGAACTCACCTGTCGCACAGGCAAAACGGATCGCAGTGGTTCCGTGGTCGATCCCTATGTACATCAATATTCAATAGGCATGGGAGGCATATTAGGGTATGATGTTTGCTGTCGTAACTGGTGGCGCCGGATTCATAGGCTCCCATCTCTGTGATGCCCTTGTTAAACGCGGGGACAGGGTGCTTGTAATCGACAATATGAGTGCAGGAA
>Ga0265294_10003443_pt1 | contig 20219 bp, 13 predicted proteins | sample MunlanPumphouse3_FD_192504 | JGI IMG/M metagenome (GOLD analysis project Ga0265294, IMG submission 192504) | Groundwater microbial communities from a municipal landfill in Southern Ontario, Canada - Pumphouse #3 | ecosystem: Environmental > Aquatic > Deep subsurface > Groundwater | place...
GCCAGTACGGTGAACGGAGTCTCGACCACGCTGATCAATAAAACGATTTTTACAGGTGCGCCGGTGTATCTGAGAGTGGGGCGAACCGGGGACCAGTGGACCGAGTCGTATTCGGCCAACGGGACGGACTGGACCGCAGCCGGAACTTTCAGCCATGCACTGGCGGTAACCGAAGTCGGCCCCTATGTGGGCAATTATGATCCAAATAATAACGCACCGGCCCATACCGCCGTGATCGATTATTTTTTCAACCAGCAATATCCGATAGTTCCGGAAGATGGTGAAATCAATCCGGATAATGTGACACCCACCGCATATTTTACAGCATCGCCGTCTTCAGGTGATGCGCTCCTGACCGTGAGTTTTGATGCGACCGGTTCCACCGACCCGGACGGCAGCATTGTTTCCTGTGAATGGGACTTTGGAGACGGTGCTACGGGCAGCGGTCAGGTCGTGAGCCATACCTACGAGCAGCTCGGGGTGTTTACTGCACTCCTGACGGTTACAGACGATCAGGGGGCGATGGGGACAAATTCAGCGAGAATTATCGTTGGGACGGTTGATGCTGCCGTCTCAGATGATTTTAATCAGAACAATTTGAATACGGATCTGTGGGCGCTGGCGGACCCATGGGGGGATGCGACGGTCATGATCGAGGGCGCCGGAACCGGGGATGCGAAACTGCTGTTTTCCGTACCGGGGGGAATATCTCATGATCCCTGGGACAGCGACAATGCCACCCGGCTGCAGCAGCCGGCACCTGACACGGATTTTTCCGTGGAGGTAAAATTTGATTCGCCGGTTATTAAAGCATACCAGGACCAGGGCATCATCGTAGAGGAAAGCACCAATCACTGGCTGAGGTTTGATTTTTACAGCAACGGATCTTCAACGAAAGTTTTTGCAGCCAGTACGGTGAACGGAGTCTCGACCACGCTGATCAATAAAACGATTTTTACAGGTGCGCCGGTGTATCTGAGAGTGGGGCGAACCGGGGACCAGTGGACCGAGTCGTATTCGGCCAACGGGACGGGCTGGACCGCAGCCGGAACTTTCAGCCATGCACTGGCGGTAACCGCAGTCGGCCCTTATGTGGGCAATTATGATCCAAACAATAACGCACCGGCCCATACCGCCGTGATCGATTATTTTTTCAACCAGCAATATCCTGTTATTATTGAGGATGACCCGAATTTGCCGGAAAATGATGTTTTTCCCCCTTTTATTCAGCAGGTGGAATATTCGGTTTCATCCAATAGGTTACAAGCGACATGGATAACGGATGAATCCGCATTTGGAGGCGTAGAGTATGGGCAGACACAGCAGCTTGAGTTGGGCATTGCAAATCATACGAATGCGGTTAACTTACATGAAATATCAGTTCAGGATCTGCTGTCTGATACTCGATATTATTTCCGGCTTGTCTCTGAAGACTCATTCGGAAATCAAAGTTTTTCTCAAACGTATACAATTCAGACGCTTTCGGCTGATGATACTCCTCCGGTCATTGATGTGTGGTATGGACCTTACCAGAGGTTCGGCCATATAGGTACTCCACAGCGATGGATTAATATTCCGGGAAACGTTTCGGACCCTGACGGGGTTTTAAGCCTTACTTATTCGCTTAACAACGGACCTGAAAATATTCTTTCACTGGGTCCGGATGGGCGGCGTTTAAATGAAGAAGGAGATTTTAATATTGAAATTTCAATTGCAGATCTTCGGAATGGTGATAACCAGATTTTAATCAATGCAATAGATTCCATGCAAAATGAAGCGATAGAATCAGTCACGGTATACTACGAAAGCGATAATGTCTGGCCGGAATCTTACACGGTGAACTGGAACTCATATTCTTCGATGGAAGAGGCCGCTCAGAACGTCCAGATCGTGGACGGCCTTTGGACTCTGGAATCATCCGGTACGGTTCGTCCTGTTGAGCTGGGATATGATCGGCTGATCGCTATAGGAGATATGGCCTGGGATAATTATGAGGTTACGGTGCCGTTGGTTATTCATGGAATTGACAGCGATTATGATTATCCGCCGGCTTTAGGTTTGATTCTCAGATGGCAGGGGCATACCGAAGACGGGGGACAGCCCAGTACTCAATGGTGGCCACTCGGTGCCATGGGAGCTTATTTTTGGGAATGGGCAGGAATATATGAAGGTTTTATGTTTATGGGCAACAACTCAGACTGGTTTTCTAAAGATTTTGACGGGATGACATTGGATTTTGAAAAACCGTACTTGTTTAAAATGCGGGTTGAACAGATAGAAGGCGGGAGCCATTACAGCCTCAAAGTATGGGAGCAAGGCCAGGACGAACCCATGGCATGGACTGTGGCGGGAGATGAAATTCCAGATGACCTGACCCGGGGTTCGCTTTTGCTTGTTTCACACCATGTGGATGTCAGTTTTGGGAATGTAACGGTCATACCTCTTGAATGAGTGAAGATTTTGGGGGATTTTTAATATAAACACGTTGAAACAGTATCACCGCAATTTTTAAAACCGATACCATCAAAAAAAAGATATGAAATTATGGAAATGAATTTTTTGAAGGAAGTTTGGCAGTATCGCGAGCTGTTCTTTTTTATGGTCTGGCGAGATGTAAAGATTCGATATAAGCAAACTTTATTGGGCGCTTCATGGGCTATTATTCAACCCTTTTTTACCATGATCGTGTTCACTATATTTTTTGGGCGGTTAGCTAAAATGCCCAGCGATGGTATTCCATATCCAATTTTTTCATACAGCGCCTTGTTGCCTTGGACATTCTTTGCAGGGGCTCTCAACCTTTCCGGGAACAGTCTGGTTGTCAATTCGAATCTGATTACTAAAGTATACTTCCCCCGGATAACTATCCCGGCGGCGGCTGTTTTTAGCGGGCTGGTCGACTTTGCGATAGCTTTTACCGTCTTGTTGGGAATGATGGTTTATTATCAGATTGAATTTACATGGGGGCTCCTGATGTGGCCGCTTTTACTGATTCCCCTGGTATTGGTTGCACTCGGAGTCGGAATGATTCTGTCTTCCCTGAATGTTAAGTATCGGGATATAAAATATACCATACCTTTTGGAATTCAGTTGTGGCTTTTTTTGACCCCGGTCATTTATCCCACAAGCATTATACCCGAACGATTCCGGTTTTTAGCGGCATTAAATCCTTTGACCGGGCTGATCGAAACATTCAGGGCTACCATACTTCCGGGCAGGGAGGTGAATTTGCACGGGCTTTTAATTTCATTGGCTGTTTCGGTGATGTTATTTGTAGCAGGCTTTGTGTATTTCAGGAAAACAGAAAGAAATTTTGCGGATATTATTTAGAGGGATAAAAAAGTCCATGGAATTTTCATTAAAAGTAGATGCTATCTCAAAACAATATAGAATCGGTCAGCTTTTCCGAGAAAACATGTTGCGTGATGCAGTCGTAAATTTTGTAAAACATCCCTTCGTAAAAAAATCAAAAGAAACCATATGGGCATTAAAAGATGTCTCATTTGAAATAAAAAAGGGAGAGACGCTGGGGATCATTGGACGCAATGGGGCTGGGAAAAGTACGTTGCTGAAAGTGTTATCTAAAATCACTTACCCTTCGAGCGGATCGCTGAAAGTCCATGGGAGAATAGCTTCGCTGCTTGAGGTCGGAACCGGGTTTCATCTTGAGTTGACCGGGCGGGAAAATATTTACATGAACGGTTCCATTCTGGGAATGAAAAAGAAGGAAATTGATAAGAGGATAGATGAGATTATAGAGTTTTCAGGAATTGGTAATTTTATCGATACTCCTGTGAAGCGATATTCATCCGGGATGCGATTACGGTTGGGGTTTGCGGTTGCCGCCCATCTGATCGCTGACATCCTTCTGATAGATGAGATACTGGCTGTTGGTGATGCGGGTTTCCAGAAGAAGTGCTTGAATGCCATGGGGGGGTTAAGCAGCGGAGGGAGAACCGTTTTGTTCGTCTCTCATAATATGGCTGCGGTTGAAAATCTCTGCCAGCGGGTAATCTGGATTGATGACGGCAAAGTGAAAAAAGATGGTGATTCCAAAGAGGTAATCAGGTCATACCTTGAAACTTTTTCAAATGGTGACTATAGCAATTTTGATTTGGATAAGATTGAAAATCGCAGTGGAAACGGAGCGATACGGTTTTCAGGAATGGAATTTCTCGATTTGAAAGGAAATCCTAAAAATATCATACAAACCGGGGATTCTCTGATTGTCAGGCTTCATTATTATAGTGAAAATGGTGTCCGGAATCTTCACTTTGCTTTAGAACTTTATACGGTACTGGGTACAAAGGTTACGTCATTAAATACATGGGCTTCAGGATTTGAAATACAGAAGCTCCCCTGGGGAGAAGGTTATATTGATGTTGAAATCGATTCATTAAATATTGTTGCAAATCGTTACTATGTTTCTCTCTGGGCCGCAAGCGCAGGAAATCTGTGGTATGACAAACTGGATTATTGTGCAATGCTTGATGTGGAGCAGTCTGATTTTTACAACTCCGGCAGAGAAATGAGCAGCCAGCACTTTGGAATGGTGTTGTTTCCCTGTAAATGGAAACTTAACGGTCGATAACTCAGATATTGTTGATTTGCCCCAACGTCAGGGCTTACACAAATTTCAGGGAATCTTATAAAAACCGACGAGAGCCTGTTCTGTTAAAAAGGGGGCAAGGTAAAGTAAAATGAAGCGCAGCAGTCCCAAAGTAAGCATCGGTTTGCCTGTATATAACGGAGAGCGTTATTTGGAGGCTGCCGTAAATTCGATACTGGATCAAAGTTATGATGATTTTGAATTGATCATATCGGACAATGCTTCCGGCGATGCAACTCCTGATATATGCAGATATTATCTGGAAAGAGACAAGCGTATACGGTTTGTTCAGAATGAAAAAAATTTGGGGGCGACATGGAATTTTAATCGGGTGTTACACTTGTCAACCGGTGAATATTTTAAATGGGCTTCATATGATGACCTTTGCGCCACGGACTTTATTGGTAAATGCGTCGAGGTACTTGACAGATTTCCGGATGTAACTCTTTGTTATACAAAGATTGCCGATATCGATGAAACAGGGGAAATTCTGAAAATAAAAAGCTCAAATCCATGCAACTGTTCCGACAATCTGCAAGAGCGTTTTCACAGCCTTATCCGTATGGATTACACATGTGAACAAATATTTGGATTGATCCGAAGCAATGTATTAAAAAAAACCAAACTGATAGGTGCTTATTCCGATACGGACCGTGTGCTGCTGAGCGAACTTTGTCTTTATGGGCGATTTTATGAGATCCAGGAAGCTTTATTTTTTCACAGAATTCATTCTCAAAGTTCGGTAAAATTATTTCGTGGTCGGCATGAGAGAACCGCATGGTTTGATCCTTTTTATTCCGGCATAATGGTTTTTCCTTATTGGAGACAGTTGAAAGAATATGTGTCTGTTATTAACCGAAGCTCCTTGCCCCGGAAATTTAAAAGAGCATGTTATCTTGAAATGGGCAGGTGGCTGAAAAATAACCACATATTACTGCTAAAAGACATGCATCATAATATCAAGCAAATGATCCGTACATATTCGACTTATGCGGTTAATTGAAGATAACTTATCGCAAAGGGACATGCCTTGGAAGTTCAGAATAGAAATATATAAAAAAATTCTGGAAACAGATGCTTTCAAATCTGCATCAGCCAATCTCTATCAGCGTGAATCGACAAAATCAAAGCCCTTTTCCCGGATTATTCCTTTTTTACAATCAAACAGATAAAATCTTTTAAAAAAATATGCTTAATGAAAACAACATAGGAATTTTGACTTGTGTCCCCGATTTATGGGGGGATATCTGGTCATCCAGACATCACGTAATGTCCAGGCTTTCCCGTTATTACAAAGTGCTCTGGGTATCTCCGCCGTTGCCATGGAGACAGGTTCCTTCCATCGGCTTTTCGAATATGAACACAAGAGGAATTAACAGGGTTTCTTCGAATTTATGGGCCTATGCCCCTGAATGGTATCTGCCCTGTAAGACAAGATTTAAGTTTGTATTGCATTGCTGGGATTGGGCACGCAGGAGAAAAATAAAGCGATTTTTGTCTGAGATGGGCATCAAACGATTGATTTTATATCTGTGGAGGCCCGAATACGGTTCTTATGTCGGTAAGTTCGATGAAGAACTGGTGTGCTACCATATTGATGACGAATATACTTTTTCTTTTGATAAAGATCTTCCTGTCAGCAAAACAGAAGGGGATCTGATTGAACGCTCTGATGTGGTATTCATTCATTCAAAATCACTGCTGAAGAAAAAAGGGCACCTGAATCCGGAAACCCACTATATGCCAAACGGTGTCGATTTCGAGCGTTTTCGTGAAATTCTTTCAGATGCGGCAGTCAATTTACACGAACTGGATGAAATTCCACGGCCTCGAATCGGATATGTCGGATATATCAAAGACCAGATTGATCTGGATCTGATTCATCATATCGCAAAAGAGAAAAAAAACTGGTCGATTGTATTAATAGGGCCTGCAAGCCTGAACCATATGGAAGTAAAAAGAAAAATCGAACTTCTCAGGAAAGAAAAAAACGTTTTTATTTTGGGGGCTAAAAAGCCCGATGAACTGCCGATATGCATCAACAAGCTCGATGTATGTTTAATGTGCTATCGTAAAAACGAATATACAAAACATATTTATCCTTTAAAAGTGAACGAATATCTCGCATGCGGAAAACCTGTCGTGTCTACCTATCTTGAAAACCTAAAGGATTTTGAACCGCTCATATATTTTGCAGGGGATGCAGACGACTGGATCAAAAAAATTCACCGCTGTCTGGATGAAAATGATTCGGCAAAGAATGCAAGACGTATCGCTGTTTCGGAACAGAACAGCTGGGACAGACGCGTTGAATTGATAACGGCTCTTTTCCAGGGAAAAATGCCTTCGGTGAGATGAAAATGTCGAATAAGAATAAACGAGTCCTGATAATTTCCATTTATTTTGCCCCGGATTCGAGGGTGGGCGGAAAACGGTTTACGTTTTTATCAAAAATATTTTCAGGGAAATTCAGTGAATTACATGTTCTGACGATAAAAGAAAAATTCATTGTCTCAAGAGACAACACTTTAAATGGATATGGTAAGATTCACCGTGCAGCCATGTTTCCGAAATATCCCATTGCCGCGCAGCATTTTGTCAAAAGAATTCTGAAAAAATTATGGGAGGATTATTTGTGCGTTCCGGACGTCTTTAGCGGCTGGATAGTCCCTGCGGTTCACAAGGGGTACAAAATTATTAAAAATAACAATATAGATGTGATCGTTGCTACCGGCCCGCCTTTTTCTCCGATGGTGACGGGTCTGATTCTGAGCCGTTTGACCGGAGCGAATCTGGTTCTGGATTACAGGGATCCATGGACAAATCATACCCGAAAGTTTTGCAAACTGTTCGGCAAAAAAATCAATCACATTCTGGAAAAGTATGCGATTAGGCAAGCCACTGCAATTGTTTTCTGCACCCGGAAAATGAAAGAAAATTTTGAACTCCAATTGGGCAGATACAAAAACCGAAAAGTTCAAACTTATGTTATCACAAATGGGTTGTGCAATCGGGATGAGGTAAACCCCATATGCCTGGATGGGGAACAGCGGAAGATGATTTATGCCGGGAATTTTTACGGGAAACGAAATATCGATATCATAGCAAGTACATTAAGCCGGCTGCTAAGGGAAAATGTCATCAATCCGGATAATTTTCGATTTTATTTGTTCGGGGAGCTCAAAAGACAGGATAAACAGATTCTGAGTGACTATAATTTGAATCAAATCGTGAAAGAAAACTCTCCGGTAGCCTATGAAAAAATACTGGGCTATCTCAAGGCAGCTGATATTTTATTTCTTCAATCAGCAGCCCATGTGGGATATGCCATCCCGTTCAAATTTTTTGATTATCTGAGCGTGAAAAAACCGATATTCGCAATCGCGCCGAAAAATTCCGCAGTATCCGATTTGATGAAAGAAATTGACTGCGGACAAGTAGCCGAGTTGGGTAATGAAAATTTGATATATGAAGAATTAAAAAAAATATTAATTCAAAATAAAATATATACCTTTGCAAACGTACAGGAATATTTCTGGGATAGAATCGGGGAAAAATATATTTCAGTGATTGATGCTGTCTGAAGCTTCGCAGAAAAAAAATTAAAGCACATGTCCGTTGGACTTCCTTCCTCCTTTCATCGTTTTGCTCAAAATTTTTTCCAAAATCAGCGCTTTTACAGCAAACTACTTGGAATAACTCATGATAAAAGAAACTGAAAGACCGGATGCAATTGTATGTGTGGATGGATTAGGTGTAAACGGGCTTGGAATTGTTCGCTCTCTGGGACGATTGAATCTGAATGCGTGGGTGATCGGGATCAAAGGCGATCTGAATCTGGCCGCTTCCAGCCGATACTGCACAAGGTTGATTGAGATGGGCCGGTTTGACGGCAATTTATTGTATCATTCACTGATGAGTATCGCGGATAGTTGTGATTCAAAACCCGTTCTTTTCTTTGACAATGATAAAATGATGAATGCAGTCGCCGGTTACGCGGTTGAAATCGAAAAACGCTTTCGTGTAACTTCTCCGTTAAAAGATATGCAGAATCTTAACAGCAAGAAATATCAAATGGATATGGCCCGAATGGCTGGTATTGAAGTGCCGATGACATGGTATCCGGACACATGGGAAGATCTGGCAGCTAAAGGGGCGGCAGTGAGTTCCAGGCTTATCGCCAAGCCCTGCCAGGAAGTTTATCCTTATCATAAACCCTTTAAAGCTGTGATCGGCGAAGACGTAAACCATTTAGCAGCCCTGCTCAAAGCGTATGTGGATTCTCCGAAGGGGATCATTGTGCAGGAATATATCGAGGGGCCTGATTCGGATATACATGTTGCGATAGGGTATAAATCATTTTTCTCAGATTTTCGTCAGATCATCACAGGCGTCAAAATCTGTCAGACCCGTCCTGGAGCTGGAGTCATGGCTGTCGGACGCGCCATGGATTCGCCGGGTATCCGCAATATGACGGAAAAGTTGATCTCGATCCTCGATTACCGGGGAATCATCGGGGTAGAGTATAAATTTTGCAGAAAAAACGGTAAGTTTTATTTTATTGAAATCAGCCCTCGAACGGCCCTTTACAATACACTTGGATTAAAATCCGGTTTGGACCTGCCAATGTTAGCTTATTGGGATCATGTCGATTACCAAAAACTCAATGGCGTCAGGATACGACACAACAGCGGTCATTACTGGATTCATATGCAATCGGATTTGACATGCCTTTTATGTTTCAGAAAATTCAGAAATATAAGACAAACCATTTATCCCTATCTGAATCATAAACAATGGGCTGTTTTTGCAACGGATGATCTGAATCCATGGATTGTATCCATGAAAGAATTTATCCGAACCTATTTAAACGCTTTGATGTCCCGCATAAAAAAGGCGACCGGAAACATATTGTCAGGTCATCAAGTACTGCGTCTGTTTAAACGGTGTGTGTAAAACGGTGAAGCCCGGAACCGGGTGAATTGGTCCGGCAGTAAACCCCAATGTTGCAAAAGTCGAAAATGCTTTAGCTCCAAGGCATCCAAGGGTAAACCTGTTTGGAAAGATTATCGCTTATGTATTTTGTGATGACGGTCGATGTGGAAGCTGACGATGCATGGAATTCGCCGGATAAAATTCAATTAAAGAACCTGTCCCAAATTCCCAGGTTCCAGAAACTCTGTGACAAATACGGGATAGTGCCTACCTATTTGCTGTCATATGAATGCGCCTGCCGCGATGAAGCAGTCTCCGTGTTAAAGCCCGTATCAGATGCCGGCAAATGCGAAATTGGCCACCATCTTCATTGCTGGACCACCCCACCGTTTGAAAAAGAAGGGCCGCCAGGGGTGGATTCCGCATGGATTCATGCATACCAGTTTGAATTGCCCGATAGCCTCTTTGTTGAAAAAGCAGAATGCCTGCGTCTGGCGATTGAAAATGCTTACGGGCGTTCTCCTACATCCCATCGGGCGGGTCGATGGGGAATCGACCAGCGAAGTATCAACTGGCTTGTTGAAAATGGATTTGTCGCAGAATCATCGGTTGTGCCCCATATGAGCCTGTCGAAGAATAGGGGGAAATCACAAGCAGGTCCCTCATATTATTTATGCCCGTTAACGCCATATGCATGGTACTCTTCAAACGTTTTTCACAAGGACAAATCCTTTTTAATGGAGATGCCGTTAACCGTATATTTCCCGCACAATCTGTTGTTTAAAATTTGCATGACATATCTGCAATACGATTTACCTCTGAAATCGACGATAGAGCGCTTTTATGGCAAGATAATGAGATTCGGCGGCATGTTTCGTCCGGATCCGAGATATTCAGACAGCAAGCTGTTGAAAATAATAAAGAGCGGTATCCAGGATGACTTGCCGATATTGAATTTCATGATCCATTCTTCCGAGCTGGCGTCAGGTTGCAGTCCTTTTTCAATGAACAAAGACGATTCCGATCAGGTATGGAAAAATCTTGAAACGGTTTTTAATTATATAAAACTGGCCGGCATCCCTTCCGGGACCCTTTCCGAAATCGCAAAATCACTAAGTCAAAATATTTCGCAAATTTGAATCCGGGTTAAAACTTTTTTGGGAATCAATCACATGCAAATCCTGATGATATATTTTTTATTAGTAACGTTTTGGCTGGAACAGGCCTGGGATTTTAAATTAACCCATATCGAAGGCCTGAGTCTTATGAATGTAAGCCTTCTGATCCTGCTTGTTTTATGGTTTGTAAAAATTGTGCGCCAGGGGGGGAGGGTACTGGAATATAATAATATCAATAAATATATTTTGTTTCTTATCTATCTGTTGATCATTTCGATTCCTGTCAAGTTTATACACAGTGAAGTCCGAAATATAAGCATTTTGCAGGATATGGTAGCATTAAAAAGCTGGATCAACCCATTAATTATATTTTTTATTCTTTATAATATCATCCAGGATGAGGATACCTGCAAAAGAGTTATGCTGGGGTTGATTGTTTTTTTAATTGTTACCGTGCTATCGACTCAAATTGCTGCGTTTGGTTTGATAGATTTCCTTTCCGATAAGATGATCAAAAATGGCCGGGTGGCCGGTTTTGTGGAACCGAATCAATATGCCTCTTATATAGTATTATTTGTACCACTGATACTTACACAGTTTTTAAATTATAAAAATGTTTTGAGCAGGGCAGCAATCACCATTTTGTTGGTGATGATACTATATGATTTGATTGCTTCAGGCTCTCGGGGCGGCTTTCTTTCTTTTCTGGTTTCCATGGCGGTCTATCTTTTTTTGCTGTACCGGCAAAGAGAAATTCGCTTAAGAGGCCTTGTCGGATTGCTGACAGTATTATTAATCATTGGCGTCGCATCTTTTAAATGGACACAAACACGAACCGATGCAACTGTTTTTGACAGGTTTGATATCAGCAAAGCGGATGACCTGAATGATTATACCGCAGGACGTCTAAAGATTTTAGAAAAAGGCATTGCTTTGTTCAAAAAGAGCCCGATTTTCGGTCATGGGCATCAAAGCTATGATTATTTAATGAAAAAAGAATTCGGAAATGCCCCGAACACTCACAATGACTATCTTCTTTATCTGGTTGAAAATGGCATAGCAGGGTTTTTGGCGTTTATTCTGCTATACCTGGCGATATTCAGAAATGTTTACAAACAATTTAGACGAAACAATCCCGATTGGGTCATCAAGTTTTATATCAGTTATCTTGCCGGATTTGCCGGATATGCCTTTTCAATGCTGACTGTGAATATATTTTCTCCTCGATATTTGTTCTGGATCTACACGGCTATTATCTACAAGTACATACAGTTGTATTCGAATACAACGTTGAAAGCCGATATCCTTTCGGTAGGAGAGCCGCTTTGGGGAAAGAATTAGAAAACAGACATATGTCCGAAGAAAAAATCCGGCTTTTGCATCTGGTTCAGTCTCTTGAAGTAGGTGGGGCTGAAAAGCTGCTGTTCCATACCATCAAAGCCCTTGGGACAGAGCATTATAAGCATTATGTGTATTGTTTTGGGCATGACGGGCCGGTTCGGCGGCAAATCGAGGCTTTAGGCATACCCGTTTGTATCGGGAAAAAAAGAGCAATGATCAAACGTCCCGTAAAATTTGTGAAGTCTCTGATTGCGTTGACAGGAGATCTCATAGAGTTCCTGCGTAACCGGGATATCCAAATTATACAGTCACATTTGGGCCATGCCAATCAATTGGCTGTTCTGGTATCGAAGATGACCGGTATCCACGCTTTTCCGACTGTTCACAGCACCATGGCGCTTGCGGATAAAAGAAGCCTGTGCGATCCCCGGGTTGCGCTGATCAAATTGGCAAATCAAATCATTTACCGGTGGGCAGATAAAATTATTGTTGTCTCGGGTGAAATCAAAAAGATCATTCAACGTGCATACGGCCTGGATGATTCGAAGATTCAGGTGCTTAAAAATGGTATTGTTACAGATGAACACCTGCCGGAAAGCATGGCTCTGGAGGGGGAATTTCCTGATTCCGTGAATAAATTGAAAATTATCGCCGTTGGAAGGTTAGTTGCATCAAAGGGATTTGATGTGTTGATACGGGCTGTAGCTGAATTGGTCAAACAGGGGATAAATGGCTTTTGGGTGATGCTTGTGGGGGAAGGCGAGGAAGAGGGGCCGCTTCAAAAACTTGTCCGGGAGCTGAATATGGAACACTATGTCAAGCTGACAGGGCTCCGGCAGGATGTCATCCAGCTGATGAAAGCTTCAGATATCTATGTCATGCCATCTCGTTATGAAGGTTTGTCAATTGCGATGATCGAGGCTATGGCCTGCGCTCTGCCCATCGTGGGATCAGATGCGCCCGGGGTACGTGACTTTGTCGTTGACGGGGAAAACGGCATCCGGTTTCATACGGATGACGTTTCAGGGCTGGCGGAATGTATACGCCGGTTGGCAAATGATCAAAACTTGAGAGCCAGGTTGTCCCGCGGGGCCCGGCGCTGTTTTGAACGAAATTATGACATGCGGCCAAACGTGAAATCCCTGGATCGTCTGTTTCGGCAATACGCTGCATGCGGACTTGCAACCTCATGCAGCGTTAAGCCGTTGTCCAAAAATAACTGTAACATTGTAATGTCGTAACCGGCATAAGGGGCGGTAACGAAATGGTTAGAAATGTAAGGGTTATTTCGTAACGGCCCCTAACGGTCAAGAGGAGCCACGCTTTTGTAATTCGGATATACGGTTATTGTAATTCGATATATTCGTTCATGCTCGATTGGGGGAATAAAAATTTGAATGAGGCGTTCGATCCGGTGCGGGGCATTTTGTTCAAGATGATTAACAATAGGTGGCTGGACCTTTCTGAACTATGAGGGCTTTGAATAAATTCGTATGATGGCATCTCTTTTGCTTAACCTGAAGTCGATACACCAAGGACACTAAGGTATTTTTAAATGCAAAGGAGAAAATTGCAATCATGCGAATTATTAAAAAACATGTAATTACTATTTTTTTTGGGATCATCATGGCGCTGAGCCTTTGTTCAAGCGTTCATGCACTGCCGGTTTTTCCCGGCGCCGAGGGTTTTGGAACAGATACCCCTGCCGGACGTGGCGGACAAGTGATAAAAGTTACAAACCTTAACGCTTCCGGATCTGGCTCTTTCAGGGAAGCGATTGAAGCATTGGGGCCAAGAATCGTTGTATTTGAGGTGTCGGGTACAATTCAGATTGATGGATATGTTACGATTAGAAACCCTTATATAACAATAGCTGGTCAAACTGCTCCATCTCCCGGAATCACTTTGAAAGGAACCTCTTTGATTGTTAGAACCCATGATGTATTGGTTCAGCATTTAAGGTTCAGAGTCGGTGATCAAGGTGGTATGGTGGCAAATAATCGTGATGCACTTGCGATTGGAAACGAGACTCCCACAACCTATAATGTTGTGATAGATCGTTGCACATTTAGTTGGGCAATCGATGAAACTATTTCGATATGGTACGCTGGTACACATGATATTACTGTCAGTAACTGTATCGTCAGCGAAGCCCTGTATAACTCGATTCATCCGGATGGTCCCCATTCCTCAGGACTGATAGCGGGTCCACAGGTTGAAAATGTTTCAGTTATTGACAATTTGTTTGCGCATAATTATATGAGAAATCCTTATATACGTTCAAAAAGCATAGTGGTTTCAAATAATCTGATTTACAATAATAGCCTTTGGGGAACAATGACAGAAGATTATGAAAACGCTATTAATTTGAGCCTTGTCGGAAACACCTATATTAAGGGTGCGAATTCAGGTGGATTATGTAATTACGCGTTATACTTATATGGGGCATTTCCACATGCCAATTCCGGAGATCAGTTTTATGTGCATGATAACAGTTGCGTAGCCGCGGGTGCTGATGATTGGGATGCTGTATATGATAGGGGATTCGAATCTTCTGTTCGAGTTAATTCTCCTCCGGTATGGCCCCAAGGATTTAGTGCGATGCCTAACAGCCAAGTAAAAGATTCGGTGCTCAAAAATGCCGGTGCTCGTTCATTTGACCGTGACGCTGTCGATGATAGAGTTATCAATGACGTGCGGAATGGCACCGGCAAAATTATCGATAGTCAGTATGATGTGGGAGGCTGGCCGAATCTGGCTCAAAATCATAGAACTCTGACTGCCCCTGCCAATCCGGATGGAGACGATGACGGTGATGGCTATACCAATCTGGAAGAATGGCTACACAGCTTTGACACCGGAACAGGCGATGTGTCGCCGGTCGTAGATGACCCGATTGATCCGCCGCTCTTTTCCGTTTCGCAGGAAACCGTATTCAGTTCAGTTAGTTCTGTGACAGGGGATACAATGAATTGGGAACCTTTGAATCCTGACCGATGGGCGGTTGTTTCAGATGGAGACGATCTTCGTTATGGGATCATGACTTCAAGCTATTCGAACTTAACCGGAAGCCGACTGGGTGAGTACAGCCTGATCAAAAACAAGACGTATGACGACTTTGTGTTCGAAGCCAAAGTCAAAAGCACTGAAAATTTTACATCCAACATTTCCGCGGATTACTGTGTAGTGTTTGATTATCAGGACCTGAATAATTATTATTACATGATGTTTAATGCTTACGCGAGCAATACGGAACTTTTCAAAGTGGTCAACGGTACCCGGCAGCTGATAGCGGAAGCCGCGAATCTGGCTATTCCGGATAACGCTTATCACGTTGTAAAAATTGAACGAACCGGTGATAATATCAGAATTTCGTTTGATAACACCCAGATACTTGAAGCTGTGGATTCTCAATTCAATTCCGGTCGAGTTGGTATCGGGGGCTTTAATGATGCGTCATTGTGGGATGATATAACGGTTGCCGAGCAAAACGCAGTTGCTCTGCCGCCGTCGAAACCCGAGGGCCTCAGGATTGTTACGCAATAAAAAAACGGAAGTTTGCTTTTTCAATGAATTTTCCAGATTTAAACAACGACCAATGAACAAGATGGCTCCTGCCATGGTCAGACTATGGCAGGAGCCATCTTCGCCTATCTCACTCTTCCCATTTCAGGCCTGCGAAAAAGTTTACCTTAGTTGGCCCTGTAAAATCGAATTGCCTCGGTTGTAAATATTTCTACATTCCTACAGTAGTGTCCGATCAGGTTTTTGCGTGAGCGAATAATTTTTCGGATTCTTTGAAAATTTTATCATCAACGTGTGAATGCTTTCCGTTCAGCTCATTACGAATTGTGGTACGAAGTTTCCGTACTCTTTTAGTGGAGACCGGCTCGTTGAATTTTGTCCGATAGTAAATAGCCATCAAAAGGTATGTGATCAATCCGCAAAGGATTTGTACCATAAGGTCGTATTCGTTTTGAGCAATTAGATGATATACCTTCAGATACTTTTTCCACCATTTGAAAAATGTTTTGATTCTTCATCTGAGTTTATATGCTGTGGCAATTTGTTCAGCTGTTTTTTTTCGAAAAAATTGCTCCGACTGATACCGTTTTCAGGGGCAATGTGCTGTTTGGCAAATTCATCTTCAGCAAAGTCCTGGATTAGATGATGCCCAGATTCATGCTCCTGCAAATGGAAATATATAATAGCTTTAACTGATCTTCGAAGGTCATTTTAAACGGTCGATCTCCTAAAAGCTCTGGAGCATCAGGTAATACTTTGAGCTTCGGTAAAACAAACGAATAAAATGAGTTAGAATCAATTTTTTTCTTAAGTATTTCGATTGGATGAAGACTGTTTTTATCCCATTGCTATTATTGTTTATTACTAACAAGTAACGCGAATTTTTTTGTCCTGTATGTCAAGAAAAAAATGATTTAGATGATAATTTTTTCAGCACGGTACATCCAAAAACCTAACCGGACATTACTGATTATTATTGAAAGAGGATTAATAATTGAAAATACTTTACGTAATAGATTCGCTATCCCCTGGGGGAGCCGAAAGACAACTTGTAGAATTAATTAAGGGGCTGGATAAAAGCAAATATAATGTTAATGTATGTTGTTTAATGAAGGAAGAGAAAGGATATACTGAAATCCTCGAAACTGCTGCTGACATCAAAATTAAATATTTTTGTAGAAGGAATAAATTTGATCTGCTTCCTATTAAAAGAATTTATAATTATATTTTGGAACTAAAAATAGATGTTGTACACGCTTTTTTAACGCTCGGGGCTCTTTTCGGGGTTATAGCTGCAAGGCTTGCCAAGTGTCCGGTTGTCTGTTCAGGAATACGAGATTCCAAAGATGATAATTTTCTTTTTTTAATTTATAAAAAAATTGAAGCTCTATTGTCTAATATACTAGTTTCAAATTCTAAATCGGGTTTTATTAACCGATTTAAAGTTATAAAACCCCATTTTAGGGTGATTTATAATGGAATTGATTTGGAGAGATTTAAAAAAGACAGTTATTACAATGAGAAATTAAGAAACGACCTTGGGTTGAATAAATTTTCTCGTGTAGTGGGAATGGTCGCTACTCTTTCAAATTACAAGGATTATAAAACGTTTATAAATGCTGCATCAATAATTCTTAATTGTTTCAAAAATACCTGTTTTCTGATTGTTGGAGATGGCCCCAATCTGGACCTGCTGATGCGGCAAGCGCAAGAACTCAATATCAGCCAGAATGTTATATTCACAGGATATCGCTCTGATGTAGATAAGATTTATCCAATTATGAATGCCTGTGTACTTGTTACAAGAAGTGAATTGATTTTGGAAGGTATGCCGAATTGCTTATTGGAATCTATGGCATCCGGTGTTCCTGTTATAGCATCAGCTGGGGGGGGAGTAAATGAATTGATTTATCATGGATGGAACGGGCTGCTCGTGCCCCCCGGAGATTACTTAAAACTTGCTGAAAATATTATCAAAATTTTAGCAAATGAAGATTTGGCGAGATTACTTTCAAGAAATGCGTCACAGGATGTACGCGAACGATTTAATAATGAACGATATGTTCAGGAAACTTTATTATTATATCATGAACTCATCGAAGACCCATTATGATTTAAAAAATTTCATGCACATAAGAATTATAGCTTTTATAAACCTAATTTATTCATGAGTCATTAGAGTGAACAATAAAGAAATGAAAAAAATCCTCTACATATCCACAAGCCCTTCTACAAAAGGAGGGATTTCAACGGTCATAAAAGATTATTTAAGGTCGTTTTCACCTCACGAATATAAAATTTATCTTGTGACCTCCCATATTGAAGGTTCTAAATTGCTTAAATTGTTACAGGCTATAATAGGTATGGTTGAAACTTTTTTGTATATGACCCTCCAGCAAATCGACATTGTTCATATTCATGGCGGGGACATTGTTAGTTCTAAACGGAAATTTATTTATCTTAAGCTGATCAACTTATTTGGTTGTAAGGTGATCTACCATTTTCATGGTGGATCGTTTATGGATGGTTACATGGTTTGTTCTATTAAATGGAAAAAACGGGTCCAATACCTTTTTGAGAAATCGAATATGGTGATATGTCTATCCGAAAGCTGGCGAGATTGCATAGTGTCGCTGATGCCGAAAGCAAATATTAAGGTGATTCCGAACTCTATTCGACTTCCAAAATTAGAAACAGTTAGCAGGGACGGATATGGACCAATTTATTTAACATTTATAGGCTTAATAGGAGAAAAAAAAGGAATTTACGATTTGCTATCAGCAATAAAATTGCTCATTAACAAAGGCTATTTTATACGTCTGAATATAGCCGGCACTGGTGGGGTGGATCGACTTCGTTATGAAATCAATAGACTTAAAATCGGTCATTTCGTGGAGTATTTAGGTTGGATAGACGAAAATGAACGAGATGCGATTTTAAAGAAAACCGATGTATTCGTATTGCCGTCCTACGCAGAGGGTATGCCTATGTCCATATTAGAGGCAATGTCTTACGGAATTCCTGTCGTTTCAACAACTGTCGGAGGCATTCCGGAATTGGTTGTGGATGGAGAGACAGGTATTCTAATTCGGCCTGGAGACATAAATTCGCTTTCTGAAAGTATAGAATATTTGATTCTAAATGAAGATATTCGGAAAAAATTCGGCCATAAAGGGCGACTTATTATAGAAAAAAAACATAACATCTCAATTAATATTGAAAAAATTCAATTGCTATATGATACAATTTAATTGGTAAATTTGAAAGCTATATCGATGATGTATAAATGATCGGTAGTTGCACCTTCCAAGGGAAGTTATTTTGGAAGCAAAATATCATAAATGAGTTTTTAAATCAGGATGTTATATTTATTTACGTAACTTTATTGCCACTTTTTCAGGTTGTAGTGTTAACGGCTGAAGAGATTGATGAATATGGAAGCAGCATACGAAACAGCTAACATTCTTAATATCCCCTTTGCCTGTTGTCAATTTTGTGAAATTTTTCGTGAAATCGAAAGAGGAATCAATAACAGGGATAGCGGCTTTATATGCATTACCAATACCGAGTCGTTATATCACGCGGTAAGGTTGCCGTCACACTTCCAATATATTCATAAAGCGAGGTTTTCGTGTTGCGACGGTATTGGTGTTGTGATTGCCGGTAAACTTTTGGGGCATAGAATTCCACGACTCAATGGTCCGGATTTAATGCTTAAATCCTGCGAATATGGAATTGAGAAAAAATGGCGGCATTTTTTCTATGGAGGAAAGTCGGGTGTAGCGGATTTATTAAGCAGAAATCTTTCTTCAAAATATCATGGACTTATAACGGCAGGAACTTATTCGCCGCCATTTCGTGAATTGACTTCTGATGAAGATTATAACATCGTTGAACTGATCAATGATTCTCGACCGGATATTGTGTGGGTGGGCTTAGGCCTGCTTAAACAGGAAAAATGGATAAACAAACATATGGGTAAAATTCATGCGCCTTGGATGATAGGTGTCGGGGCAGCCTTTGATTTTTATTCCGATACAGTTAAAAGGGCACCTGGAATTTTTAGGAATTTGGGGATGGAATGGCTCTATCGATTGTCATTTGAACCCAGAATGTTCAAAAGAAATATTTACAGTTTTTTAGTCATATGGCTTGTCGCAAAGGAAATTATGCGCAGAAGGTAAACCTTTCATTTCATACCCCGCCTTATCGCTCAAGCTTACAAATAATAGGACAATAAAAATTCGAATAAAATCATGAAGAGAGCCTAACAACAAATCTCTCCGATTTTTAATTCAGGTGCTGTTCAATCAATTTCCATGCCTGCTGCTTTTGTTCCATGGTCAGATGGTTAAATTCCCCAGAGCATCAGAGATTTTTTTTAACGAATCAATATAAAAAATATGCTTTTCATCAGATTATGGGTCCATTCCCTTTTTGACCGACCTTAACGGTAGACACAACATCGTTATTTTACCGCGAGGAATACAGCAGTCCAGGTATTACCGGCAGGAAAAATTTTCCGGAGCTGTGGTTTCTGATAAAACGATCAATCTGTCGGATATTGTCAATGGCCAAAAAAAATGACCCGGTAGCGGCCAACAAAATTGACCCAGTTAGCACAAAAAAATATCAGAAATTGAGCATTTCTTTGACCTCAGGTTCATGATATTCAAAACCGGCGTTAATGA
>Ga0265294_10003444_pt1 | contig 20217 bp, 18 predicted proteins | sample MunlanPumphouse3_FD_192504 | JGI IMG/M metagenome (GOLD analysis project Ga0265294, IMG submission 192504) | Groundwater microbial communities from a municipal landfill in Southern Ontario, Canada - Pumphouse #3 | ecosystem: Environmental > Aquatic > Deep subsurface > Groundwater | place...
CCCGAGCCCAGACTGGAGTTCCCCATGCACGTGGGGATGAACCGAACACGACGAAACGCACCCTCCGGAACATCGGGAGTTCCCCATGCACGTGGGGATGAACCGTATGATGGAGCGGCGACCCGGTACGCCTGCGCGAGTTCCCCATGCACGTGGGGATGAACCGCCGACAGAGACCCCGTGCAGGCAGATCCTGTCGAGTTCCCCATGCACGTGGGGATGAACCGGCCACTCCACCTGTGGCTGCCCCGGCCCCGGTGAGTTCCCCATGCACGTGGGGATGAACCGTTACCAAAGATATAGTTGATTTATCTGATCTTGAGTTCCCCATGCACGTGGGGATGAACCGTCCATTAGCCATTTGTTCTGTTACTTCATCATGAGTTCCCCATGCACGTGGGGATGAACCGAAAATGGATAGCACAGAAACATGCGAGTTACAGAGTTCCCCATGCACGTGGGGATGAACCGGGAACAGGTAGTAATGCAACGGAGAGCACCGAGAGTTCCCCATGCACGTGGGGATGAACCGAAACTCGTCTGCGATCATGGCCAGCGGGCGGTGAGTTCCCCATGCACGTGGGGATGAACCGCCAGTAGTGGAAAATGCGGTCAGGCGAATACCGAGTTCCCCATGCACGTGGGGATGAACCGAGCGCGTGGACCCCTCTATCCTCCGCTATCACGAGTTCCCCATGCACGTGGGGATGAACCGACATATGTATCGGGGTGGGGCGGGAGAGCCTAGAGTTCCCCATGCACGTGGGGATGAACCGTCCGCCCTCAAACAGGCGGGGGTCAAACTGCCGAGTTCCCCATGCACGTGGGGATGAACCGCAGACCGGGACGTCGCACGTAAAGCGGGACTCGAGTTCCCCATGCACGTGGGGATGAACCGTTGCCGGCCCGCTCGAAACCGCAGCGGATCGAGAGTTCCCCATGCACGTGGGGATGAACCGTAATTGAAGAGGTGAAAAAGTGAGCTGTTTCGGAGTTCCCCATGCACGTGGGGATGAACCGTCATATATTGCACCACGGGTATTTGTCCCCACAGAGTTCCCCATGCACGTGGGGATGAACCGAACAGGATCATCCCGGCCATGATGCCGAAGGTGAGTTCCCCATGCACGTGGGGATGAACCGAGTATCAGCAGTATGCCCAGGCCCAGGGCATAGAGTTCCCCATGCACGTGGGGATGAACCGTACTACATCAAAGAGGATCTCAAGCCGTTCCTGAGTTCCCCATGCACGTGGGGATGAACCGGCCATGCAGTCGCTCGGATGGCAGACCTGCCCGAGTTCCCCATGCACGTGGGGATGAACCGACGCCGTCCAGGAACTTCTGCCAGGGGGATCCGAGTTCCCCATGCACGTGGGGATGAACCGGGGATCCGTGCCGGGCTCGACTTCTTCTTCCGGAGTTCCCCATGCACGTGGGGATGAACCGTCAAACAGGATCCTGCAGGGAGTCAACATCCTGAGTTCCCCATGCACGTGGGGATGAACCGACCGTCGTCACCCTCCAGGATGCCATCAAAAAGAGTTCCCCATGCACGTGGGGATGAACCGGATTCCTGGCTGAGTACTACATGGACGTCCACGAGTTCCCCATGCACGTGGGGATGAACCGGTCCACCCGACGCAGAAACCGATCGCCCTCTTGAGTTCCCCATGCACGTGGGGATGAACCGAGGCGAGGTTGTAGTTTTGTGCGTAGAGGTGAGAGTTCCCCATGCACGTGGGGATGAACCGATCGTCGTGGAGCAATCCTGAGATATACCCGGGAGTTCCCCATGCACGTGGGGATGAACCGCAACGCGGCGGCAGGCGAAACTCCGCCTGGGAGAGTTCCCCATGCACGTGGGGATGAACCGTTCTTCGTTGCGAGTCTTCGCCTCTGGCTTGAGAGTTCCCCATGCACGTGGGGATGAACCGGCTATCCCTGTGTCGGCACCGAAGCCCGCCGCGAGTTCCCCATGCACGTGGGGATGAACCGTAATGCAGGTTCGAGGCGTCCTGATTGATCAGGAGTTCCCCATGCACGTGGGGATGAACCGTGGGTCAGGCAGGACGCCTGAACCCCTCTTTTGAGTTCCCCATGCACGTGGGGATGAACCGACCCGGAGCACTCACCTGCACACCGCCCTCCTGAGTTCCCCATGCACGTGGGGATGAACCGAACCACGAGATCGTTCCGGTCGTCATCAAGACGAGTTCCCCATGCACGTGGGGATGAACCGATCGGCGTCGAGCCTGCGAACCTCGGGAAGACGAGTTCCCCATGCACGTGGGGATGAACCGACGACGCCGTAGTCTGCCCGGTAGCCGGCGGTGAGTTCCCCATGCACGTGGGGATGAACCGATCACTCCGGACGAGTGGTTCGGCCTGGCCGCGAGTTCCCCATGCACGTGGGGATGAACCGAACCGCGGAGCGCTCAACCTCTTTGTCACCAACGAGTTCCCCATGCACGTGGGGATGAACCGTAGTAACTGCCGCCGAGACAGGCGAACCCCAGCGAGTTCCCCATGCACGTGGGGATGAACCGGGACCCCGGCGTGGAATTACTCTACGGGGGATGAGTTCCCCATGCACGTGGGGATGAACCGACTTGTCGCCGGTCTGCGGCCGGTTCAGCCGGGAGTTCCCCATGCACGTGGGGATGAACCGTGGGGGATCTCCAGACGAAATCTACTGTCCCCGAGTTCCCCATGCACGTGGGGATGAACCGGGCCGCGAGGAATGATGGGCGAAGGGCAGGGTGAGTTCCCCATGCACGTGGGGATGAACCGCTCGGCATCTTCTGCATCATCCTGACCTACGAGAGTTCCCCATGCACGTGGGGATGAACCGGTACGTTGCGGTGGACGACATACCTGAGCTATGAGTTCCCCATGCACGTGGGGATGAACCGGTCATTTCGATGGAAAAAGACTTCGCGGCCGCGAGTTCCCCATGCACGTGGGGATGAACCGCAGCGGACCGCCCGGCTCATAGCCTCCATCCCGAGTTCCCCATGCACGTGGGGATGAACCGATCCGGAGCCCGGACGCCTGGCAGCTCGGCACGAGTTCCCCATGCACGTGGGGATGAACCGAGCGAGCGGGTCCGGAGCAGCGCATCAGAGATGAGTTCCCCATGCACGTGGGGATGAACCGACCTCGCGGTATCGGTTCGTGCTGTTCTGCATGAGTTCCCCATGCACGTGGGGATGAACCGGCCTCCAGCGGGTTGTCGAGCCAGGACTGTACGAGTTCCCCATGCACGTGGGGATGAACCGGACGACCTCATCGAGATCGAGGAAGACGACTTGAGTTCCCCATGCACGTGGGGATGAACCGATGATATCATAGGTGATGTCCTTCGGATCTATGAGTTCCCCATGCACGTGGGGATGAACCGATGTCGGAGGCAGCATGCTTTTCCGGTCCTGCGAGTTCCCCATGCACGTGGGGATGAACCGATCTCCGCAGCGGTTATCGCCATACCAACAACGAGTTCCCCATGCACGTGGGGATGAACCAGCACCATCAGGACCACGAAAACTGCTGCAACCGAGTTCCCCATGCACGTGGGGATGAACCGACAGCAGAATAGATATAGCGTCTGGAAATGAGGAGTTCCCCATGCACGTGGGGATGAACCGTGCCAGGAACTCCGATATCCCTATCATCACAGGAGTTCCCCATGCACGTGGGGATGAACCGCACTAGCGGAAGCGGCCCGGCGGCAGGGGGAAGAGTTCCCCATGCACGTGGGGATGAACCGATCCTGCTCGTCCGAGATGCGGTATACCCGGAGAGTTCCCCATGCACGTGGGGATGAACCGATCAACCTGTTTGCCGGTTCGCCTGTGGACCGGAGTTCCCCATGCACGTGGGGATGAACCGGTTGCCAACCTTCATTGCGTGTGGAGAAAATCGAGTTCCCCATGCACGTGGGGATGAACCGGTTGCCAACCTTCATTGCGTGTGGAGAAAATCGAGTTCCCCATGCACGTGGGGATGAACCGGGCATTAACTCCCATTTTAGAACACCCCTAAAGAGTTCCCCATGCACGTGGGGATGAACCGTTATTGGGCTATCCACGTATGAGGTAACAGCGGAGTTCCCCATGCACGTGGGGATGAACCGTCTCATTTCGTTTTAGATTGCCATAATCAAAAGAGTTCCCCATGCACGTGGGGATGAACCGGCAGCACACCCCGCCGCCGCGGCCCCGTCCGGGAGTTCCCCATGCACGTGGGGATGAACCGTGTTCCTCCGCTCGTTCTCCTGCAGCAGCCGGGAGTTCCCCATGCACGTGGGGATGAACCGGACACGGAGGACTTCATTCAGTCGGTCCGGAAGAGTTCCCCATGCACGTGGGGATGAACCGACCGTGTACAGTATTCAATCGAGGGATTGGAAGAGTTCCCCATGCACGTGGGGATGAACCGACGATCGGGACGAGGGGGTTGCCTTCCTGCCCCAGTCCCCCCCTGCACAGATGCCTACAACACCTCCACCGGCCAGAAACCTTGCAATCCCCGCGGAGAGAACGCCGCTACCCGATGACGCCCCGGCGCTTCAACTCAAAGAAACACCGGGCACATGCAGCGGCATCGTTTCCGGCGTGGTGCGCACCGGAATACGTTGTCCCGAAGAGCGTCCGGTGCAACTCCGCCAGCGTCGGCCACTTCAGCCCTCCCGGTCGCCGGATCCCGCAGACCCTGACCGATGCCTCCATAGTGCAGACCGAAGGTATGCCGGAGAGCGGGTTTGCTACCCCGCTCCTCGCGCACTCGGCGGCGACCACCGCACCGTCGAACGCCATGTTATGAGCCACGACGGTGCTGCTCCGTGCCGTCGCCTCCCGAAATCCGTCGAGCGCCACCCGGAGGGGGACACCTGAGCGGAGCGCGAGATCATTCGTGATGCCGTGAACCCGCACGGCGTCCGGCGGGATCGTGAACCCGTCCGGACGGACGACGAAACAGTCCTGCCGGGCGATACACCCGCCGTCGTCGCAGAGAAGCCACGCGATCTGCACCAGCCGCGGCCAGGCCCGCGCATCGTCTACCGGGGCGTTCCGATGCCGTGGAAGGCCGGCTGTCTCCGTATCGAAGAACAGGTACGCCCCCTGATCGAACCGCGGCGGCGCACTGCACTGGTTTCTCTCCTGACGCATCTCTCCTCACAGAAAAGACTGCGGAAGGATAAGGATTCCCATTCTCGGACCGCGATTCAACGCTTCGTAGGGCTCCGGCATGCTGAGGAGAAGGCTCACCGCTCTCGCAGCTCCCGATAATACCGGCAGAGGTCCGCGACGACGCACCGGTCGTGCTTCGGGTTCTGCGCCGTGCAGACGGCCCGGCCGTGGCGGATCAGGAGGTAGTTGATCTCGCCCCAGACCTCCTCCGGGAGGAGGGCGACGAGATCGCGTTCGATGATGTCGGGGTTGGTGCTGTCCGTAAACCCCAGGCGTTTCGAGACCCGGCGGACATGGGTATCGACCGCGATACCGACGTTGATCCCGAACGCCTGGGAGAGGACGATGTTCGCGGTCTTCCTCCCGACGCCGGGCAGCGTCTGCAGTTCCTCCATCGTTTGCGGGACCTCGCCGCCGAAGTCCGTGACGAGTTTCCTCGCCGCCCCGACGATGTGGCGGGCCTTCGTGCGGTGAAACCCGATCGTCCTGATGAGCGGCTCCACCTCCTCAGGCTCCGCGCGGGCCAGGGCCTCCGGCGTCGGGTAACGAGAGAAGAGGGCGTCGCGGACGGCGTTGACGGCGCGGTCGGTCGTCTGCGCCGAGAGGATCGTGAGGATCAGCGTCTCAAAAGGGTTATGAAAGTCAAGGAAATGACGCCTGCCGTCGACGGCGGGATACTCGGCAAAAAGACGGCGGTACACCTCGCAGGCGGTCTCACGATTCATAACTGATGGGGCAGGGCAGATTCGAACTGCCGTCAAAGCGTCCCAAACGCTCTAGGATGGACCAGGCTACCCTACTGCCCCGTACCACCATACGTTAGCGAGGCAGACAAAAATAGTTACCGATGGAGAATGTTCAGGCCGGCAGGGGGACCGAAGATTCATCGCTCACGATGGTGCCGACAAACGCGCCCTCCACGATCGCCCGGTAGAGGTTCTCCGGGTCGCGGCCGTCGAGCACCAGGAGCGGGATCCCGGACCGCTCGATCACTTTGCCCGCCACGATGTCGAGCACGATATTCGCACCCGCACTCATCCTCGCTCCCGTGATGATATCGAGGAGCTCCTCCGGCGTGAGGTGTTCGTGCCGCACCGCGCCGGCGTCTTTCTTCGGGTCGGCGCTGTAGATGCCGTCGACCGACGTGGCGTTGATGAGGAGATCGGCGCCGACGCTCTCGGCGAGGACCGCCGATACCGCGTCCGTCGTCTGCGCCGGGGTGATCCCGCCCATAACGACGATCTTCCCCGTTCCAGCGAACTCCCGCGCCTCCGTGTAATTCTCAGCAACCCGCGGGTAAGCCGCATCCCCGAGCCCGGTCACGAGGAGGCGCGCGTTCAGCCGGGTCACCATGATGCCGAGTTCGTCTGCCATCGCCTCTCCGGCACCGAGGTCGCGGGCAACCCGGATGTACCGACGCGCCTCCCCGCCGCCGCCGACGACGATAAAGATCCGGCATTTTTCGGCGATCCTCTCGAGGACAGAGACATATCGGCTTATATTATTCGACTCAAGTGAAGGGACCATAACCGAGCCGCCCAGCGATATCACGATCTTCTTCATTCTACCCTATTATTATCCTCAATATCGCTCTTATACCTGTTGTGAAAATGCTGCACTGCCCGGTATGCGGTTCCACGGAGGTCTGGACGATCACCGGCGGCTACACCGGTTGTCTCTACCACTGCAAGCGTTGCGGGTACCGCGGAGCCCTGGTCGTCGAGTACGACGAAGAACCGGATGACCGACCACAGTGATATATACCGGTCTCTCTCACGCAGTGATCGTATGCACGAGGCGCGACTCTACCAGAAGCTGGAGGAGAACACCGTCCGCTGCTCGCTCTGCGCTCACCGGTGCACCATACGGGAGGGCAAACAGGGGGTCTGCGGTGTCCGCATCAACCGCGGCGGCACCCTCTATGCCGCTACGTTCGGCAAAGTCATCGCCGAAGCGGTCGACCCCATCGAGAAGAAGCCGCTCAACCATTTCCTGCCCGGGACCCTCTCCTACTCGCTCGGAACCATCGGATGCAACTTCCACTGCGAACACTGCCAGAACTGGCACATCTCCCAGCAGACACTGGAGATGCAGTCGCTCCGGGACTTAAGCCCCGAGCAGGGTGTGGAACAGGCGCTCGCGTCGGGCTCCGCAAGCATCGCCTGGACCTACAACGAGCCCACTATCTGGCACGAGTACCCGCTCGCGATGGGGACGCTTGCGCGTAAGAAGAACCTCGGGACCGTCTACGTCACGAACGGCTACATCACCGAAGACGGGCTCCGCGAGCTCGCGTCGATGCTCACCGCCTTCCGCGTCGACATCAAATCCTTCTCCGACACCTTTTACCGGAAGGTCTGCGGGGGGCGGCTGCAGCCGGTCCTCGACGCGACGGCGCTTGCAAAGGAGCTCGGGATGCACGTCGAGACGGTCACGCTGGTCATCCCTGGGCAGAACGACTCGATGGAAGAGATGGAGAAGCTCATTCGGTGGGTGCTCGACAACCTCGGACCCGACACCCCGATGCACTTCACCCGGTTCCACCCCGACTACAAGATGCGGGAGGCGCGACCGACGGAAGTCCGGGCGCTCGAGAAGATCTACGAGCGGGCAAAGGAACTCGGGCTCCACTACCCCTACCTCGGCAACGTCGGCGGCCACCCTTACGAGAACACCTACTGCCCCGCCTGCGGCAGCCTCGTCATCGAGCGGTCGGGCTACGCGGTCCGGATCGTGGGGCTCGACGACCATACCTGCACGGCATGCGGCGGGCGTATCGAGTATGTCTCAGAGATCAGGTGAACCGCGACGGTTCCTCGCCGACCGGATGCTCGGGACGCTCACCCGCTACCTCCGGTTCATGGGCTACGACACCACGAGCGCAAACAGCCTTGCCCCCGGGAACACCCGGGAAGATACGCTCCTCCTCGCGATCGCCGCCCGTGATAACCGGCTTCTCCTGACCCGGGACCGTGAACTCGCACGGCGGGGCGACGCACAGGCAATCTACATCACGTCCGAAGAGATCATGGACCAGATCCGGCAGATGGCCGACCTCGGGCTCATTGAACCCGAGATCCGCATGAGCCGCTGTTCGCTCTGCAACGCGCGTCTCCGGCCCGCCACCGCGCGGGAGGTCCGCAAGACGCCCTACGCCCCGCGGTCGGCCCGGGGGAGGGAATTCTCATGGTGCCCGGTCTGCCGGAAACTCTACTGGATGGGGTCGCACGGCACCAGCCTTGAGCAGCGCCTGAAAAAGTCCCCCTCCCCCTGACCGGGTGCCTGCCGCAGTCGCCTGCAGAAGCGTGGAAATACTTTCTTCAGGCAGTTCTGGAGAATTCGGGAAAGGTATATCAACCTTCAGGGGGTATGAAGCGCGGCGGCCACAGGCCGATCGGTCCAGTTTTTATCAACCGGGACGCCTGCAAATACGCCGGCCATCCGGCGCGGGAGAGGGCGTGGTCGCCGGTCTCGAAATCCGGACCTTACACGAATCGGCGAGGCCCGGGCAATTTGATGAGGAATACTATGGAACGTCTGAAAATAGCGTTTTTCTGCTGGGAATCACTGTATGCCGAACGGGTCGGCGGGCTCGCAAATGCTGCGACAAACCTTGCCGAGACACTGGCACGGCACCACGAGGTGCACTTTTTTACCCGGGGAGAGGGGGGAGATACTGAGGTTAACGGGGTTCGCTACCACTACTGCCGACCATCGGGCGAGGGGATCGTCCGGTACTGTTCGGATATGAGCAGAAGAATGATCGACCGGTTCGACGAGTTCGATACACCGTCGTTCGACCTCCTGCACTTCCACGACTGGCACGTGGTCGATGCGCTCCGCCGGCTCCGGGACCGGGAGACCATCTTCACCTACCACTCGACGGAGTTCGGCAGGAACGGGAACGCCTCCAGCAGGAGGTGGCCGTTCCCGGAGATATCGGGAATCGAGCGTTGCGGCGCATCGATTGCAAAACGCGTAACAGCGGTCTCTTCGACCCTCCGCCGGGAGGCCATGAGCCTCTACGACATCCCGGACTGGAAGATCGACGTCGTCGCAAACGGTATCGTGCCCGGCCACTACCAGGCGGACGTCGATCCCGAGGCAGTGAAACGGCGCTACGGCTTTGACCCCGACTCCCCGCTGATCCTCTTTGTCGGCAGGCTTGCATGGCAGAAAGGGCCCGACATGCTGGTGGATGCAGCTCCCCACCTCCTCCGGGAGCACGCGGACGGCCAGTTCGCCTTCATCGGCGACGGGCAGATGCGCCGGGGTCTCGAGACCCGGGCCAGGTCGCTTCCCATCCGTTTTCTCGGGCGACTGGACGATGCGGACTACGTCCGGCTCCTCAACGCAAGCGACATCGTTGCCATCCCGAGCCGGAACGAGCCGTTCGGCCTTGTGCTCCTCGAGGCGTGGAGCGCCGGCCGGTGCGTGGTCGCGTCCGACGTCGGCGGGCTCTCCGAGAACATCGAGCACGGGACCGACGGGGTCAAGGTGCAGCCGCACCCGGACTCGATCGCCGAAGGGCTCTCGCTGGCGGCGGACTCCTCGGAACGCTCGCTCTCCATGGGGCGGGAGGGGCTCGACAAAGTGAAGAAAGAGTTCCAGTGGAGCCGCGTTGCGGAGCGGATCGAGGAGTCGTACCGGAAACTCGCGGACCAGGACCCACTTCCCCGCCGGCTCACGGCAGCATGACGGCGATAAGGTGCTCCATCAGGCGGAACGGGTCGGATGAGACGACGGGAGTCCCCGCGTAGAGTTCCATCCCCCCGATATCCGACGTCCGGGAGTGAAGGTCGCCCCGGTCCACCACCCATGCGACATAATGGCCAAATTCGTCGAGCGGCGGCATATACACTGCTGCATTGTAACTCTGCACCCCGATGTTCCGGTAACACTCGAGCACTTTTGCGAGTGCAGGAGCGAGGTCGTGCGGCGACTCCGCGATGATCGCGACCTCGTGCTCCTTCCTCGGGGTGAGGTGCACCATGACCCGGGCGTTTTTATAGACGAGACCGAGGCCGATGGCGGTGTGAGCCAGAAAGAGGTCGTCGTAGTAGTCGCTCCCGTAACGGCACCGGTAGTCCTCCCGGACCCGCTCGATCCGTGCCGGAGCGGTATACGGGCGGTGAGTGAGCAGGATCTGGGCATGGTTGTGCACGACGCTCGCCCCCGCACGCCAGAGGCAGTTGTAGATGAGGAAGGGGTAGACCGCCTGAGGGGTTGTGCGGTGCGCATCCTGGCACCACCGGATGGCCACGCTGATCATATCGGCGATCTGCGGCTCTGTGGTGACGTAGGGAGTGGCCTCTTTCGCGATGATGATGGCGTGGAGGTAATCGTACTTGGCGATGTTGCTTGCCGTGACCCAGTGGTCGCCGTCGATCCTCCCAAACGTGTCGGCCGGCGTCTCATCGAGGGGGTTTGAGAATGGTCCCTCTCTCGCAAGCGCCTGCAGGTCCCGCGTCTCCTCGGCGCGGGGCGTCAACACCGGACGGCGCGCCCGAACAGAGTTGAAGAGCGTGCTCTCGCCGGTCTGGTTATTGGTCACCCTGACGATCTGTTGTGTCTCGATATCGCCGTATTTCTCCCGCACCCACGCTCGCATCGGTTCAGGGAAGACCAGACATCCGGGTTCGACATACCAGGAGAATATCCGGGAGACGACCTCCTCCATATCCGGCGCGAGCTCCTGCACGATACCCGGCAGCCGGGTGATGTCAAGTTTGACCATGGGCCCTTCGTATACCGACCCCGCACCGATAAAGATTCGCATCTGCCGGGGGGGACGCAAAATGAACCCCAGATCGGTCGAACCGGTGCAGATCGCGACCGCGGCCACACCCCGGGCATGGAATGGAAGGCTTATTGACTCCGGGTGAAAACGTACTCTATATTTGTCGAGATCCGCCCGGGCCGGGCACTCTGGTGGATTCTACGGATAACAGGACAATGGCATTCTTTGACAGGTTCCGGACGAATATCGAGAGGTTACGGCAAGAAAAAGATTATTCCGGCCTGGCCGCGGCCATGGAGAGTGCCGACCCCGGTAACCGCGCCGAAGCGGCGCAGGCTCTCGCGAGCCTCGGGGTCCCCGCCATCCCGGATCTAGAGAGAGCGCTGGAGCGGGCCGGGCCTACAACACGCGCCCGGATGACGGAAGCCCTTGTTTCGACCGGGATAACCTCCATCCCCTTGCTCCTCGCCCTGATCCTCCGGGCTTGCCCTGACCTGCAGGCATCGATCGCCACTGCAATCGCAGGAGCGGGCGACGGCATGGCTGAGGCGCTGCTGCCCGCGCTGCACCACCAACAGCCGGCGATCCGGCGTGCCGCCGTGATTGCGCTCCGGGAAACAGGAAAAAAGGCGGTCCCATCCATCGCGGGACTGCTCCATGACGACAACCATTCGGTACGGAGAGAGGCTGCGGACGCGCTTGCCGTACTGCGGTGGACGCCCGATGATCCCGCGGAGAAGGTCTGGTTTTACTACCTCCGGGAAGACTGGACGGAACTCGCCAGACTCCAGGGAGCGGCCGTCCCGGTCCTCCTCAACGCCCTGGCGAGCGAAAAACCCCGGATACGGAGCGAGGCGGCACGGACGCTCGGGAAGATCCGCGACAGCCGGGCTGTCCCGGCGCTGATCACCGTGGTGAAAGACCCGCAGATGGACGTCCGCATGCGTGCGGTTGAAGCGCTCGGAAAGGTGGGCGACGACCGGGCGAAACCCCCGCTCGTCGAAGCGCTCAACGATCCCGGCCATCCGGTGCGGATGGAGGCGGCCTGGGCGCTCGAGCGACTGGGCTGGATCCCGCATAGCGACCTCGCGAGAGCCGAGTACCTGATTGCAAGCGAACAGTGGAGCCAGCTTGTCCGGATGGGGAGACCGGCCATCCTGCCGCTCATCCGGGCCCTCGCGATAGAGTATTCGGGTGTCCGCACCGGTGCGAGCGAAGCGTTGCGGCAACTGGGACAGCCTGCACTCAGCGCCCTGAACGCGGAAGCCGCATCAAAGAACCCCGCCCGGCAACAGCGGGCACGGGGCGCCCTCGAGTATATCCGGCAGCGCCAGGAAGAGACGGCCCGCAAGCAGCCCGCACCGGAAGACTCCGCACAATACAAGAAGGAACTCAAAGAGGGGCTTGCCAGCCAGAAGCGGTTCGAGAAGCAGTTCGGGCGGCCGACGTTTGCCCGCAAGGAGCGGGGCCGGAAGCCCTCGCCGCCACCCAAAAAAGAGGCGGAGACCGCCGCCGCCGGCCCGGAGAAGCCCGCAGAGCAGACGGAAAAAACGCCCGGAAAGCCCGTAAGCCTCAACGACCTCCTCAAGGAGAGCCGGCAGGCGGAGACAGCGTGGGCAGAGGTCAAAGCCCGGCTCAGGGCGGAGACGCCGGCCCCGGCAGGAGCGATCCCGCTCGATCAACTTATTCCGCTCGATTTTGAGGAGGCGATCGCCGGTGCCGATGCCGATAAAGCCCCCGAAGAGGAGGAGGTAAGCGTTCACAAAGAGCCCGTAGTGCAGGAGGCCCTTGAACTGGAGATCCCGGAACTCCCCGGAAAGATGCCGGAACCCGAAGATGTTGAGCCGGTCCCGGAGAAGACAGCACTGGAGCAGTGCCTTGAAGCGCTCAGGAGCAGCGACGAGGAGATCAGGGCGGCAGCGGTTGCCGCGCTGCAGACCATGGGGAAGGAGGCGGTCGGGTACCTCATCCAGGCGCTCAACGACCCCCACTATGCGGTCCGCATCGCCGCCGCGGAAGGGCTCGGCGAGATCGGGGACCGGGCTGCCGTTGATGCGCTGGTCCTGGTATGCAACGACGAAAGAGAGGATGTGCGGATCGCCGCTGCCCGGGCGCTCGGACAGATTGGCGACCGCCGCTCAATCCAGCCGCTCATACGTCTCTTCAGCGACAGGTACCATGGTGTCCGGGTCGCGGCGGCAGATGCCGTCACGGTCTTTGGTCGCGACGCGCTCGGGCCGCTTGAGGAGGCGCTGGACGATCCGGTGCCGACTGTCCGCGTGACGGCAGCCAGGGCAATAGGGCTCATCGGTGCAGGAGAATCGGTCCCGGTCCTCATCGGACACCTGGGAGATGCGGCGCCGGAAGTCCGGTGGAGCGTTGCCCGGGCCCTCGCCGACTTCGGCTCATTGGCGGTTGAGCCGCTCTTTCTGGTGTTGAAGAAGGGAAGGAAAGAGATGCGCCTTGCGGCGATCGACGCCCTCTGGGAGGTCCCGGATAAACGGGCAGGCGAAGCGCTGCGCTACGCCCTTGAGGACGAAGATGAAGAAGTGAGGACAAAAGCAGAGGCCGCCCTCAAGAAACGGCAGGTGATCGATGTCTGGCGGAGAACCCTCGGCAGCCAGGTCCAGGAGGAAGGGAACGCCCCGAAGAAGAAGACAGTCCGCCTGGAGGATAAGAAGGCGTTTGAGCGTTCCGGCCAGCAGGATATCGATACACTTGTGGTGGCGCTCAAGGATAAGGACTGGAACACGCAACTCGGCGCCGCGACGCGCCTCATCATGATGGGACGCCCCGCCGTGGACGGCCTCATCCGCGCGCTCAGGGACGAGAACCGGGAGGTTCAGACCGCCGCCGCCAGCCTCCTCGGGGAGATGCGTGAGACCGCGGTCGAGCCGCTTACAGACGCCTTACGCGATCCCGACCGGTTCGTCCGGCTCGTTGCTGCCCGCAACCTGGGTAAGATCGGGAACAAACGATCCATCGAAGCCCTGATCGGCTCCCTGCACCAGGAGCCCGACAGCGAGGTCCGCGCAACCGTGGCGGAAGCACTGGGCTACATGGGGAGCAGGCAGGCGATAGAATCCCTGGCCCTGGCACTGCGGGACAGGGACGATACGGTCCAGATCGCTGCTGCCCGGTCGCTCGGCTACATCGGGGATAACCGTGCCGTCGAACCGTTGATCCAGGCCTTGAGCGACGTAGACGACCGGGTCCGGCATGCCGCGCTCGAAGCCCTGAAGGACCCCGGGGGCACGGCCCGGGGCCACCTCGTTGCTGCGCTCCGGTCCGGCGACGAGAGGCGCAGGGCGGGGGTTGCCGAAGCGCTGGAATCGGTGGGCTGGGAGCCGGAGACCGTCGAAGAAGAGACGCTCTACCTCATGGCCCGGGACCGGTGGGCCGAGGTGGACCGGGTCGGCGCAGATGCGCTGCCGGTGCTTGCAGGGGCGCTCTCCGACCCGTCGATCGAGGTGCGGGCAAACGCCGTCAGGGCTATCGCCCGGATCGGGGGGGAGGAGGCCGTCGCCCTCCTCATCACGGCGCTCCAGGACGATGCCCTCGTGGTCAGAAAGCGAGCTGAACGGGGCCTGATCGATATGGGAGAGGCGGCTCTTCCCGCACTCACCCTGGCGGCCGCTCAGCCGGAGGCCCGAGAAGAGGTCCAACGGGTCATCGATGAGATCCGCCGGGACGAACCGGGGATGCCCTAGTGCATCGATTCTCGATCAGCAGTACAATCGAAGGGGTACCGGCTAGATTTCGCACTCTTCGGAAGGTTATAGTTTGGGGTATGCCCGGGCACGGTTTCCCATAGGGTATCGCCATGACTGCCCCCGCCCTCGGGGCGGGGGTGGATAGGAGCGCTCCGTGGGAGATACGACGAAGGCCGGATATGGCCGGTTAGTTTGGAATCATTGTCCTAGGGGATCCGCCCGGCCGCCTGCCAGTAATCGTACTCGTGCTGCCAGCGGTCCTTGTTCGCCGTGACCAGGGCCTGCATCCGCTCCTGCATCGCGGCGTGGAATCTCTCCTGCTCCGGGTAGGTCTCTTTATTCGCGATGGCCTGTGCGAGCCGCTTGCCAAGTTCGTAGGCCCTCCCCTCCGCAGGCACGATCGTCTCCGGGTCTCCCCCGAGGACCACGCCGACACCGCCCACGGTGGTTGCCCCCAGGGTCCGGAGGACGCCGTTGAGGTAGGCGACCACCTCATCCGCTCCGGACCCGCCCGCCGTGGCGACGGCGCACCCGTACTTCCCGGTGAAGACCTGGCAGTGGATCGCGTCCGCCATCCGGTCGAGCATGGTCTTGATCTGAGCGGTGACGGAGTCGATGTAGTTAGGCGACCCGAAGACGATCCCATCGCTTTCAAGCATCTGCTGGTACAGGGCGGCGAAGTCGTCATCCCTGACGCACTCTCCCCGCTCGCAACAGGTCAGACACCCGGTGCAATACTCGATCTGGAGCTTCGCGACGTCCACGAGTTCTCCATCGGCCCCGGCGCTCCGTGCTCCTTCGAGGACGGCCTGGACAAGCCGGAGCGTCTGGCTCCTTGAGCCGCGGGGACTTCCGTTAATGGCAAGTATCTTCATTATTTCTCCTCTTTTCGCGAATCTGTGTTCAGGCGCGTTCCTCCGGCAGCCTTACGGGATGTCGTGGGTGACGGCGATCTCGACGCGGTATTGCCAGTCGCAGTCGCCGGGGAACGGATCGATGGTGAAGATCTTCGTCTCGCCCGCCGGGAACCGGGGGATAACGATGGTCTCGGTCGACCGGATCATGCCGCTTTCATTGTCGACGAGCATAAACCGGATGACGACGTTTCTCCCGGGCGCATCGCCGGTGTTGGTCACCCGCCCCGTCACAACCCAGTAGCAGGACGCATCGGCGCGAAAGTGCTTCTCGGGTGCGGTGACGGTGGTCGAGAACGAAGGCTGCGGCCCGGCGGGTGAGTAAGTGACCCGGGCAGGCGGCGTCTCCTCCGGAGTCGGCGCCTCCGGTTCCCCGGGAATCTCCGCGCAGCCTGCCGCGGCAGCAGCGCCGATGAGGCAGGCGATGAGCAGAAGGCTCATCCGACCCTTTCCCGAGGAAGACGTTTCCTGCATGATGGGTCATTGGCCGGAGGCTATATAACAGGTTCGGAAGGGTATTGCAGCCGGAAAAGAGTATCCGGGAGTGCGGGGTGTCCCGGACTGCCGGGCACGCCCACCCTGCCGGGGGCGGGGGAACGGTTATATGCTCTCCAGGCAAGGGGCATTCGGAGCCGGGAGGAGTGCTGATGAGCGGGGATGCCGTAGAAACCATCGGGACCGTGAAGGTCTGCAACGCCGTAACGGGAGAGGTGGAAGAGGTTGAGCGGGTCGTCAAGTCCGACGAGGAGTGGCGGCGGCAGCTGACGCCGGAGCAGTTCGCGGTCGCCCGGAAAGAGGGCACGGAGCCGGCCTTCACCGGGAAGTACCACGACTGCAAGAAAGACGGCCTGTATGTCTGCGTCTGTTGCGGCAACCACCTCTTCTCTTCGGAGACGAAGTTCGAATCAGGGACAGGCTGGCCGAGTTTCACAAAAGCCGTATCCGACCTGAACCTGCGGACGGAGCTCGACAGCCGGTTCGGCATGAGCCGGACCGAGGTGCTCTGCAGGCGGTGCGACGCCCACCTGGGCCACGTCTTTTACGACGGGCCGCCGCCGACCTTCAAGCGCTACTGCATGAACTCGGCATCGCTCCGGTTCGTGCCGCGCGAGGACCTGCAACAGCAGAGATAGAGGGGCGGGGGCGGCCGCGAGACGGTCACGGCGTTCCGCCGAGGCGCCAGACCGGGCTCTCTCCGACGATGGTGGTCTGAAGATAGGCACTGGCCGGGTCAAGGCCCTCCGGCACCTCGAAGAAGAGATACCCCGTCAAAAACTCACCCCGACCGAGAAGAACCCTGGTGTATGACCCTCCCTGGGTGGTCGGGCCGGGCGACGCGAGCGGGCGGTAAGTCTCCCCGGCGTAGTGGAGGGTGAAGGTGCTCTCCGCCGGGATCTGGATACGGGTGTTGACGCCGTCCCCTTTATGACCGAGGTGCGCCGCCCGGAGAGCCACCTGGAGGTAGGACATCCCGGGCCCTGCGGTATACTGCACCGGCTTCGTGCCGGTGGTCCAGAACGTGTGCGACCACGTTACCCGTTCAACGACCAGCGAGGCGGAGTTCTCCCCGCGAGTATCATCGTAACGGAACCGCCCACCGATCTGCAGGGCACCGGGGAATTCAGGAGCGGACGCCACGGCGAGGCCCGGCGAAGCCGGCGCGATCCCCGGACTCTCTCCAGGAGGGCGGCTGCATTCCTCCAGGGCATCGGAGAGAGATGCGATCCCAAGAGCGATGCGGCCCAGTGCATCGTCCGTCACGCTCTGGTTTCCGGGGATCCCCCCGTAAAGGAGGGTCCCGGCTGCCGCGAACTCGTCGAGCGCAGCGATGAAGTGTGAGCGTGCGGGCTCGCTTCCCGGGGAGACCTCAAGGACGGCGGCATCGGCACGGAGACTCTCCACAAGAGAAGAGAGCCCGACTGCCTGGTCGCGGAGCGCCGCATCGTCCCGGGTATGCAGCGAATGGATCTGTCCCACGGAGAGTTCCATGAGCGGGATGCTGGCCCCGGCGATCAGCGATTCCAGTCGCTCGTCGTCCGTCGCAGAGAGGAGGGCCGTGCCGTTCTCCGGTCCTGCCCCCGGAACGGAGGCGTTTCCGGGAGCACCGGCTGCCTCTGCCGGCGAAGCGGGAGAAACCATCGCGCAGACCGCCGGAAAGAGGAGCAGGCCGGTGAGGACCACCCCGACAAAGCCGGCTGCCAGCAGCACCGCCGCGTGAGACCCCCTCATTATCACGGATCAGTGTATCGCACACGGAACGGATATTGGTTGCGATGGAAGTCCGGCATTACGGCACCGGTTCCCGGCCGGCGGGCTGCAAAGGCCGGTGAACACCCCCGGACAGAACCGGTGCAGAAACCCGGTCATAGCGTCTTTCCAAGCGCCCAGACAGGAGAATCGCCGCCATCGAGAGCCACCCGGACAGAGCATTCATTGAGATTGAGCGCTGCAGGAACGTCAAAGACGATATACCCGGTCTTCACCCCATATCGGTCCAGCCTCGTCGCAGTGTAGGGCTCCCCGAGCGACGTCCCGGAGGCGAGCGTTATCGGGGTATAGGTCGTCTCACGGTACTGGAGCGTGAAAGCACGCACCTCCGGGGTCCGGATCGTATACGTCCTGCTCTCCCCTTTATGGCCCAGGTTCGTGATCTTCACCTGAATCAGCAGGAACGTCCTCCCGGGTTCCGCCACAATCGCCTCCGGGCCCGCATCACGGGCGTAGTAGACGCCGGTGCTCTTCACCGACTCCAGCATCAGGGAGATGTCGTTCGCACCGGTCCGGTCTTCGTAGACGTACCGCTGCAGAAGCGGCAACGCGTCCCGGGAGGCGGAGGCCCGGGGCAGGGAGAGGCTGGTCGCCGCGATCTCTTCCGGCGCCTCCAGCACGGAGCCGTGCAGATACTCGAACGCATCACTGAGATGGCCCGACCCCTGCCGGTTCGCTTCAAGGGCTGCATCAACCGTCGTCTTGTTGAGAGGAGCGGTTCCCTGCAGCGTCTCGCCGGCCGCTCCATACGACTCGAGAGCAAGGGTGAACGAGGTTTTCAGGCCTTTTCGGTCCTCTGAAACTTCGAGCGCCGTCAACTCCCTGATAAGGTCCTTTGCGAGCGTGCGGAGCGCGGCAGCACTCTCCCTTGCCGGCAATTCGTCCCAGGCGTAGAGGGCGTAGGTGTTCTGCACGGAGAGCAGCATGAGCGAGGCGCCGGAATCTTCGACCAGATCGACCAGTTCTTCATCGTCGTAGTCAGGGACGACTACCGTGGCGTTCTCGGCCTCCGGGGCGGTTTCGTTCTCGTCGGGGATGGCGGGCGAGCCGGCCGCTCCCGGCACGGCCACGGGAGTGAGATTCAGAGGGTGGCCACCCTGGAGCCGGTCATCAACCCCGGCAAAGAGGCTGGAGAGGTTCTGGGCGGCGGCCGCATGCGATACTCCGGGGGCGGGTGTGCCTGAACCGGCGTCCGGGGAGGGGCAGAAGAGGAAACTCGTGAAGAACACGAGAGCCAGTATCATCACAACGGCGTCCTGGAGGTCCACAACGGATATAGATCTTCCTTTTCAAGAGAAATAACTTCCCCGGAAACCGGCGCTCCGGGTTTTGACTGCACCCCGTGACGACGGCACGAACCATTATTCTCCGGCGGCACCGACCTTTGATCCGTGACCGGCGATACATCCCCCTGGGACGAGGACTACCGGAGGCGAGGCGATCTCTGGGGCGGAGCCCCGGCGCCGCTCCCGGACCTCCCGGCCGGTGCCGCCGTCCTTGAGGTCGGGTGCGGGAACGGCAAGACACTTGCGGCCCTTCTCAGGCGGTCCTCGCGCGTGGCCGCGGTCGACATCTCCCCCCATGCCGTCGCTCTCGCCCGGCGGCACCCGGACACGGCGCCGGCCAGCCTCGGCGTCGCCGATGCCCGGCACCTGCCGTTTTGCGAGGGAGCGTTCGACGCGGTCGTTCTGGTCCACATCATCGGCCACCTGCCCGAACCGGGCCGGAGGGCCGCGGCAGCCGAGGTATGCCGGGTGCTCAGGACCGGGGGCACCGCTTTCTTCCGGGGGTTCTCCGTCGAGGATATGCGCGCCGGGAAGGGAGCGGAGACGGAGCCGCAGACCTTCCGGAGGGGCGAGGGCATCATCACCCACTACTTCACCGAAGACGAGGTGAGAGAACTCTTTGCACCACTCGTCCCGGTCTTTCTCCGGACGCACCGCTGGCGGATGCGGGTCAGGGGCCGCGACCTCCCCCGGGCCGAGATCGAGGCGGTGTTCAAAGACGGGAGAGACTGATGAGATCAGGAGTCTGGAATTCTATCAACTACAACTCCCCCCTTCCTCCAGTTGTAAAAACCGTGCACGGCTTCCCACTGGATATCGCCATTGGGGAGGGGTTGCTTCTCTTCAGTTGTACAAAACGGTACACGGCTTCCCACTGGATATCGCCACGCGGGGGTGGAGACAGGGATAGCGCCCTCTGAATCCTACACGTTTTGTCAGGATATCGCCACGCGGGGGTGGAGACAGGGGAGGGGGGTTTCCCCCCTCCCCTGAAACCCCTCCCCCAGGCGCGATATCCACCACGGTCCACTGTACCGGGCTTTTTCATCGCTCGGGTTACCCGTCGGGAGGACGCTCGTACACAAACCCGGTAGTGCATCCAGAC
>Ga0265294_10003445_pt1 | contig 20217 bp, 16 predicted proteins | sample MunlanPumphouse3_FD_192504 | JGI IMG/M metagenome (GOLD analysis project Ga0265294, IMG submission 192504) | Groundwater microbial communities from a municipal landfill in Southern Ontario, Canada - Pumphouse #3 | ecosystem: Environmental > Aquatic > Deep subsurface > Groundwater | place...
CCAAAACCAGGGTGCTGGATACCCGTAAAACAACTCCCGGCCTGCGTCTTCTTGAGAAAGAAGCGGTCAAAATTGGCGGGGGAGTCAATCATCGGGTTGGATTATATGATATGATTTTGCTGAAAGACAATCATGTGGACTTTGCGGGAGGGATTTCCAACGCTATCAACAGAGCAAAGGATTACCTGAAAAAGAAGGGGAAAAACCTGAAAATCGAGATAGAAGTCAGGAGTTTTGATGAATTGGCACAGGTAATGGCTGTGGGCGGAGTTGACCGGATTATGCTGGATAATTTTACTCCTGAAGACACGTGTAAAGCAGTTGAAATAATTGGGGGAAAATACGAAATTGAATCATCAGGTGGAATCACTTTTGATACGTTAAAAACATATGCATCCTGTGGCGTGGATTTTATTTCCGTCGGAGCCCTTACACATTCAGTAAAAAGCTTGGATATGAGTTTTAAAGCTGTTTGAAATTTGTATAAAACCGGTAGAGTGTGATGGCGGCGACAATGGCTGCCAGTCCATCAGCTACCGGAAATGCAGCCCAGGCTCCGTTTAATCCAAATGCCAGCGGAAGAATCAATACAGCCGGGACAAGAAAAATAAATTGCCTGGTCAGGCTCAGAAAAATGGAAATTTTGGCTTTCCCGATAGATTGAAAGAAATTGCTGATAACAATTTGAAAACCTACGACGGGGAACATGAAAATTACTATTTTCAAAGCGTTGGCTGCAATTTGTATTAACTCTTCATCGGAAGTGAACAGTCCTACAGAAAACCTGGTAAATATCAGCCCAGTGAAAAAACCTGCGCTGGTTAAAAAAGTCGCAATGATAATTGCGGTCTTGAGTGTCCTGAACATCCTGTCATACAACTTTGCTCCAAAATTAAACCCGACCACAGGTTGAGTTCCCTGATTCAGTCCCAGTACAATTTGTATCGCCAGGGTAAGTAAACTGTTGATAATGCCGTAAGCTCCAATAGCCAGATCGCCGCCATACTTCAGCAAGGTGGTGTTGACTGTAATGATGACGAGACTTGAGGCCAATTGCATGCTAAACGGCGACATGCCTATACTCACGATAGCACTGACAATTTTTTTATCGAGTCGAAGATATTTCTTTTTAAAGTGTATTTGCGAGGTCGGCTGAAAAAAATGACTTATTACCCATCCACTGCCAATGGCATATGCAATCACTGTTGCCCAGGCAGCACCTCTTATTCCCCAGTCGAACACAAAAATAAACAAGGCATCCAGTATTATATTTACAATAGCACTGATTAACATAGTGTACATAGCCTTTTTGGGAAAACCCGTTGCCCGCATGATGTTGTTGAACCCAAAATTCATCGCTGATAAAACAGATCCCGGAACAATGATGCACATGTATTCTTCGGCGTATCTGATTGTTTCATCCGTTCCCCCGAAAAAATGCAATAAATCACCCATAAAAATATAAGTGAGTATTGAAATGCCTCCGGAAATCAGGATGGTAAGAGTCAACGCATTTCCGAGGATTTTTTCTGCTTTTTCAATGTCATTTTCACCCAGTGTGATGGATATCCGGGAAGAAGCTCCGGCCCCGATCAACATTCCGAATGCCATTAACAGTATCATGAATGGAAAAGTAAGCGCTAACCCCGAAATGGCCAGTGCCCCTACTCCCTGACCAATAAAAATCCGGTCAACAATATTATATAATGACATGACCACCATTCCTACGATTGAAGGAATAGAATACTGCCAGATTAATTTTCCTATTTTTTCGGTGCTGAGTTTGTGAGCTGGAGCGACAATTGACATATTAATTGGACTAATCCGTTTTATTACTGTTTATGGGCAGCAAAATTACAAAAAACTGCATGATAAAAATGAGAATACTGCTTGTAAATTATTAATTAACAAATTATACTGTTTTTCTCTGCCTAAGCTTCCATGCTAATTGATTATATTTGCACTTGATAAATTTGATAAAAGATGTTGTCTATACTAATTCCGACATACAATTACAATATTACCCGGTTGGTAAATGACCTGCATTTGCAAGCGGGGGGACTGGGAATTGATTTTGAGATCATTGTAATGGAAGACGGATCAGATACATTTGTTGAAAGAAATCAGCGTATCAGTTCTTTATCTCATTGTAAATATATTTATCTGGAGCAAAACACGGGCAGGTCGGCCATTCGAAATCGCCTGGCAGACCTTGCTCAGTATCCGTACCTACTTTTTATGGATTGCGATGCAGCAGTTTGTAACAAGGATTTTCTGTTTCGCTATCTTCCTTTTTGTCAGGGAGAAGTTGTGGTTATCGGGGGGACGGCATACGATCGCGGTTGTAATAATCCTTCCTATAGTTTACGATTGAAATATGGTCGTGAACGAGAATCAAATCCTTGTTATCTGTTAAAGAATCATGAAAAGGAACATGATAATGTAGATAATTTTACTACGTTTAATTTTTTGATATCCAAGTCTGTTTTTAACCGTATCCGCTTTGATGAATCAATTTCAGGTTATGGTCATGAGGATACCATCTTCGGTCATTCTCTCCATGTGAAAGGATTTGTTTTTCAAAGAATAGACAACCCCCTTATTCACAAGGGACTTGATGACAATACAACCTATTTAAAAAAAACTTCCGAAAGTGTAAAAAACTTATACCGGCTTTATCGGTTAGGCAACTATCCTTTCCTGGCTGAAGAATCAAAATTGTTGCGTACTTTTCTTAAATTGAAAAAATATCACCTGACAGGTCTTGTTGTGCTGAAATTTATGTTCGTCAGAAAGATGATGGAAAAAAATCTGACAGGAAAACACCCGGATTTGCTCGTTTATGATTTGTATAAGTTGTTCTTATTGTGTAAATACCATGTCAGCTCTGACAAGTTGACAGTTTAAATAAAGCAGGAATTAACTGTTAGTCTTAAATTTTATGACAAATTAGCCCAACAATTGTTTTGGCACAAATTCTGATTAACCCAACACGTCGAAATTTAATATTAACAATTTAAAATATAATGTGATTATGAACATCAAACCATTAGGAGACCGCGTGTTGGTAAAACCCGCACCGGCTGAAGAAAAGACTGTGAGTGGAATTATCATTCCGGATTCAGCAAAAGAAAAACCTTTGAAAGGTGAAGTTTTGGCAGTAGGTAAAGGTACTAAAGAGGAGACTATGGAAGTAGCAGTTGGAAATACTGTACTTTACGGCAAGTATGCAGGTACTGAACTGGAACTGGACGGAGAAAAATATCTTATCATGAGACAGTCGGATATCTTTGCCATCATCTAATAATCATTGTGTTAATTAATTGTAGATTGTAAATTGTTAAATCGTAATTAAAATTATGTCAAAAGAAATTTTATTCAATATTGACGCTCGTGATGAACTCAAAAAGGGCGTAGATGCTATTGCCAATGCAGTAAAAGTAACGCTTGGCCCTAAAGGTCGCAATGTGATTATCGAAAAAAAATTTGGCGCTCCTCAGATTACCAAAGACGGAGTGACGGTAGCAAAAGAAGTTGAACTTGAAGACTCGTTCCAGAACCTCGGAGCCCAATTAGTTAAAGAAGTTGCTTCCAAAACAGGGGATGATGCCGGAGACGGAACAACTACTGCTACAGTCCTGGCACAATCCATTGTAAGTGTGGGACTGAAAAACGTAACTGCCGGAGCTAATCCTATGGATTTAAAACGCGGAATTGACAAGGCTGTTGTACAGGTTGTAAAAAGCATTGCAAAACAGGCAAATGCTGTGGGCGATGATTATAATAAAATCGAACAGGTTGCTACTGTATCGGCTAATAATGATGCTGTGATTGGTAAATTGATTGCAGATGCAATGAGGATGGTAACCAAAGATGGTGTAATTACCATTGAAGAAGCAAAGGGAACGGATACTCATATTGATGTAGTGGAAGGTATGCAGTTTGACAGAGGCTATATCTCTCCTTATTTTGTGACCAATACCGAAAAAATGGAAGTAGAGATGGAAAAACCTTATATCCTTATCTACGACAAGAAAATCAGTAATTTGAAAGAATTACTCCCTGTCCTTGAACCTGCAGTTCAATCGGGACGTCCTTTCCTGATCATTGCTGAAGATGTTGAGTCGGAAGCGTTGACTACCCTCGTGGTTAACCGTTTGCGTGCTTCCCTCAAAATATGTGCAGTTAAAGCGCCCGGTTTTGGTGACCGCAGGAAAGAAATGTTAGAAGATATTGCCATCCTGACAGGCGGTATCGTTATTTCTGAAGAAAAAGGAATTCAATTGGAACAAGCTACCCTTGAAATGTTGGGTTCTGCAGAAAAAATCACTGTGAATAAAGATAATACAGTGATTGTTAATGGTGCAGGTCAAAAAGAAAACATCGAAAAACGTGTTGCTCAGATAAAAGCCCAAATTGCTACAACTACTTCCGATTACGATCGTGAGAAATTGCAGGAACGTTTGGCTAAATTGGCTGGTGGTGTGGCTGTTTTATATGTAGGTGCTGCATCAGAAGTTGAAATGAAAGAAAAGAAAGACCGTGTTGATGATGCCTTGAGTGCAACCAGGGCGGCTATCGAAGAAGGAATTGTTCCCGGTGGAGGCGTTGCTTACATCCGCTCAATCGACTCATTAATTTCGCTGAAAGCTGCCAATGATGACGAAGCTACCGGTATCGAAATAGTAAAACGGGCCATTGAGGAGCCTTTGCGTCAGATTGTTGCCAATGCTGGTAAAGAGGGGGCAGTGATTGTACAGAAAGTGCGTGAAGGGAAAGATGATTATGGTTACAATGCCCGCACAGATACGTTCGAAAACTTCATCTCGGCAGGCGTAGTTGACCCGGCAAAAGTAACACGTGTTGCCCTCGAAAATGCAGCTTCAATTGCAGGTATGTTCCTGACAACTGAATGTGTTATCACGGAGAAGAAAGAAGAAAACCCGGCACCTCAAATGCCAATGGGTGGAGGAATGGGTGGCATGATGTAATGAATGCCAGCAATATAATTCTGTTTTGCATCTCCGGTAGATTAGGTTCTGCCGGAGATTTCTCTTTAAATGGAAAAAACCCCAAGGGAAAAATATCCCCCGGGTTTTTTCAATAAGTAAACAAGAACAGAAATCGATTAGCCTATCTACAATTTTTATGTGTTTTTGTGTGAAAAAACTGACCCATTCAGGCAAAATGTAAATAGCTGTAAAATAATTAGTTGAGATTTAATGTGCTTCATGAAAATTACTTTTGCAAAAGTATGCTATTTATTTCAATGATTATCTCACAGATTCTTACTAAAGTTCTAACAAAGTTCTAACAAGTCATCTAAATTTTATTAAATCATCCATCAGTAATGAGGTTGTTTTAGAAAAATGATTTATTTTCACGATTATTTAGAAAAAAAATCTGATTTGGTTACAAAATGGCGGTAAGTTTTTTTTGCTCTGTAATTACATGAGAAAATGAATCGTAAACCTATCTTATGTTTATATGAAAAAAGTATTAATAGTAGAAGACGATATTAATCTTGGTACTACCCTTGCCGGCACACTTGAAATCAAAAATTTACAAGTGCGTTATTCCGATGGGAATGATGATGTCCTGGATACATTCAGTCAATTCAAACCGGATATTATCCTGATGGATGTTTTGCTTCCCCATAATCAGAATGGTTTTGAAATAGCGGAACGAATAAGGCGCAGAAAAAATCACGTACCCATTATTTTTATTACCTCCCTGGAAGGTGCGGATGCCATGAAGAAAGCGTTCAGTTTTGACAATTCAGACTATATAAATAAACCTTTCAGGATGCAGGAAGTATTGTTGCGTATGAATAACCTCTTATCCAAACAATACCGTTTTAACCTGACTGATAATTTTTTTCAAATTGGAGAAACAATGTTTTTCCCTGAAGAACAACTTCTCAGAAGAGGCACTAAAAGAATTCATCTCAATAAATATCAAACTTTAGTCCTTGTTGTTCTTTGCAACAGCCAGGATACATTTCTCAGCAGAAGTGAAATTATACAGGAAGTTTGGCGGGTGGATGACTGTCGGCTGAAAGAGAATTCTCTTAACAATGTGCTGAGTGGTCTGAGAAAGTACTTTACGGATGACCCAAGGGTCGAAATCAGCAGTGTGATGAAACTCGGAGTAAAACTGTATATTGAAGATGCAGAATACATATAAACCCGGACTTATATATCCGGGTTTATATGTATTGTTTTTCATCCGCATTTTGAATGTCCGCAGCTTTTACAAGTCAGGCAACCTTCCTGATAAACCAGTGCTTTTTCACCGCAATTAGGACAAGGTTGTTCGGCAATTTGTGTCCCATCTGGGATGTATTTCTTCAATGCGCGTTCCACACCGACTTTCCAGGTGTTGATGGATTCACTGTCGAGTTGGAGACTGGAAACTAATTTAACTACCTGATCGAGTGGCATGCCGTAGCGCAATACGCCGGAAATCAACTTCGCGTAGTTCCAGAATTCTTTATCGAACTTGTGCGAAAGCCCTTCCACCGTTGTTTTGAATCCTCTTTTGTTCATAAACTGGAAGTCGTATCGTTTGTTACCATCTTCATCAGTAGTCTTGATGATTTTCCCTTCGGTAACGGTTTTTGGCAACAGGATACCTTCTTCGTCATCGGCAATACCGGTAAATATTTCGTACGGACGACCGTCTTTTAAACCGACAAAAGCAATCCATTTGTCGCGGTTATTTTGGAAACGAACCACATCACATTTCAATTCTTTCGGACGAACCAGCCTGTCCTCATCGTACGGGAAACAAACTTGCTTGGTGTTTTCGTCTTTGTCTTTTTTGTCGCTGATTAAAACACCGGATCGTGATCCGTCACGATACACTGTTACACCTTTGCATCCTGACTTCCATGCTTCTTCGTAGAGTTGTCCCACTAGTTCTTCAGTCACATCAGCCGGTAAGTTGATGGTTACGGAAATGGAATGATCAACCCATTTCTGGATCCTTCCCTGCATCTGTACCTTTTTCAACCAGTCAACGTCATTGGCAGTAGCTTTATAATAAGGAGATTTTGCCACCAGTTCTTCGAGTTCTTCTACCGAATAATGTTTCGTAGTTGAATATCCGTTTGCTTCCATCCAGGTCACAAATTTATGGTGAAAAACTGAGTATTCTTCCCAGGAATCACCATTTTCATCCACGAAGTCAATCGTTACGTTTTTATCGTTTGGATTCACTTTCCTGCGACGGGTGTAATAAGGCATGAAAACCGGCTCAATACCTGAAGTCGTTTGTGTCATGATGCTAGTGGTTCCGGTTGGAGCGATGGTCAGACAAGCAATATTTCTGCGTCCGTATTTTACCATGTCTTCATACAATTCCGGATCAGCTGTTTTCAACCGATTGATGAACGGGTTTTTTTCTTCTCTTTTGGCATCATAAACCATGAATGCACCACGTTCTTTCGCCATGTTTACGGAAGAACGGTAGGCAGCCAGTGCGAGTGTTTTATGCACCTGTTCTGAAAAATCTGTTGCTTCATCTGTCCCATAGCGATAGCCTAAAGCAGCCAGCATGTCTCCTTCTCCGGTAGTTCCAACCCCTGTACGGCGACCTTGTGATGTTTTGAGTTTGATTTTTTCCCAAAGCTGATATTCTGTGTTTTTGATAACATCGTCTTCCGGGTCAGAATTGATTTTTTCGATGATTTTTTCAATCTTTTCCATTTCCAGATCAATGATGTCGTCCATAATCCGTTGTGCGAGCTGTACATGTTTTCTGAAAAGATCAAAATTAAAATAAGCATCCGGTTTGAAGGGATTCACAACATATGAATATAGGTTGATAGCCAGCAAGCGGCAGCTGTCGTACGGACACAATGGAATTTCCCCGCAAGGGTTGGTGGAAACTGTTTTGTAGCCTAAGTCAGCATAACAATCAGGAACAGATTCGTGGATGATGGTATCCCAAAATAAAATACCCGGTTCGGCAGATTTCCAGGCATTATGCACGATTTTCTTCCAGAGCGCATTGGCATCAATATCTTTTTTGAACCAGGGTTCATCGGAATAAATGGGGTATTGCTGTGTATAAGGGCGGTTTTCAAGCGCTGCCCGCATGAATTCGTCGTGGATTTTAACAGAAACATTGGCGCCGGTTACTTTTCCTGACTCCATTTTGGCGTCGATAAACGATTCTGAATCAGGGTGTTTCACGGATACGCTCAGCATCAGGGCGCCACGTCTTCCGTCCTGCGCTACTTCCCGGGTCGAATTGGAGTATCTTTCCATGAAAGGGACGATGCCAGTGGAAGTCAGGGCTGAATTCTTAACCGGTGAGCCTTTCGGGCGGATGTGAGAGAGGTCGTGACCAACTCCTCCGCGACGTTTCATCAGTTGTACCTGTTCTTCATCAATTTTAATGATGGCGCCGTATGAGTCGGAGTCGCCATCGAACCCAATTACAAAGCAGTTGGATAAAGAAGCCACCTGAAATTCATTTCCGATACCGGTCATGGGGCTTCCCTGAGGAACGATGTATTTAAAATTACGGAATAGTTCAAACAGCTCGTTTACATCCAGCGGATTAGCATAATTTTTTTCAACTCTGGCAATTTCCTTTGCCAGCCGGCGGTGCATGTCATCCGGTGTCAGTTCATAGATGTTCCCGTAAGAATCTTTTAAGGCATATTTGGTTGTCCATACTTTGGTTGCCAAATCATCTCCCTGGAAAAATTTGAACGAAGCTTCACGAATTTCTTCAGGTGTATAGGTTTTTGTTTTCACGATAAATAAATTTGTTTAATGAGTTTATTGTCTTTTAAAATTGTTAATCAATGGGTTATTCAACAGAGGGAGAATTGTTGAAAACAGACTACAAGTTTAGATAAATAATTTCATTTTTCAAACAATAAAGTAAATTTATTTTCAATTTAGAATATGAAGTTTCTAAGAAGATTTAATAAGATAATGATAATGAGAAAGATAATTTTTTGAATAGGGAGAAAAGTTTTCCAAAAAAGAAATTATAAAACAATAGGGGTGAATAATTTAAGAATAATTATTTGACTCATTAGGACTGAATCTCTCCATCAATTACCCTGAAGATTTTTGCATCACTATTTAATTGGATCAGTAATTTGTCGAGATGTTTCAGGTTGGTGTCGGTAATGAAAATCTGTCCAAACAAATCAGAGGTCACCAGTTTTACAATTTCTTCCACCCGTTTGGCATCTAACTTATCAAAAATATCATCCAGTAGTAACAGGGGAGCGCAGAGGTGTGTCTTTTTCAGGAAATCGAACTGTGCAAATTTAAGTGCAATCAGGTAAGTTTTATTTTGTCCCTGTGATCCTACTTTTTTAATTGGATAATTATCAAGCGTCATTTCCAGTTCGTCTTTGTGGATGCCCTGCGTTGAATAACCCAGGATGCGGTCACGTTCACGTGTTTCAGCCATCCTGTTCCGCAGATTTTCATGCCGTTGGTACTGAGAACTGTATTCCAGGGTAACATGTTCCCGTTTGCCCGAAATACGACTTTGGAAATCCTGAAATACCGGGATAAATGCTTGTATAAATGATGTTCTGGTTTCGTAGATGTATTTTCCGGTACTGTCCATTTGCTCTTCCAGGATTTCAAATACTGTTTCGTCAATTGAATTTTCTGATTTCAGCAGGGCATTACGTTGTTTAAGCGTGTTGTTATACTGAAGCAACTGTTGTAGGTATTGTTTATTATGCTGCGAAATCACTCCGTCCATGAACTTTCTTCTCTCGTCGCTTCCTTCTGAAATCAGCTGGCTGTCATCGGGCGACACCATTACCAACGGAATGAGTCCGATGTGATCCGACAGTTTCTCGTATTCCTTTTTATTCCTTTTGAATTGTTTTTTCTGCCGGTGTTTCAATCCGCAATAAATATGCTCGGGTGTCCCGTTTTTTTCATAATCTCCTTGAATCAGGAAAAAATCAGCCTCGTGATTGATGTTTTGTGAATCAATCGAGTTTGAATGACTTTTGCAAAATGAAAGGTAATAAATAGCATCCAGTACATTGGTCTTTCCCATGCCATTATCTCCGACAAAGCAATTGATTTTGTCCGAAAAATCGAGTGTTGCCTCTGCGATATTCTTATAATTAATGATGGAAAGAGATTTCAGTCTCATGATATATAATTACTACTTTTTTGTACAAAAATAGCATAATTTTTTCTACCTTTGCGACGATTTTAGAAAACTTATCAACAATAAATGTCAAACGACTAAGGTCTGATGTCTAAGGTCAATGGTTGAATTAAGATTGTCTCAAATTTAAGATTAATCTTTATTCTTTAGATATTAGACGTTTAACTTTAGTTTCAGTCGTTAAACTCAATTAAAAAAAAATGGCAAAATTAAGCAAAGAAGATGCATTAAGGTATCACTCTCAGGGTAAGCCCGGTAAGATTGAAGTAGTTCCGACCAAACCATATAGTTCACAATCTGATTTATCATTAGCTTATTCTCCCGGGGTGGCGGAACCTTGCTTAGAAATTGAAAAAAATCCTGAAACTGCTTATGAATACACGGCCAAAGGAAACCTGGTAGCTGTGATATCTAACGGTACTGCTGTACTCGGATTGGGGAATATCGGTGCTATGGCAGGTAAGCCTGTGATGGAAGGAAAAGGGCTGTTGTTCAAGATTTTTGCCGGAATCGATGTGTTTGATATTGAAGTCAATGAGAAAGATCCGGAGAAATTCATCCAGGTGGTAAAAGCTATTTCTCCTACTTTCGGAGGAATAAACCTGGAAGACATCAAAGCACCGGAGTGTTTTGAAATTGAGGAAAGACTGAAAAAAGAACTCGATATCCCAATCATGCACGACGACCAACATGGGACGGCCATTATATCGGCGGCAGGGTTGCTCAATGCGCTCGAACTGACCGGTAAAAAGATAGAAGAGATAAAAATCGTGGTGAATGGCGCTGGTGCTGCCGCAAATTCATGTACACAATTGTATATGATGCTGGGCGCTAAATTGGAAAATATCGTGATGGTGGATTCGAAAGGGGTCATCAATACGAAACGGACAGATTTGAACGACCGGAAGAAACCGTTTGCCACTTCTCGTGATATCACTACTTTGGCTGAAGCGGTTGCTGGTTCAGACGTATTTCTGGGACTCTCGGTTGCCGGTGTTTTATCGAAGGAAATGGTGCAGTCGATGAACGAGAAGCCAATCGTCTTTGCGTTGGCCAACCCGAATCCCGAAATTTCCTATGAAGATGCGATGTCTGCCCGTCCCGATATTATTTTCGCGACCGGTCGCTCCGATCATCCTAACCAGATTAATAATGTACTTGGGTTCCCTTATATTTTCCGTGGTGCCCTGGATGTACGTGCGAAATGCATCAATGAGAAAATGAAGATTGCTGCGGTACGTGCCATAGCAGAACTCACTAAAAAAGCAGTGCCCGATGTGGTAAACGCGGCCTATAACATTAAACGGCTGACTTTTGGAACAGAATACATCATTCCCAAACCGCTCGATCCTCGCTTGCTGACGACTGTGGCTCCGGCAGTCGCAAAAGCTGCCATGGAGTCGGGTGTTGCCCGCAAAAACATCGAGGACTGGGATGCCTACAACAACCGCCTGCGTGATTTGATGGGCAGCGACAATAAAATGTTGCGTCGTTTTTATGAGATTGCCCGTCAGAATCCCAAACGTGTAGTATTCTCCGAATCGAATCACCTGAACATGCTGAAAGCGGCTGAAGCAGCACTGGCAGAAAAGATATGTTATCCGGTACTGCTGGGTAATGAAGAGAAAATCGGCAACATTGCCGCGGAAAATCACATTGATCTGACCGGCATCGAGATCATCAACCTGCGTCACGACCGGGAAGAAGCCCGCCGTATCCGCTATGCCCGTTACCTGGCAGCAAAACGGGGCAGGGAAGGGATGACCTTCGATGAGGCTTACGAGAAAATGTACGAACGTAACTATTTCGGCATGATGATGGTGGAAACCGGAGAGGCCGATGCGCTGATTACCGGCGTGTATTCAAGCTATGCCAATTCGGTAGAGGCAGCCAAAGAAGTGGTGGGCATCCGCGACGGGCTGAAACACATCGGGGCTATGCACATCATGAATACCAAGAAAGGTATTTTCTTCTTAGCTGATACCTTATTTAACCGTCACCCTTCCACTGAAACGCTGATCGATATCACCAAACTGACCTATAATACGGTGAAGTTCTTCAACCACGAGCCGGTCATGGCCATGTTGTCATACTCCAACTTCGGTTCGGTGCAGAGTGGCAGTCCCGCCAGCGTACACGAGGTGGTTCGCACCTTTCACGAACAATTTCCCGAAATCTGTGTGGATGGTGAAATGCAGGTGACATTTGCCCTGAACCAGCAGTTGCGCGATGAGAAATTTCCTTTCTCCAAACTGAAAGGTAAAAAGGTGAACACGCTCATTTTCCCCAACCTGAGTTCAGCCAATACAGCCTACAAAATGTTGATCGAAATGGGACTGGCCGACACCATCGGTCCGATTCAGATGGGATTGAACAAACCCATTCACATTGTCGATGTTGAAAGCTCCGTTCGCGACATTGTCAATATCACCGCTGTTGCTGTCCTCGATGCCATGGTAAATGAGCAACGGGAGTGGAATGAAAAAGTACAGGAATTGTAATTAACCAAACAGCGTTATGAAACACGATAAAATGAGGTTTTAAATGGGAGTTCCTGAAATGATTCTTTTAGGTTTAGGCTTGTCATTTGATACTTTTGCTGTATCGGTTTCGACCGGCATGTTGAAAAATTCGATTCGCTTTTGGCAGGGGGTCAGGGTTGCAATCGTATTGGCGTTTTTTCAGGCATTAATGCTCCTGCTTGGATGGTTTGGTGGTTCTCAGGTTGCAGCCTACATCTCAAATATCGACCATTGGATTGCTTTTGGATTGTTGTCGGTCGTGGGTATCAAAATGATAATTGAGGCATTTAAAGCTGAAGAAGAAAAAAAGAACAATTCCTTGTCGTTCAGGGTACTTGTCCTTATGGGAATAGCAACCAGTATGGATGCTTTGGTTGTTGGCGTAAGTCTGGCTTTTTTTGAGATCAAGATATTGCAGTCAATCATTATTATTGGTTTTATAACATTTCTGGCGGCCATGATAGGGATGTTGATAGGGAAGAGTTCCAACAAAAAATCCGGTAAAAAGATTGAGATTGTGGGAGGATTGCTCTTAATTGGAATAGGATTGAAAATACTCATGGAGCATATTGTTTAGTCTCCATAGTCATTACCCTATGTTATAATTGTTCGTAACGATAGTCTGACTTCACCGTTGAATATAAATCCCCTGGGTGATAGTATTCAGGTTACATATTTCTTTCACGCATACCCTATCGTCACTGGCCCTGTAGTGTTCGGGAATTATAATGGGTCAAGAATTCGCGGTACTAAAACAGGGGAGTCGATTGCCGGAGTTCCGCCGTATTTTAATTATTCCAATTTGTACAGTGTGGATAAAAGTCCGACAATCGGGATTGAAAATGATACAACTGGTATGTGTTGTACGATGAAAGGTAACATATATGATATGAACAACGAATTGTTGAACATACCCGGCGGAAAGTTTGAATTTTATAATTGCCCGGCGAGTTTTTATTCAAAAGCGGATGGATCATATACAACTAGGTTGTATGCTTTTAAGAATACAATAACAACTTTGTTTTATTATACTTCTGAATACAAAGGCCAGTGGTTGAATATTGAACCTATTAACGTTGAGGGAAACCCCGATTCAATCATAGAAATGGATATTTATTTAAAAAGTCCTCTTTCAGATGTTGAACTTGTTGAATATGGCTCTTCATCAGTTTTGAAGATTTATCCAAATCCGGCTATAGCATCTTCGTTTAATTACGAAGTTTCAATCCCGGTTAAATCTGCTGAAAGTTTTTTGGAGTTAATTAATGCAAACGGACAGCAGGTAGGCCGTTTTAATCTAGATGAAAATTCGGGTAAGATCAATCTACCTGCAAATTTATCGGCAGGTAATTATACGGTTCGATTATTTGTGAAGAATAAACATTATACAACCGAAAAATTAATCATTTCAAAATAATGAGAAAGTTTCTGTTTTGGATTTATTTGTCTTTCTTCTCCTCTAATTTACATATTCAGGCGCAAAATCAGGTTTCTTTTTATGAGGAATACATAGATTTTACGCTGGATAGCAATTATTTTTGCATCAATGGGATTTATTCATTCTGTAATGTTTCCGACAGGGCTGTTAATCAAAATATTATCTTCCCGTTTGCTTGTAGAACTACTGAAATAGACTCTGTTTACATTGTAAATATGAACACGTGCCAACCGGTTTCTTATCGCCGGTCAGATCGTTCCGTTAATTTCAGTTTTATGCTTCCGGCAAAAGATTCTGTCGATATTCATATTTATTACCGGCAAAGAAGCGCGACCAACAACAAATATATCCTTACATCAACTCAATCCTGGGGTAAACCTTTGGAGAAAGCAATCTACACGTTAACGGTTAATGATGATGTCAACATTAAACATTTTTCCTACAGTCCTGATGATGTGCAACAAACAAAGAACCGTGTGGTGTATTACTGGAGGAAAAAGCGTTTTATGCCGGAGGTAGATTTTGAAGTTGTTTTAGATAAAAACAGTACTGATAATAAAGGGAATAAAACAAATTTAAGCAGGAATAAATGAAGTCGTTGTTTGCTGATTTGGCAATGACAGAATTGCTGAGGAATGGATGTGTTTGGATTTAGATTTAGCTTTTCAGTTACTGATGAAGAAACGAAAGAGAATTTGTTTAAAAACCGTTTTGTATATTCATGTTTTGTTTCTATATTTGGTGATGTTTTATAATATTTCAATAGTATATTATTGTGTCACTATTTTGAGTTTAAAACATGATTTAGTATCCTATAAAAAAGCTTAGAAAATAATCACAGAAATTCGTTTTAAATAGAAAAAGAAAAATTATCAATCTTGTAGATACCAATACTACATAAAAAATGGGGCATAGCCGAAAAGCCATAGGAGTAGGAAAATTCTTTAATTCAAAAAAATGGAAAAAATTTCAACAGTATTACTTGTGACAATTATGTTATTTATGACAAGTTGCGCTACATTATTTACAGGTACAAAAGACAGAATTACATTTAACACTAATCCATCAGGAGCCACGATTTACATTGATGGGGTAGAACAGTGCAAAACACCTTGTACAATGAAAGTGAAACGAAATATTGGTGACACTGATGTTGAGTTTAAATTAGATGGCTACGAAACAAAATTGATAACTTTAAGTAAAGAGTTTAATGTAGTAAGTGTGATAAATCTGGGGAATTTGTTAGGTTGGGGTATTGATGCTATATCTGGTGCTGTAATGAAGTATGACAGAAAGACCTACGATATTACACTGGAAAATAAAACAACTTCACAGATTAATCCGGCAAAAATAAATATTGATACTCAAAAGAATATTGTTGAACTTTATGTTGCTGAAAATTAATAGACAACATTAAGAGCTGTCCATAAGATTGCATTTCAAACTAATTTATTTTCATAAGCGGGTGTAGTTATTTCACTACTCCGCTTATTTTTTTTCCTCTGATATCGACAAAAATGCTTGTCCCTTTTTTTGCGTATGGTGTTGCCACATAGCCCATGCCGATGCCGGTTTTCGTGCCGGGAAGGATGGTGCCGGAAGTAACGTTGCCGATTACTTCTCCTTGTTCGTTCACGATGTCATAGCCATGACGCGGAATGCCTCTCTCGGTCAGTTCAAAACGAATCAGCTTGCGGCTCACGCCTTCGGCTTTTTGTTTTTCGAACAAGGGACGGTCGATGAAGTTGTTCCCTTCTACGAATTTGGTAATCCATCCCAATCCGGCTTCAATGGGAGAAGTGGTGTCGTCGATGTCATTGCCATAAAGACAAAAACCGCTTTCCAGTCGCAGGGTGTCACGTGCTCCGAGTCCGATGGGTTTGATACCTTCTTTTTTGCCGGCTTCGAAAATGGCATGCCAGATTTTCTCAGCATGTTCGGGCAGAAAGTACAACTCGAAACCGCCAGCGCCGGTATAGCCGGTGTTGGAAAGAATCACTTCGTTCACTCCGGCAAAATTACCTACAGTAAAATGATAATACTGGATGTCAGAGAGATTGACATTCGTCAGTTTTTGTAGAATCTCTGTGGCTTTAGGTCCCTGAATAGCCAGCTGTGCCATCCATTCCGAGGCATTGTCCATTTCAGCGCCTTCGGTGTTATTGTCATTCAACCATTTCCAATCTTTTTCTAAGTTAGAAGCGTTGACCACCAACAGGTATTTTTCGTGTTCGTAATGATACACTAAAATGTCGTCCACGATACCGCCTTTGCCGTTTGGGAGACAGGAGTACTGTATTTTTCCAATGGGTAGTGCAGCCACATCGTTGGTAGTCATGCGTTGCACAAAATCAAAGGCTTTCGGACCTTTGACCCAAATTTCGCCCATGTGTGATACGTCGAAAACACCTGCAGCATTGCGCACAGTGAGGTGTTCGTCGATAATACCGGAATATTCGATTGGCATGTTATAACCTGCAAATTCATGCATTTTAGCGCCTAGCGCTTTGTGGATGTTGATAAAGGGTGTGAAGTTCATATTAATTGGTGAGATTTTTTGCGATTGTTACGATTACTTGTGTTGCTTTTTCCATGGATTGAACCGGCACGTACTCGAACCGACCGTGGAAATTATGTCCCCCTGTAAAAATATTGGGACAGGGGAGTCCCTTGAATGAGAGTTGTGAGCCATCGGTACCGCCCCGGATGGGTTTGATGTTAGGTGTGATACCCACTTCCTTCATGGCTGTAGCCGCGAGATTCACAATGTGTATCAGCGGCTCCACCTTTTCACGCATGTTGTAGTACTGGTCCTTGAGTTCTACGGTAGCTGTGTTTTCTCCGAATTCCGCGTTTATTTTGTTAACCAGATGTTGCATTTCTTTTTTCCGTCGCTCAAAACGATCGCGGTCGTGGTCGCGGATGATGTAGTTCAGCGTGGTTTTTTCAACACTGCCTTCCATGTTCATCAGATGATAGAAACCTTCGTAACCATCCGTATGTTCCGGCGTTTCATGACGCGGCAGCATCGAGATAAACTGGTGAGCAATACGTATAGAATTTTTCATTTTATGTTTTGCATAGCCGGGATGTACATTGATACCGTTGAAAATGACTTTCGCGCTGGCTGCATTAAAATTTTCAAATTCCAGTTCTCCAATTTCACCTCCATCCATCGTGTAAGCCCATTCAGCACCGAATTTTTCCACATCAAAATGATGAGCGCCCTGTCCGATTTCTTCATCCGGCGTAAAGCCAATCCTGATTTTCCCGTGTTTGATTTCCGGATGAGTAATCAGGTACTCCATGGCGGTGACTATTTCGGCAATACCCGCTTTGTCGTCGGCGCCTAGCAAGGTAGTACCGTCCGTGACAATGATGTCCTGTCCTTTGTACTTGGTAATCTCGGGATATTTGGAAGTCTCCAGCACAATGACTTTTTCTTCATTTAACAAAATGTCATTACAGTCGTAGTCTTCGACAATCCGTGGTTTAATGTTTTTACCCGACATATCGGGACTGGTATCCAGATGCGCGATAAAACCGATGGTAGGTATCTTTTTATCAGTATTGGCCGGTAAAGTCGCCATTACATACCCGTTATTGTCTAAGGTGATGTCGGTCAGGCCTATGGCAGTCAGCTCTTCAGCCAGGTACTTTGCGAAAACTAGTTGTCCCGGCGTACTCGGCGTTAAATTGGTTCCATCATCAGAAGTAGTATGAAAACTGACGTAGTTGAGAAAACGTTCGGTGATGTTCATTTGATATGCGTTGTGTTCATCTCAATGTTAATCTTTTGATTAAAATTGAGCAAAGATAACTGATTTTTGATACTTTTGCAACATTATTTAATCTATATTGCGATAGAAAGACATGAAGATTGCCATTTATTCCGGTTCTTTTAATCCTATTCACCTTGGTCACCAAAAGCTGGCTGAATACCTGATTGATAAACAATTGGTTGATGAAGTGTGGTTTGTCGTGTCTCCCTGTAACCCTCTGAAGAGTCCTAAATCACAATTGGATGAATATATCCGGCTGGACATGGTTGTGGCTGCCATCAGCGAAAATCCGCACCTGAAAGCGTCGGATGTGGAATTTACCATGCCCATACCTTCCTATACCATTGATACCCTTCATCAACTTACAAAATTATATCCAGAGCATGATTTTGCCCTAATGATCGGGAGTGACAATGCCGTGATATTCAACCAATGGAAAAATTACAGGGAAATTCTTGATTCCTATCCTGTTTACGTGTATCCCCGGAATGGGTATGACTTTTCAACCGCAGAAGCATTATATCCGCAGATGCAATTACTGGATACACCCTATTATGATATATCTTCAACCAAAATTCGGGAAATGATTCAAAAAGGAGAGGATGTTTCCGGGTGGTTGAGTGCAGAGGTAATGGAATATATACGGGAAAACTGTCTTTATTTATAAATTACTAAACCACTCAAAGTTGAAAAATAAATAATGCGAATCAGGAGTTGAAAATCAGATTCCTCAGTTGACTTCCTCTGGAAGCCGGCAGTCTGGGTGTGTAGTTTTTCCTTATGCCGGTGTTTCATCGTTTTTTGAAATCATCGCAATGAAACGGTTCCTTTTGCTTGCTCTTTTCGTAATTTTTCAGAATTTCATGTTTGATGTCGCAACCGATACAATCATCGCAATTTGAGGTGCTTTTTGAGCGCAACGATTTAACCACGGAATATAGGGTATATGCCACGGCAACTGTGATAATTAATATGACGATGATGTCCTGCAACATTTCAACGATATTTAAATCATTTTATCAATATCCAATTTTATAGGAAATCCTTCACTATACTTCGCTTCATTCAGGATGACAAGTGTGATTGTAGTAAAGATTACCCGTTGCCGGTTGTTTATAAAAACATCAGGGCATTTGCACCGACGTGTGCGGGAACTTCCTGATTTCCATCAGTACCACGTTTTCTACATGGTGGGTGTGCGGGAACATATCCACCGGCTGAACGTTGGTAACTCGGTAAGCTTTGTCGAGCAGACTCAGATCGCGTGCCTGTGTCGCGGGATTACAGCTTACATATACAACACGTTTGGGTGCGGCAAAAAGGATGGCGTCAATCACGTCATTGTGCATTCCTGCGCGGGGCGGATCGGTAATAATCACATCCGGTTTGCCGTGTTGCAGCATGAATTCCTGATTCAAAACATCCTTCATGTCTCCTGCGTAAAACAAAGTATTGTCGATTTTGTTCAATCGTGAATTTTCTTTGGCATCTTCGATTGCTTCGGGGACATATTCGATACCGATGACCTGTTTGGCTTGATGTGCCACGAAGTTGGCAATCGTTCCGGTGCCTGTATATAAGTCATATACGATTTCATTTCCGGTGAGACCGGCATAAGTTCTTGCAATTTTGTAAAGCTCGTAGGCCTGTTTGGAGTTCGTTTGATAGAAACTTTTCGGACCGATTTTGAATTTCAGTCCTTCCATGTCTTCATAAATGCAATCGGAGCCTTTGAATACAAACACTTCCTGGTCGGTAATAGTGTCGTTGGCCTTTGAGTTGATGATGTACAACAAAGAACTGATTTGCGGAAAAGTATCCGCCAGGTGTTGGAGCAAGGCTTCCCTGACTGCTTTGTCTTCATGAAAGAAAACCAGAATCAGCATCAGTTCGCCCGTGGTACTTGTACGCACCATCATGGTACGAAGAAAACCTTCCTGTTTTTTCAAATCGAAGAAAGTCAGCTCGTTTTTAAAAGCATAATCCCGTATTTCATTGCGAAGCTGATTCGAAATATCATCCTGCAGCCAACACTTGTGAATATCGAGTACCTTATCGAACATACCCGGGATGTGAAAGCCCACGCCATTCATGTTTTGCTCCTGACCGAGATTCATCTCTTCCGATGTGAGCCATTTTTTATTGGAAAAGGTAAACTCCAGTTTATTACGGTAGAATTCTGTACTTTCAGAGCCCAGTATGGGTGTAATATCGGGTAGTTCTATTTTTCCGATGCGGGTCAGATTGTCCACTACCTGCTTTTGTTTGTAGGCGAGTTGCTGACTGTAAGGCAACATCTGCCACTTGC
>Ga0265294_10003446_pt1 | contig 20213 bp, 15 predicted proteins | sample MunlanPumphouse3_FD_192504 | JGI IMG/M metagenome (GOLD analysis project Ga0265294, IMG submission 192504) | Groundwater microbial communities from a municipal landfill in Southern Ontario, Canada - Pumphouse #3 | ecosystem: Environmental > Aquatic > Deep subsurface > Groundwater | place...
GAAGGCGTGGAGACCACGCTGCCTCTGCATGCCATCCAGCCGGGCAAGCCTTACCTGCTGGGCATCTTCATGGTGGGCGCCTATCAGGAGATCCTGGGCGACATGCACAACCTGTTCGGCGACACGGATTCCGTCAACGTGGAGTTGCTGCCCGATGGCAGCCATCGCCTCACCCAGCCGCAGCGGGGCGACACCGTGGAGTCGGTGCTGCGCTACGTGCACTTCAACGCCGAGGATCTGCTCGCCGCCTACCGCGCCAAGATCGCCGCGGCGCAGTTCGATGCCGAGCGGCGCGAGGCGGCGCTGCGCGAGCTGGAAGAGGGCTTGAAGGGCTACACCTATCTCGAAGACTGAACCGCTGATACAAGTCGGGATCGGGCGGCAGGCCACGGCCCGACCAGCGTTCCTCGATATCGGGCCGCGCCCCGCGGCCTGGCCTCCGGGCACTCTCAATTCTGAGAGCGCTTGCGTGCGCAGGTGAGAGTGTTCCGCCCGCCCCGCAGCCGGTGAATGGGCCCTTTGCCGTCGTCGCCGGGCCGGGGTGCGGCGGCCGTGGCGCCGCCGGGAAATCCGTCTGAATCGTCAATAAACAAATTTCATCAATCCCTTGCGGCTCGATGCATGACGCTGCTTCAGAGGTCGGGCGGGCTGGCAGCGGCGCCCCCCGGGCCCGATTCCTGATCGTGGCGTCTGCTGGTGCGGAAGTTGCACATTCGCCGGTTGAACCTTGCGTCCTGCGCCGCGGGCCCGTGGTGATGGGCGAATCCTTCCCCACGCGGAGAGGCCCAGGCCGGGCCAGAGATGACTGGAATTCAGCACCGCTGGCGGGTTGGCACGGCGCCAGCGAAAGGAAAACGGAGAGCTGACATGCAAAGGATCCATGCACCGAGCCCTTCCCCGACGGGCGATGTCGACCGTATCCATGGACGTCTGTCGTTACGCAAGCCAGGCCCGGTTGCCCATGCCCGGCACCTGGCCGCGGCCATCGCGCGCGCCCTTCCGGCGGCTGCCGTGGTCGCCGGCGTGTTCGGTGCGACGACAGGCCCGGCCTACGCGAAGTTCGACATTCCCACCGGCGCCCCGCCGAGTCCGCTGTTCGGCGCCCAGCCCTTCACTCAGAAGATGCTGCGCTTCGAGGAGTTCGGTCTACAGCGCATGACGAGCCGCGAGTGCCGCAACTGCCCGCCGCTGCCGCCCCCGGCGGACTGTTTCAGCTCGCCGGCCAACCAGGCCATCGATACCTTTCTCGGCCAAGACCTGCATCCGCTGCCGTCCCGGCAGGCCAATACCCGTAAACAGAACCCCTGGAAAGCCAAAATATCGGAATGCGTCCGACCCCTCGCGTACAGCCCGGCGGAAGGGCGGTCGCCGGGAGAATGGTTCGCTCATCAGCGCTGGGACGAGTTCTTCCCCGTGGTCTATTTCCAGACGGCACAGGCCGGGGCGCGCGTGAACGGCGGGGTGCGCGACCGGATGCAGCGGCATCGCTACCAGCTAGGCGAGTTCGGTCCCGGCGGCCTGTATCACAACACCACGGGGCTTGCCGGATTCGACGGCACCGCCCGCGGGATCGAGATTCGCTTCCACCCGAACATGCCGGTCCAGGACCCGCGGGCGCTCTGGACGTTCGACGGGACCCTGCCGCCCAAGCTGCTCCAGGCGCGCTACGGGGAGCCGATCCTGTTTCGCCATTACAACGCGCTGCCGATCGACGAGACGGCCAACTACGGCTTCGGCCTGCACAAGATCAGCACCCATCAGCACAACGGTCACAACCCCGGCGAGAGCGACGGCGGTCCCCATCCCTTCTTCTATCCGGGCCAGTATTTCGACTACCGCTGGCCCATGATCCTGGCGGGGCACGATCACATCAACACCGACGCCAGCGATCCGCGGGCGGCCACGCCGGACGGCTTCGGCGGGACCATCCGCATCCCCGGCGACTGGCGCGAGACCATGAGCACCCACTGGTTCCACGACCATATGCTCGACTTCACCGCGCAGAACGTCTACAAGGGCAACGCCGCGATGATGAACATCTATAGCGCCATCGACCGCGGCAACGAAGCCCTGGATTGCCACTACGAAGACAACCGGAACGTCAATCTCTGCCTGCCCAGCGGCACAGCGCTCGATTGGGGCAACCGCGATTACGACGTCAACCTGCTGATCGCCGACAAGGCTTGGGACCAGAACGGCCAACTCTATTTCAACATTTTCAATACCGACGGCTTTCTCGGCGACCAGATGACCGTCAACTGGCTGTACAAGCCGTACTTCGAGGTGCGCGCCCGCAAATACCGCTTCCGCATCCTGAACGGCAGCGTGTCGCGCTACTTCAAGATCGCGCTGGTGGATGCCGCTGGCAACCGGGTGCCGGTCTACCTGATCGCCAACGACGGCAACATCATGGAGCACGCGGTGCGGTTGCTGGAGTTGCCGGAGCAGGCCATCGCAGAGCGCTACGACATCATCGTCGACTTCAGCCCGTTCCAGGAAGGCGACCGGCTCTACATGGTCAACCTCCTGGAGCACGACGACGGCGCAGGCCCGAAGGACCTCATTCCGCTCAATGAGGTCCTGAGCGGGGAGTACGAGAACCACGTCGAAGACGGCGAGTACGAAGGCGACCCGGCGGTCGGCAAGTTCCTTGAGTTCCGGGTGAAAGCCTACGACGGCATCGACCTGAGCATGAACCCGGCTGATTACGCGGAAGGCAAGAAGAAGATGATCGAGCTGCCCCGACCCACGGCACAAGAACTCGCCAATGCCAAGCACCGGGTCTTCGAGTTCGGGCGCAGCGACGGGACCGACGACAAGCCGTGGACCGTCAAGACCGACGGCGGACCTGGGTTCACCGCTGATGTGCGGCGCCTGTCGGCCGCCCCGGACGAAGGCACCCTGGAGATCTGGCACCTCGAGAACGGCGCCGGCGGCGGCTGGGCCCACCCGGTTCACATCCACTTCGAGGAAGGAATAATCCTGAGCCGCGATGGTCAGCCCCCGCCGGTTTGGGAACGATGGGCGCGCAAGGATGTGTTCCGGATCGGGGACGGACCGGACAGCAGCCGCGATGTCACCGTCGCCATTCGCTTCCGGGAGTTCCCCGGCACCTACGTCGAGCACTGCCACAACACCCAGCACGAAGACCACGCCATGCTGTTGCGCTACGACGTCGAGAATCCGGGCCAGATCATCCAGATTCCGGCGCCCATGCCGGATTGGGAAGGCGTGGTCTACGAGGATACGTTCACTTTGCCCACCTACAAGACAGGGAGTCCCGCGCCATGAACATGCGAAGCACCACCGCGTCTTGGATGGCAGCGATCGTTTTCGTCCTGTTCGCAGGACTTGGCCGGGCCGTAGCGGCGCCCCCGGGCTCGCCCTGGGGCGCGGGCTACTTCCCCAACGTGCCCCTGGTCAACCAGGACGGGAAGACCCTGCGCTTCTACGACGACCTGATCAAGGACAAGGTCGTGGCCATCAACTTCATCTACACCAGTTGCGGGGACATGTGTCCGCTGGAAACGGCGAAATTGCGCCAAGTCCAGCAGATGCTGGGTGAACTCGTGGGCAAAGAGATCTTCTTCTACTCCATCAGCATCGACCCCGAGCGCGATACGCCGGAGGTGCTGAAGAAGTTCATGGAGAAGTTCGAGGTGGGCCCGGGCTGGCAGTTCCTGACGGGCAAAAAGGAGGACATCACGCTGCTGCGCAAGAAGCTGGGCCTGTTGGGTGATGAGATCGAGGTGCGGAACCTCTCCGCGCACCGGGCCAGCATGCTTCTGGGCAACGAGGCCACCGGGGTGTGGATGAAGCGGTCACCGTACGAAAACACCAAGCTACTGACCAATCTGCTCGGCCACAGGCTGCTCAATCGCAGCGTGGTGAGCGCCCAGGGCCAGAGTTACGCGGCGGCGGATCACCGGGCGAAGCGCTACGACCGGGGCGAATACCTGTTCCGCACCCGTTGCGCCGTTTGCCATACCGTGGGCGGCGGGGATGGTCTCGGCCCAGACCTGCTGGGCGTGACCGACCGGCGCGACCCGGCCTGGCTGGCGCGCTGGGTGAAGGAGCCGAGCAAGATGCTTGCGGAGAAAGACCCGATCGCCATGGCGCTGCTGGCGCAGTACAAGGATCTGCCCATGCCGACCCTGGGGCTGAACGACCAGGAGGTGGGCATGGTGATCGATTACCTGAAGGCGGAAACCCTGCGTCTGGCGCAGGACCATGACGAGCACGAGCATCATCACCATCATCACCACGCGCCCGGTCACCATCACCCGCCTGGCCCGGACGATCATCAAGGTGAGCACGAGCACCATCACCACGTATCCGACGGGCAGGATGCCGCGGGCGACGCGGCCGTCCCGGCCCCGGATCAGGGATAACGGCGGCGGCCTCGCGCTGATCGGGTAGCAGGATGTTGACGAACCCGGCGGCGTGGGCACTGCGCACGCCGCCACCGTCCCTTCGCGGCAGAGCGTACACGCACGTCAGCACTCCGTTGCAACGCCGCGTACTGCCATTTTCCCGCATTGCAAACGGTCATGCGCCTGTCTATACCGAAGAGGTGATGGCCGGCGGTCCCGCCGGCATGGATCGCATCTCATCCGCCTGCCCGCGGCAAGGAGCCCTGCATGATTTCCCTCTTCGTCAACGGCAAACGTCACGACCTGGAGCTGGAGCCGGACACGCCGCTGCTCTGGGTATTGCGGGACACGCTGAGGCTGACGGGAACCAAGTACGGCTGCGGCATCGCCCAATGCGGCGCATGCACCGTACATCTGGACGGCGAGGCGGTGCGCGCCTGCGTGACGCCGCTGTCCGCCGTCGCCGGGAAGAGTGTGACCACCATCGAAGGGCTGTCGCCGGACGCCAGCCATCCGGTGCAACGCGCCTGGATCGCCGAGCAGGCGCCGCAGTGCGGCTACTGCCAGCCGGGCCAGATCATGCAGGCGGCGGCGTTGCTGGCGAAGATCCCGAATCCCAGCGATGCGGACATCGACGCCGCCATGTCGGGCGTGCTGTGCCGCTGCGGCACCTATCAGCGCATCCGCCGTGCCATCCATCGCGCCGCCCGCGCATCACGCGAGGAGGCGTAAAGGATGGGAGCGGAATTCGACATCGCGCGGCGCCCGCGGAACAGGCTCCGGCGATCTTCGCGCCCAACGCGGTGGCGACGCTGACCGGAAAGCGCGTGCGCAAACTGCCGATCCGGATTTCGATGTAGGGTGGGCACCGCCCATAGCAGCCGGCGCATGGTGGGCAATGCCCCCCTACCAAATGCGTAGCGTGCCGGCGCGTCTGTTGGAGGTCGGGTTACGGCTTGGCGGCCCAGGGAAGGTGCCGCGCGAACCAGGGAGCGGAAAATCATGACGGGCGTGATCGCAGGCATTCTGCTGGCGGCGGGGAACGGTCGGCGGTTCGGGGGCCACAAGCTCCTGGAGCCGCTGCGGGACGGTACGCCCGTCGCGGTGGCCGCGGCGCGCAACCTTCGGGCGGGCACCGACTGGACCCTGGCGGTGGTGCGCCCGGGCGACCGGCGCCTGGAGCAATTGCTGCGCGCCGCGGGACTGGACATTGAGTATTGCGCGGATGCCGAGGGTGGCATGGGGGCGAGCCTCGCCCGCGGCGTCACCGCAACGGCGGAGGCCGACGGCTGGCTGATCGCGCTGGCGGACATGCCGTTCATTCAGCCCCAGACCATCCGCGCCGTGGCGCGCATGATCCGCCGCGGCAGCGCGATCGCGGCGCCCATGTGCCGGGGGCGGCGCGGGCATCCGGTGGGATTCAGCCGCGGCTTCGGCCATGCCCTCGCCTCGCTCTGGGGCGATGCCGGGGCGCGGCACCTGCTGCGGCGGCGCGTGGCACTGCTGGATCTCCTGCCCACCGACGATATCGGCATCCATATCGACATCGACACGCCGCAGGATCTGGCCGCCTGTTGGACGCATCCGCCGAAGCTTATGTAGGGTGGCACCGCCACCGGGCGCCAGTTATCAAGGCGTTGTTCGGCGGGCGATGCCCGTCCTACGCAAACTGCTCAGGGGTTGATCTTCACCAGCAGGGCATCGATGGCGTGTTCGCGCAGACGCAGGCGCACGGCGTTCAGTTCGTCCAGGTTGGTGTAAGGGCCGATGCGCACGCGATACCACCGTTCCTTATTGATGGTCGTGGCGTGGATGTTGGACTGGATCCCGAGCAGGGCGAGGGAGGCCTTGAGCCGGTCCGCGTCTTCCAGCTTGCGGAACGCGCCGGCCTGCAGGAGATAGGTGCCCGGCTTCTCCACCTGCGGCACGCCCTGCTTGGGCTTGCCGGAGATCTCCTTCTCCGGGATGACCACTTCCTGCTCCGGCAGGAGGGTGTAGAAGTCGAAGCGCGGTTTGGGCGGTGGCGGAACAGGCTCTTCCGGCCGTTTCCGCACGTCGCGCGCTTCCTTTTGGGGTTCCTTGCGGGGTTCCGGCGCCACCGGCGCGGGGCGGGGGGGTGCGGCGGGCGCCTGGCTCGGGCCCTTGCGTCCGCCCCCTTCGAGGTATACCGCCAGCGCGACGGACAGGCCGATGAACAGCCCCACGAGCAGCCACACCCAGCCCGGGAGGCCCCGCTTGGGCGCCGGCCGTCGTCGTCGGCCCGCATTCTTGTAGTCGCGTGCCATGGGTTACATCGTCTCGGGCGCGGAGACGCCCAGTAGTTTGAGCCCGTTGCGCAGCACCTGGCGCGTGGCCAGGATGAGATTCAGGCGCGCATCGCGCAGTGCTGCGTCGTCCACCAGGAAGGTGTGGGCGTTGTAGTAGGTGTGGAAGTCGTTCGCCAGCTCGCGCAGGTAATGGACGATCTGGTGCGGCTCGTGGCTGAGCGCCGCGGCCTCCACCACCTCGGGATAGCGCGACAGCGACACCATCAGCGCCTGTTCGTGCGCCTCGGTGAGCCGGTGCAGGTTGGCGCGGCCGCGGGCCTCGTCGCGCTCCAGGCCCTTTTCCGCGAGCTGGCGCATGACGCTGCACACCCGGGCATGGGCGTACTGGAGGTAGTACACCGGGTTGTCGGTCGACTGGGATTTCGCCAGGTCCAGGTCGAAGTCCAGGTGCTGCTCGCATTTGCGCATCACGTAGAAGAAGCGCGCCGCGTCGTTGCCCACCTCCTCGCGCAGCTCGCGCAGGGTCACGAATTCGCCGCTGCGGGTGGACATCTGCACCTTCTCGCCGCCGCGGTAGAGGATGGCGAACTGCACCAGCAGCACGTCGAGCTTGGACGGGTCGTTGCCCATGGCGGCGAGCGCCGCCTTCACCCGCGGCACGTAGCCGTGGTGGTCGGCGCCCCACACGTCGATCACGCGGGTAAAGCCGCGCTCCAGTTTGTCCATGTGGTAGGCGATGTCGGAGGCGAAGTAGGTCTTCTGGCCGTTGTCGCGCACCACCACGCGGTCCTTCTCGTCGCCGTAGTCGGTGGAGCGGAACCAGAGCGCGCCTTCCTTCTCGTAGACGTGGCCGCTGGCCTTGAGCTTCTCGATGGCGCGGTCCACCGCGCCGCTCTCGGTGAGCGAGCGCTCCGAGAACCATTGATCGTAAACCACCCCGAATTCCTCCAGATCCCGGCGGATGTCGTCCAGGATGGCGTTGAGGCCGAGGTCGAACACGCGGCGGTAGGCGTCCGGTCCCAGCAGTTCCTTGGCGCGCGCGATCAGGGCATCGATGTGCTCCTCCTTGTCGCCGTCGGGGGCGTCCGGCGGGATATCGCGGAATACTTCCGCGGCGGGCTTGCGGTAGGCGTCCTGCTCCTCGCGGTGTAGAGTCGCCGCGATGTCGTAGACGTAATCGCCCTTGTAACCGTTGCTGGGGAAGGGGAACTCCTCGCCGCACAGTTCGAGATAACGCAGCCACACGCTGGTGCCGAGGATGTCCATCTGGCGGCCGGCGTCGTTGACGTAGTACTCCCGGTGTACCTTGAAGCCCACCGCCTCCAGCAGGTCCGCCACCGCGGCGCCGTAGGCCGCGCCGCGGCCGTGGCCCACGTGCAGCGGTCCCGTGGGGTTGGCGGAGACGAACTCCACCTGCACCGGCTGGCCCTGACCCAGGTCGCTGCGGCCGTAGCGCTCGCCCGCGGCCAGGATCTCGGTGATCACGCCCTGGAACGCCACGGGGCTCATGTGGAAGTTAATGAAGCCAGGCCCGGCGATCTCCACCTTGGCAACCTGGTCCGAGGCGGGCAGCGCGCCCACGATCTGCTGCGCCAGTTCGCGCGGGTTGCGGCGGGCGGGCTTGGCCAGGCTCAGGGCGATGTTGGTGGCGAAGTCGCCGTGGCGCTTGTCGCGGGTGCGCTCGACGGCGATGTCGTAGTGGAGGTCGTCGGGCAGCGCCCCGCCGGTCTGCAGGCCGAGGAGAGCGCTCTTGAGCAGTTGTTCGAGGTGACGTTTCATTTATTCAGTAACAAGTGGCAAGTTGCAAGTGGGCAAGGTCGTGGCTGACCAGTCGCGAGACCTTGGGAGGCTGGAGAGCCAAAGCGACATATTATCCCTCGTAACTCGCCGCTTGTAACTCGCCACTTCCAACTTCGATCAAAACATCTCCATCGGGTCCACGTCCACGGACCAGCGCACTTTGCGCGCGGTTTTGAGCGCCTCCAGGCGCGGTATCCAGGCGTTCAGCAGCCGATGCAGTTCGCCCCGCTGCGGGGCCTGGATCAACAGATGGTAGCGATAGCGGCCGGCTCGCCGCTCCATGGGGGCGGGCACCGGGCCGAGCAGCTCGATCCCGTTCACCTGCAGTTCGTCGGCGGCGGCGCGCGCCTCTTCGAGAAAGCTCCGGGGCGGTTGGGGCGAGGCCGCCTCGGCGCGTACCAGGGCCAGGTTGCTGTACGGCGGCAGTGCGCTTGCTTGGCGCTCCAGCAGCACCGATTCCGCGAATACATGGTAGCCCTGGTGCAGCAGCGTCTGCAGCAGCGGGTGGTCGGGGTGGTAGGTCTGGATCAGTACCTGTCCCGGCCGGTCGGCGCGCCCCGCCCGCCCGGCCACCTGGACGATGAGCTGCGCCATGCGCTCGCTAGCGCGAAAATCGGTGCCGAACAGGCCTTGGTCCACATCCAGGATGCCTACCAGGGTGACGTTGGGGAAATGGTGGCCCTTGGCCAGCATCTGAGTGCCGATCAGGAGGCGGTGCTCGCCGGAGCGCGCCCCGTCCAGCAGGGCCTGCATGGCGCCCTTGCGCCGCGTGGTGTCGCGGTCGATGCGGGCGATGCCCGCCTCCGGAAAGCGCTCCTGCAGGGCCTGTTCCACCCGTTCGGTGCCCTGGCCGAGGGGGCGCAGGTCGAGGCCGCCGCATTGGGGGCAGCGCTTGTCCGAAGGGCGCTGGGAGTCGCAGTGGTGGCAGCGCAGGACGCCCTGGCGCTGGTGCAGCACCATGCGGGCGTCGCAGCGGCGGCACTCGGCCACCCAGCCGCAATCGTGGCAGATCAGGGTGGGGGCATAGCCGCGCCGGTTCAGGAACAGCAGGACCTGCCCCCCTTCGGCCAGTTGGCGTTCCACGGCCTTGAGCAGGGGCTCGGACAGATTGTGCAGGGTGGGCTGGCGGCGCATGTCCACCAGCCGGATCGTGGGGTGGCTGGCGGCGCCGGCCCGCTCGGGCAGCACCAGGTGCCGGTAGCGGCCCTGGCGGACGTTGTAGAGGCTCTCCAGGGATGGCGTGGCGGAGCCCAGCACCACCGGGATGCCGGCGCGGTGCGCGCGCACGATCGCCACGTCGCGCCCGGAATAGCGAAAGCCCTCCTGCTGCTTGAGCGACAGGTCGTGTTCCTCGTCCACCACGATCACGCCCAGGGCGGGGAGCGGGGTGAACACCGCGGAGCGGGTGCCGATCACGATGGGAACGCGGCCGTCCCGCGCCATGAGCCAGGCGCAGAGCCGTTCCCGGTCCGACAGGCCCGAGTGCAGCACCGCCACGGGGACCTGGAAACGGCGCTGGAACCGGGCCACGAGCTGGGGGGTGAGGCCGATCTCCGGCACCATGATCAGGGCCTGCCGGCCGCCGGCCACCACCCGTTCCACGATGCGCAGATAGACTTCGGTCTTGCCGCTGCCCGTCACCCCGTCCAGGAGAAAGGCCTGAAAGCGATCCAGCGTCTTGCACACCGTTTCCACGGCGGCGTCCTGGGCCGGATTGAGCGCCGGGAGAGCGCCGGGATCGTCCAGCAGCGGGGTTCTCAGGCATGGACTGTCCACCGCCTCCACCCAGCCCTTTTCCGCAAGAGCCCGCATGGAGTTGCGCCAGTTTTCCTCCCGGGCGGACAGCGTCTCCGGGGCCGCGCCCTGGGGTTCGTCGCGCAGCAGGCGCAGCAGCGCCGCCTGGCGCGGCGCGCGGACGAGAGTGGCGGGGTCGATGCGCCGGCCTTCCTCCGTCAGGCGCCAGCGCTGCAGTCCGCTGATCCGGGCGGGCTGGCCTTCGCGCAACGGCGGCGGCAGGAGGCCGGCGAGGACTTCGCCGACCGGATGGTGGTAGTAGCCGCTGGCCCACAGGGCGAGGTCGAGGATGTCGCGCGGCACGACCGGCTGCCTGTCGAGAATTTCCAGCGCGCGCTTGAGCTGCCGGGCGGTGACCGAAGTCTGTCCCGTCACCTCCAGCAGGATGCCGATGGCCTGGGTGCGGCCGAACGGGACGCGCACACGCACGCCGGGTTGCAGCGTTTTCGGATCGTGGTCCGGCGGCGGCAGGTAATCAAAGCTCCGGTAAAGGGGAGAAGGGACGGCGATACGAAGAAAGGCACAGGCGGGCGGCATGGGGCTAATTTAGCATGTTGCGAGTGGGGACTCAGCTTCCCGTCATCCTGGCCAAGCGAGCGTGGCGCTATCGGGTTTACGGCATCGGGTTTGATCGGCCCGCCGGCGCTGCCGCGGGATTGTCCCCAGATTCTGTGGATAACTCTGTGGGACACTTGGGGCAAATCCGCTGCAGCCCGCATGGCGCCTGAGGGCGGCGCGGACTGTCGAAATTTTCGACAATGATTGAAAATATGATTTACAACAATGTCTTATGATAATTTGTGACAAACTTGAATGACATGAATGGTCTTGTTGTAAAAAACTCTTTCCATGCCTGCGGGGATCGTTCTATCCCCAAAACCTGTGGATAACATTGTGGAATCCCTGGGCCAATCCCCTCCGGGCTGCGTCGCTGCTGCATCTTCCGGGGATTGGCGAAAAACTGTTCGGCGGCATGTCGGTGGTTAAACGCAAAGACGCAAAGGACGCCAAGAACGCAAAGGAGGAAAGGGCTTGTTCTGTGCCATGTCCGGGGTTCGCGCCTTGGACGGTGGGCGTACTGGGGCGCACCACCACAGATAATTTCTTTGTGCCCTTTGCACCCTTCGCGTCGTTGCGTTGCAGTTTTTCAGCCCGTAAGGGCTCAATCCTCCCCGTCCAGGGGCGGGGCCGGCAGGCCGTCGATGCTGACGGCGTTCTTGCGCCGCCGGTACTCCGCAAGCCCCGCCTCGCCCTTGCGCTCGGCCCACTCGGCCAGCGCCGTCCGCTGGCCCGCATACTCCATGAGCGGCACGCCGAAGCCGCAGGAGGTCTGCACCCGCGTCACCTGGATCCGCATGATCTGACGCACCGCGGGCAGGTTCTGCGGGAAGAGGTCGCGCAGGCACCGCCAGTCGCCATGCTGGGGGGTGATCACCTCGCCCTTGCCAAACAGCCGCAGGATCTTGGACTGGCCCTGGAAGGCGCAGAACATGATGGTGATGCGCCCGTTCTCCCGCACGTGGGCTGCACTCTCGTTGCCGCTGCCGGTGAGGTCCAGATAGGCCACTTCCAGCGGGCCGAGGATGCGGAAGGTGTCCAGTCCCCGGGGTGACAGGTTGATGTGGCCAGCGGGGCTCAAGGGGGCCGTCGCCACGAAGAACAGCGGCTGAGCGGCGATCCATTCGGCGAGTTCAGGGCTGATGCTCTCGTGCACACCCATGGCGGCTTCCTCCGGTTGCCGGGCCGTATAAACGACAGCGGCACACCCGGAAGACCGGGCGTGCCGCCGCGTATTATTTCACTCCGTCGGAATCGAGGCTAGGACAAGTCCTTGATGCCCTGGATGAGCTGGGTGGCCACGGCTTGGGCATCGCCGTAGACCATGCGGGTGTTGTCGAGGTAGAAGAGGCCGTTCTCGATGCCCGCGAAGCCCTTGCCCGCCCCGCGCTTGATGACGAGCACGTTGCGCGCCTGATCGACGTTGAGGATGGGCATGCCGTAGATGGGGCTGGACGGGTCGGTGCGTGCCACCGGGTTGACCACGTCGTTGGCCCCGATCACCAGCGCCACGTCGGCGGTGGCGAACTCGGCGTTGATCTCCTCCATGTCGAAGATCTTGTCGTACGGCACGCCCGCCTCGGCCAGCAGCACGTTCATGTGCCCGGGCATGCGTCCGGCGACCGGGTGGATGGCAAACTTCACGGTCACGCCCCGCTCTTCGAGCAGCTTGCACATCTCCCAGACCTTGTGCTGGGCCTGGGCCACGGCCATGCCATAGCCGGGCACCACGATGACTTTGTTGGCGTACGCCAGGGTGATGGCCGCATCGGTCGGATCGATCGGCTTGAGGCTGCCGGTGACCGCTTCGGTGCCCGCCGCCGCGCTCTCGCCGAAGCGGCGAAACAGCACCGCGCCGAGCGGGCGGTTCATGGCGCGGGCCATGAGCTGCGTGAGCAGCGTGCCGGCCGCTCCCACCACGGTGCCGGCGATGATCATGGCGGCGTTGCCGAGCACGAAGCCCTCAAAGCCCACGGCAAGGCCGGTGAGGGCGTTGTAGAGCGAGATCACCACCGGCATGTCGGCCCCGCCGATCGGCAGCGTCATGAGCACCCCGAAGGCGAGCGCGAGCAGGAAGAACAGGACGATGAGCGGGGAGACCTGCCACGTGAAGACCAACAGCCCGAGGAGTACCGCCGCGGCGAGCGCGGCGAGGTTGATGAGCTGCTGCTGCGGGAAGAACACCGGCCGCGGCATCCAGCCCTGGAGCTTGGCGAAGGCGATGAGGCTGCCGCTGAACGCCACCGAACCGATCAGGGCGCCGAGCAGGGCCAGGGCCAGGACGGTCAGCTCATGTTCCCCGCCGCCGAACAGTTCCACCGCGGCAATCGCCGCCGCCGCGCCGCCGCCCATGCCGTTGTAGAGCGCGATCATCTGCGGCATGTCGGTCATGGCCACGCGCTGGCCCGTGTACCAGGCCAGCCCGCCGCCGATCAGGATCGCCAGGAGCATCAGCCCGTAGTTGCCCATGCCCGGCCAGAGGAAGGTGACGAGCGTGGCGACCACCATGCCGCCGCCTGCCCACAGGATGCCGCCGCGGGCGGTGACCGGCGAGCTCATGCGCTTCAGACCGAGGATGAACAGTACCGCTGCGACGAAGTAGCTGAACTGAATGAGCGTGTTCACGCCTTACCCCCCTTGCTGGGCTTGAACATCTCGAGCATGCGCGCGGTGACCACATAGCCGCCGACCGCGTTGCCTGCGCCGAGCAGTACGCCAAAAAAGCCGATGACCTGTTCCAATGCGGTGTCGGCGCGGCCGAGCGCCACCATCGCGCCCACCAGCACGATGCCGTGCACGAAGTTCGAGCCGGACATGAGCGGGGTGTGCAGGATCACCGGCACGCGGCTGATCACCTCGTAGCCGGTGAAGGCGGCGAGCATGAAGATGTAGAGCGCGACAAAGCCTTCAATCGTCATTGTGCTTATCTCCTCCTTCGACGAGTTGGCGGGTGGGGGCGTGGAGGATCTGTCCGGCGTGGGTGAGTGCGGCACCGGCGATCACCTCGTCGTTCCAATCCAGTTCCAGCCGTCCGTCGTGAATCTGCGGGGTGAGGAAGGCGAGGAGGTTGCGCGCGTACATCTCGCTCGCATGCTCCGCCATCATGCTGGGGACATTGAGCGGTCCGGCGATGGTCACCCCATGTGCCGTGATCTCCTCACCGGGACGCGTGAGTTCACAGTTGCCGCCTGTCTCGGCGGCCAGATCAACGATCACCGCCCCGGGCTTCATGGCCGCCACCATCTCGGCGCTGATCAGACGCGGGGCCGGGCGGCCGGGCACGGCGGCGGTGGTGATCACCGCATCGGCCTCGGCCACGGCGCGGGCCACCATCGCCTGCTCCTGCTGCTTCTCCTCGGCGGTGAGCTCGCGGGCATAGCCGCCGGCGGCCTCGGCGTCCACGGGGATTTCGAGAAATTTCGCTCCGAGCGACTGGACCTGTTCCTTGGTGGCCCTGCGCACGTCATACGCCTCGACGATCGCGCCGAGGCGGCGTGCGGTGGCGATGGCCTGCAGGCCCGCAACGCCCGCGCCGAGCACCAGCACCCGGGCCGGACGGATGGTGCCGGCGGCGGTGGTGAGCATGGGGAAAAAGCGTCCGGAGAGGTTGGCGGCGAGCAGCGCCGCCTTGTAGCCGGCCACAGCGGCTTGGGAGGAGAGCGCATCCATTGACTGAGCGCGGGAGATGCGCGGGATGAGCTCCACGGCAAAGCTCGTGATGCGCCGGTCGCGCAGCAGGGCGACCCGCTCGGGGTCGCGGTGCGGCTGCAAAAAGCCCACCAGCACCACCCCTTCCGACATGAGTGCTATCTCCTCGACGGTGGGTGGCTGCACCTTGAGCACCACGTCGGCGGCGGCGTAGAGCGCGGCCGGGTCTGTCACCACTTCGGCGCCGGCATACGCCGTATCGGGATAGTGCACGCCGGCCGCCGCGCCGGCTTCGATCACCACCTTCGCGCCGAGCCGGGCGAAGCGCTCGGCCACCGTCGGCACCAGCGCCACGCGCCGCTCGCCCGGGGTGATTTCCTTCGGTATCGCCACTCGTAGGGGCATGGTCTCCTCTCCAGGTTCTTGTCATCCGCTTTGGAGACAAAAAATAGAATAGCTCCTGTTGCTTGCACGCATTTGGGGTTTGCAGTGCGCTATCAGGATTGCCCGTCCATAATAATGATTTATACAAGGGCAAAAAAGATTTTTATTCTTCATGGCTGCACATGCCGTTTTCCGGTCCCTCGAAAACCCGGCAGTGCCGCGCAACGGCGATCGCGCATGCACACCGAGATTGGGCTTGCTGTCAGCGGGCGCAATAAAACTGATTAAATTAATAATATATGGTGTGGTTCAAAAGAACCTGAACACAATTGTGGGAAATTTGAATGGGGGAAGTTTGGGGGGTGAAAACAGCAACGCCTGTCGCGGGCAGGGGCTACCCGCGACAGGCGTATCGTGTGGAGGGCGCGCGGACTCCGCGCGCCGGTCTGGGGATTATTCTCCCAACCCCATGCTGATGTAGCCCGTGGGGCACACATCGGCGCAGATGTGACAGCCGATACAGCGCGTGTAATCGGTATACACATACCGTCCCGTCGTCGCCTCCTTGCGCGGCGTCTTCTTGACCGCCTGCTGCGGGCAATAGATGACGCAATTGTCGCACTCGAAGCACAGCCCGCAGCTCATGCAGCGGCCCGCTTCGGCCCGAACCTCTTCCTGGGAGAGCGCCAGCAGGCGTTCCTGGAAGTGGTCGAGCACCTCTTCGGCGCTGACTTCGATCTCCCGGCGCTTGTTGCGCGGGGTATACGTGAAGTGGCCGAGGAAGAGCTGGTCCGCGGGGATGATCTCATTCGCTGACCGATCCTCGTAATTGTGGACCGCAAACTTCGCCTCGGAAGTGCCCCAGATATTGCCGTGGGGGACTTCTTCGGGTTCCAGGTTCGCCTCGCGCAGCTTGTTGAGCAGGTTGAAGTGGTGTACGTCCACCTTGGGACGCTTGCCGTGCTCCTGGCCACGCAGATAGGCATCGATGCTGTCGGCGGCGACCCAGGCCTGGCCGATGGCGGTGGTGAGCAGGTGTGGCCGCACGATGTCGCCGGCCACGAAGTAGCCGGGCTTGCCGGCCACCTGGTAGAACTTGTCGGCGTTGATCAGGCCCTTGCCGTTGTCGAGATGCTCCAGACCCGTGAGATCGCCGGTCTGGCCGATGGCGGCCACGATCAGGTCGCACTCGATGTCGAACTCGGAGCCTTCCTTGAGGGTGGCCTTGTTGCCCTGCCACTCCACCTCGGCCACGCGCAGCGCCTTGGCGCGCCCGTCCTCGCCCTTGATGACGGCCACTGGCGCAAGGCTGCCGCGCAGCTCCACGCCCTCTTTCCGAGCGGCTTCCACTTCGTGCTTGGCGGCGGGCATCTTCTCGATGGGGCGGCGGTAGACCAGCATGACTTCGGCGCCCTCCTTCTTGGCGGCCGACGCCACGTCCTGGGCCGCCTGATTGAGGATCACGTACTCGGGTCGGTCCTTCTCATGGGTGGCCTTGATGTGACCCAGCCGCCGGGCCACGGAGACGACGTCCATCGCGGTATCGCCGCCGCCGATGACCACCACGCGCTTCTCGACGAATTTCAGGCGGCCGTCGTTGAACGCCTCCAGAAATGCCACGCCGGTGATGCAGTTGGGTGCGTCGGACCCCGGAATGCCGAGCCGGTTGCCGGCCTGGGCGCCGATGGCGATGAAGATCGCATCGAACTGCTTTTCCAGCTCTTCCAGGCTGATGTCCTTGCCGATGCGGGTCTTGGTACGGACTTCCACGCCCATGTCGAGGATGCGCTGGATTTCCGCATCCAGCACGTCGCGCGGCGTGCGGTAACCGGGGATGCCGTAACGCATCATGCCGCCGAGGTGCTCGTGGGCCTCGAAGATGGTGCAGGCATGGCCCTTGCGCCGTAGCTGATAGGCGCAGGCGAGGCCCGCAGGGCCGCCGCCGATGATTGCCACGCGCTTGCCGGTCTCCTGCTCGGGCTTGGCGAAGGTGAAGCCGTGCTCCCGGGCATAATCGCCGATGAACTGCTCGACGGAATTGATGCCGACCCGGTCGTCCACCTCGTTGCGGTTGCAACCGGACTCGCAGGGCGCCGGACACACGCGGCCCATGATGGAGGGGAACGGGTTGGCGTCGGTGGCGCGGCGGAACGCGTATTCCTGCCAGCTCATGTCCGCCGGCGGTTTTTCCATGCCGCGGACGATGCCAAGCCAACCGCGCACGTCATGCCCCGAGGGGCAACTCCCCTGGCAGGGCGGCGTGCGGTGAATGTACGTGGGACACTTGTGTGACCAGCCGGCGTTGAAAATCTCTTCTTGCCATTGACGGTACTGGTGATCACCGTCTTGGAACCGGCGGAACGTTAAATTCTTATCCTTCATTGCCTTCGCTCGGAAATGCGGGTTCGGATTCTTATAAGAGGGGCGTACTGTAGCAGAAGGCCCGTACTGTAGCCAGATTTCGGCGTACGAGTAAAGTACCTTTCGCAATTTTTCCGCCGCGGGCGGACCAGGAGGGCGTATCATATGTTATGAATTGGGCAAAATGACACCGTCAGCGTGTTTTGATGCCTTTTTCGCAACAGATTGCTAAGTCTTGTCAGTTCGGGGAGGACTCGTGTACGACCTGAGCCAGCAAGTTTTACGAACCGACGCGGCGGGGATGCCGCTGGAATGGATCGACTACCAGGACGCGGTCCGGCTTTATCATCTGGAGCAGGTGGCCTATAGCTGCGGCACTCTGCTGTACCGCGTCCGCGGCGGTCGAAATGCCGTCACCGGGCGCCGCAGCGTCATCGAGGTCAACTCCATCATCGCCACCTACGGCCACAATCACGCCTTGGCCCTGGCGCGCGAGAATTATGTTCCTCCGCTGAACAATCCCGCGTTGTTCAAGCGCGATGCCCACCTGTGCCTCTACTGCGGCGAGCGTTTCTCCTCGGCCGACCTCTCCCGTGAGCATGTCAGGCCCATCAGCCGCGGCGGCACCGATACCTGGAACAATGTGGTGGCCGCGTGTCGGCGCTGCAATAACCACAAGGCCGGCCGCACGCCCGAAGAGGCGGGCATGGAGCTGTTGGCCGTGCCATTCATTCCGACGCATGCCGAATATATTTATTTGCAGGGACGGCGCGTGCTGACGGACCAGATGGAGTTTCTGCTCGCCCACTTCCCGCGCACCAGTCCCTTGCACCAGCGGCTGGCGTACCTCGTATAGCCGCTGCGGCGGCGGAAACGGCGGTCGCCGCAGCGCCATTCGAAGCGCGTGGCCCGGCGGAGGTCAAGGAGTGCCATGTCCTTGCTAAGGAATGCGGTCGTCCGGTTTTTCGTCCTGTCGCTGTTGTTGGTAGGCCTGCCGTTGCTTGGCGTGTGGCTGGCCGGCCGGCCCCTCGCCCCTTATCTGCAATTTCCCCCTGTCCCCACCGTCCGGGAGCAGGCGCCGTTTTCCTGGACGGCGTTCGCGCTGTTGGCGCTCCTTCCGCTGCTTTTCGTCGGCCTGCTGGTGGCGTGGCTGCAGCGCCCCGTGCACGCCGCGCCGCTCGCTACAGCAACGCGGGCACGTTCGTTTCCGGTTTGGGGGTGGTTCGGCGTTCTGCTGCTGGCGGCCTCCTGGGGCTTGGCGTGGAGTCCTCAGGGGGACACCGCGGCGCTGCGTCCCTACACCTTCACGCCCCTCTGGATCGGCTATATCCTCGTGGTCAACGCCCTCGCCTGCAGACAGACCGGTCGCTCCCTGCTGACGGACCGGCCCGGCTGTTTCCTGGCGCTCTTTCCATTGAGCACGCTGTTCTGGTGGTATTTCGAATACCTCAATCGCTTCGTGCAGAACTGGTATTACGATGGGGTCGGCTCGTTCGGGGCTTGGGCCTATGTCGCGGCCGCCAGCGTCGCCTTCAGCACCGTTCTGCCCGCCGTCTTGAGCACTTGGCATTGGCTGGCCGCGCTGCCCTCCTTGGGCGCGAATCGCGGCGAGTTCCTGCCGGTGCGCGTGCGGCGCAGGAAGATGCTCGCGTGGCTCATGCTGCTGGTTGCCGGCGGCGGATTGGCGGGTATCGGTGTCTGGCCCCAGTACCTGTTTCCGCTGCTTTGGCTGTCGCCCTTGCTGATCCTCGTCCCGCTGCAGATGCTCGCGGGCGAGCGCACGGTCTTGTCGAATGTCCGGCGCGGGGATTGGCGGCCGGTCTTCGTATCCGGGATTGCCGCCCTGATATGCGGCTTCTTTTGGGAGATGTGGAACTACCACAGTCTCGCGCGCTGGGAATACAGCATTCCCTTCGTGCACCGCTTCGAAGTCTTCGAGATGCCGCTGCTGGGCTATGCGGGCTATCTGCCGTTCGGTCTGGAATGCGTGGTGGCGGTGGATCAGATTGCCCGTTTTCGCGCGGCGGGACTGACTACGCTTGTGCTCCCGCAGTTACGTCCGACCGAAAATTGACCAGCCGCATGCGCTCAGGAGGCGAGCTGCTCCACGGCGCGCATGTTGACGAACTTGAGTCGCCGATTGCGCACCGTGATGATTCCCTCCGAACGCAGCCGCGTGAACACCCGGCTCACCGTCTCCGGCGTCAGCCCGAGATAGTTCGCGATGTCCTCGCGCGTCATGGGCAGGTGAATCTCGTCGATGTTCCCCAGCCGCTTGCGCATGCGCTGGTGCAGGTTGCGCAGGAAGCGTACCAGTCGCACTTCCGCGCTGACCTTGCCCATCATCAGCAGCATGTTGCTTTCGTCGCGGATCTGGCGGCTCATCAGCCGCATGATCTCATGCTGCAGGCCCGGCACCTGGAGCGCCAGCGTCTCGAGTTGGTTGAACGGCAGTTCGCACACCCAGGTGTTTTCGAGCGCCACCGCGCTGCATGGGTGCACGAGGTTGTCGATGGCGTCCATGCCCACCAGTTCGCCCGAAAGGTGAAAACCCGTCACCTGCGTCGCGCCTTCCAGGGTGATGCCGTAGGTTTTGAGTGCGCCCACCTGTATGGCGTACAGCGACGTGAACCGATCGCCCAAGTGGTACAGATGTTCGCCCCGCTTGAGAGGGGCGCGCCGTTTCACCAGTTGGGCCAGAGTCTGCACCGCCGTGCTGTCCAGCGACACCGGCAGGCACAGTTTGCGCACGCGACAATTTGTGCAGGCTTGCTTTACGTGCAGGGTGTGGATGTTCTGCAATGATTCTTCCATGTCAGATCCCGCGGCTACGCAAGAGAAACCATGCTTCGAGTGACTTTAACGTTGTTGCCGCCGCAGCGTGGTCCGATACAGCCAAAATGAAAATACGCGTTACGGCATTGGGCGGCCCGGCGGTTGAGACAAATGGGCGTCACTACGGACATCGGGTTTCGCGGCCACGCTTCCAGGATAGTTAGGATGCGGGTGCTGGTCAGGTTCGTGCAGA
>Ga0265294_10003448_pt1 | contig 20209 bp, 19 predicted proteins | sample MunlanPumphouse3_FD_192504 | JGI IMG/M metagenome (GOLD analysis project Ga0265294, IMG submission 192504) | Groundwater microbial communities from a municipal landfill in Southern Ontario, Canada - Pumphouse #3 | ecosystem: Environmental > Aquatic > Deep subsurface > Groundwater | place...
GTCTGTGTAACTGTGCAGTGCGACTGAAAGGCTAATGGTCACTGCGAGCGAATGAGGGGTAACCACAACAAAATATAGGGTCCGGTAGCTCAGTTGGATAGAGCAACAGCCTTCTAAGCTGTGGGTCGTGGGTTCGAATCCCGCTCGGATCACCTTAGAAATAAAGCACTTGCAAGGTTCTCTTGCAGGTGCTTTAATCGTTTAGTCGAGCTGTAGTCGAGCAAAAGTCAATAAACAACCCATAATAACCCTATACAACCATTAGTAAACTCATTATTTCTTGGAATTCAAAAACAAATAAATCAGAACATCTCCATCCGTATTATCATACCTGTTTTCTAAAAACCCTAATTACATTCAATCCCTCACTCGTATTATTGTTTTCCAAAACGTTTTCTCATTGCGACGGGCATCAAATCGCTTCCCTCCCGACCATCTGTCGATATCAAAATAGATAAATGCCGATGTTGTATCATTCAAATTGGGTATATTTGTGCATAGTGTGTCGTAATTTATCGTTCATTAGTGATTCAGTAGACGTCAGCACAACCAGGTAACTAGTAAGGTTGATTTTTTAAATTGAATCCTAAATTCGTTGACCGACCCAACCATATCGGCAACTGTTAATTGAAAAGTAACGCTTGGTTTAACTGGCCAACCGTAACTATGCGTGTTAAATCGAGGATTATCTTATCCCCGATTGTTTTGTTTTACTTAAAACTTAAATGACGGGGGAATTGGTTATTCGCAATCACTGGTTCCCACCCTCCCAGAAAAAGAAATCGTGATATGAGAGCGAAAGAATACCTTGAAATTTACAAGAAGAAGATCTACTATTTCCAAGTGGTAAAAAAAGCAATTCAGGGACTTTATCCACTTAGGTGTAATAAAAGGAAAACAGAAGAATATTTCAATAAGTATCTTTTTGCTGATGCAAGATACCGAAGCTTTATAGCGGATAACGACGAAAATGATAAAGATGATGAGTTCACTGAAAAAGAGGGAGAAGTAGATAGAACAATTGCATATAAGGTTAGAATCGAATTATTTAACGTTATCTCAAGAGACGACACATTCATTTACGCTCATAATATTATCGGGCTTGGAGCAAATTGTTACGGTGAGAATCACCGGATTATGGCCTGTATTCTGAAGGAGGAAAACTTGAATGCCGTTAATTACATCAAGCAGACCTGCCAAATGTACAAGGAGGATTATCCAAAGAATAGTCTAGCCGATTACCTGCTAGATGAAAAAAACAATAAATTTTATTCCGAGAACAGATGTACGATACTAAAAGATGAAGAGTGGTGGTTGCTCGCTTTCAATATGGCTTACGAGATTTTCGATAAAATACGTGTAAAATTAATGGATCCATTTAAAGCGCAATACATGGTCAGAAACGTTTACTTTAACGACAAAGTCCTTGAAGTCACGATAATTAAAATAATCAAGGAACTTGTTGATAATTATACCTATGACCTTACCGATGAACAGTTGAAGAAATTTAAAATGTTGGCTGATAATATTAGCGAGCATGAGGATGAAAGGTTCAAAAAAATTAGCGAGACGTACCTTGAAAATATTAACGACTTGAATCTCGATGAGGTGAATTGGCTAAAATCGACAAGGTTATTTAATTACAATATTATTTACCAGTGGGTTAAGCATGAAGCCTTCAATACTAAAGAAAGATTGAAAATCATAGATCTGATTGAGAAAAGATTCCTTAACGAGAGAGAGAAACATCCCGATATCTTTATTTATGACCTGGTACCTTTCTTTAAATTGTTGAAAGATGAAATTAATATTAATCTGGTGACCGAAAAAGATGGAGTGAAAGGGTACAAGAAAAAATCGAAACTAGATGAAATTGAATGGCTAAAATCTATTGTTCAACAAAAGGATGAGGAGATCAGGAAACTGAATGATCTGATGGGTGAAAAGGAGGAAGAAAGAGACCGACTAAAAGAGGAGTACCAAAATAAAATGAATCTGCTTGAGAATAGAGTGAGGGAACTTTCAACGGGAATCTTTAATAAAGGAATGACTATGCCTCAGCAGTTGCTCGTTTTTTATTATCTTTTCAATGAATTGGGAATTTACTTTAATAATTCCGACAAAACACAATGGGCGAGATTCATCAACACGTTCACGGGAAAAAATTACCAGAACATACGAGCCGAACTAAACATCGATTTTGAAAGCAAGCGGACACGAAAAAATCTTAGGGTCGTGAGCGATCTCTTTGCCGAGTTATTCCCGCATATCCAACAAAAGGTAATTAATGATAGTCAAAAATAGAATTGTAGTAACTCCTGTAGTGGAGGTTGTAGCTTGCTACTAACACTACACGTCTTCTGTTACTGCTCATATTTGTACCACTGCCTCACGGTTGAGGTGGTGGCTTGCTTTCTATTGGCACGAAAGTGAATCTTAACGCCACGACAAATAATGACGGAAAGAACTATCACATTTAATGATGTACCCGAGGCTATGACGTACCTCATCAATAGAATCAACGAATTGGAAGATTTGATAGAGGACTCGCTGACGAACAGAAAGGTGGAAATGAAGTGGTTGAATATAGACGACCTTTGTGAATACCTTCCTGATAAACCGGCTAAACAGACAGTCTATGGTTGGGTATGTAAAAAGAAGATTCCATACCATAAGAAAGGGAAGAAACTACAGTTCCTGAAAAGCGAAATCGATGAGTGGTTGCTGACCGATGAAACGAAGGAGGATCCCGAAGTGATTCTTCCCATGAGAAGACGTAAAGTTAACTATTAAACATGACCGATTACAAACATAGGGAGTGTAGAAATGATTGGGAAGACTGGGTCGATTCCCAAGACGTGATGATTAAGATGCATATATCGTCACGAACACTACAAGCATGGAGAACAAATGGGCTACTCCCCTATTCGCAAATCCGTGGTAAACTTTATTACCGGAAATCTGATATCCTGAAACTACTTGAAAAAAATTATAACGCCGAGAAAGGGGAAGAAGAATGGTAGGAAAATCAAATCAAAACCTCGATACCGCGCAGGTCGATATTTGTATGAATAATGGCTCTCAAACAGGGGAAACAAATTTTATCGATATCCTTCAAATCGAACTGGATGAGTTTAAAAAGCAATTTAAAATTATCAATGAGAAACCGGCTATCGAGCATTCACTGATCCTGAATTCATTATTCGAACAAATCGAGGAGGTCGACTTCAGAAAAGAAGCGGGTTTCATGAACGAGGAGCAAAAGCTTTCTAAAAAACACTATCTGGTGACTTGCATAGAGAAGATTCTTGAAACGGCCAACCGGAACAACTGGGGCATATGTCGAAATCACGATTTTATTTACCTGTATAACGGGGAGTACTGGAGTTTATTGGACAATATAGAGTACCAGACTTTCTTGGGAATTGCAGCGGAGAAAATGGGTGTGGATAAATTCGATGCGAGGCTTTACACGTTTCGAGAACAACTGCTTAAACAGTTTCTTGCGGTAGCGAATTTACCAAATCCTCCTCAATCCGACAAAGTGCTGATTAACCTGAAGAACGGAACATTCGAAATCGATGAGGGGAGAATGGGGCTTCGTAAGCCCGACAGAAACGATTTTTTGACGTACCAGCTTCCTTTTTCATACGACGTGAATGCTAAATGCCCCATCTTCGATAACTACCTGAATACTGTATTGCCCGATCCGGAAAGACAGCGAATTCTGGCTGAATACTTGGGATATCTTTTTATTAAACCGTCGCAACTTAAACTTGAGAAGGCACTTCTGCTGTACGGTAAAGGAGCAAATGGGAAATCGGTATTCTTTGACATAGTGAACGCGCTGCTCGGAGGTACAGAAAATGTAAGCAGTTACTCGTTGCAGAATCTGACGAACGAAAACGGGTATTATCGTGCGATGCTAGCCAATAAGTTGGTTAACTATGCTAGCGAAATAAATGGAAAACTGGAAGCTTCGATTTTTAAACAGCTCGTGTCGGGTGAACCCGTGGAGGCTCGTTTACCTTATGGGGAGCCTTTCACTCTGACGAATTATGCGAAAATGATATTCAACTGCAATGAACTGCCTAAAGAAGTGGAGCAGACAACCGCTTTCTTCAGAAGGTTTCTCATCATTCCCTTCGAGGTGACCATACCCGAAGAAAAACAGGACAAACAATTATCACAGAAAATTATCAAAAAGGAATTGTCGGGAGTATTTAATTGGGTACTGGAAGGATTGAAACGGCTATTGAAACAAAAACAATTCACCCAAAGCGATGCGGTGGATAATATCCTTAAAAGGTACATGAAGGAATCAAACTCGGTCGCCCTGTTCCTAGAAGAGGAAGGATACGAGGTTTCAATGGAGCATCATGTTCAGCTGAAAGAGTTGTACGTCCAATATAAAGTGTTCTGTTACGAGGGAAGTTATTACCCCGTATCTAAGCGGAATTTTAGCGAAAGACTTCGTAACGCTAAAATTAAAACGGAACGGAAGAATTACGGAATGGTGGTTTATGTAAATAAAAATTCTTTTTAGAACGTTCACTTCGTTCACTTGATTCACCTTTTTCAACATTTTACCGCTTTTAATAGCAAAAAAGTGTACGAAGTGAAGAAAGTGAAGCATCAAAACAAAACTTTTTTATGTCGCTCTATAAAATGCCATATTTGCAACCGTATAAGGGAGCATCAACCAGGCACGTCTGCCCGTCATGCAAAACCAAACAAACTTTTACACTCTATTTGGACGGGAACACCGACCAACCGATTCATCCCACGGTCGGAAAATGCAACCGCGAAATCAAGTGTGGGTATCACTACACACCACGACAGTTTTTTATTGACTACCCGGAAAAAAACAACAATCAATCAAAAAAACGTCCAACAAAATCCCAACCTTCCATATCCCGAACATCCAATAAATATTCCCGCGATGAAAAACAATCGACAGCTCCGGTTAATATAGGCTTCATCCCGTATAAATACGTGAAACAGTCGGCATCCTACAATTCCCACTTCGTGCGATTCCTTTGCGACTACTTCCCCAAAGAGAAGATTCAAAACGTCGTGGAGGACTATGCCCTGGGAGCGACGAAAAAGAAAGGAGTTATCTTCTGGCAAATTGATATCAACGGGAAAATACGTACCGGGAAAATCATGCAGTACAATCCACGAACGGGTAAAAGAATAAAAAACAGATCGGGTGCAATCAACTGGGTACACAACAAACTAAAATACAACAATCCCGACTATGCTAATTTCAATCTCTGTCAATGCTATTTCGGTGAACACCTCCTACGCCTCAACCCCGATAAGCCGGTGGCCATCGTGGAGGCGGAGAAAACAGCCATCATAACAAGCATGATCATTCCCCAGTACAATTGGCTGGCTACCGGAAATCTCAACGGATTAAACATTGAGAAATCAAGAGTCCTGGAAAACCGTGACATTGTACTTTACCCCGATGCAGGTTGTTATGAAAAATGGCGAAAGAAGATGCAACAAATCAAGAACGAAATATTCTGCCATATCACCATATCCAATCTAATTGAAATCCACGCCACTCTAAAACAAAAAGAAGCCGGCTACGACCTCGCCGACTACATCATCGAACAACTCAAATCAAAGAAACACCTCCCTCACCCTACCGCCCAATTATCAATCCAAACCCAATCAACACCTCAACCCAACCATCAACAAAATCAACAAACGCAGACCAAACAAAACCGTTCTAATCCAATAAACACCAACCAATGCAAACCGGATCAATCACCTCAACAGCACCCGTTCAGCCCCAGTCTTCAAAACATGATATCCAAAAATCCTGCATTATTATCATTGATAAATAATCTACAATTAGTGGAATCATAAAATTAGATACTTTAACGACAATCTAGTGTTCCCTCCGGCAAAACATACTTTGCCATTTTACATCCGTCCAGTAAAATTAACCGTATCATTCTTTCTAAATTCGTAGTAGGAATCATTCGCTACAGCAGGTATCGGGGAACAAGAGCGAATATATTTCAACATTAATACGAACACATACAAAATCAACGATTCAACTTCGTAGTATCGCCTTCCCCAATACCCCCTGTACGCATGACTGACAAAGAATGTTTTGCCTACCGATAGTCCTACCACATAGCTCTTCCCGATAGTGAACCATTCCCATCCCGGCAATTTCAACGGTAGTGTTTATTATGGACCGCCCCTTTTCTAATACCATAAACTCCAGAACCGACCGGATCCCTATCAACAAAACAGGTTATAAGGTGTTCGTCAATCGTTCGCTTAATTCAACAAAACATATGTGCAAGGGCAAGCCATGGTGGTTAAAAAAATCTCCATCCTCCGCTACGCTCCGGTAGTATTTTTTCATCCCCCCTTGCACATACCGTATCCGCACAACACCCCTGCGCTCCAGCTCACTCCGCTATTACTATGGATATATGCATCAAATATGCATTAACTAAGTATCAAGTTGTAAAAAACGAATATCCTATTCAAACCGCTTCGTTTGGTGCTCGGTGTGAGCGCCTATACTTGTTTTCTTGAACAACGCTCTCTCAATCCTCACCCGTGGCTACTCTTGCCCCCTTGTAAACCCCGATATCGTGTTCGCTAACGCTCACCCATCAATATAAAAGGGGGCAACCGCCACTGATTGTTTCTGCTCGCCTGCTAGTCGCTCGGGCTCGTCAGGGTGTCACACTTTTTGTAATCACACCATCCCGGCCGCTCAATGCCGTGTTATATTTCGCTCATCGTGTCGATTGCCTTGCTCATGCTTCGCTTCGGCAATCTTCCCTATTCGCTTCATAAACACCGCCCGCTGTATCATAAGGCAACCGCTTACCTCCGTTTATCTGCTCGTGTCATTGCACGTTAGGAGCTTTCCCAATGGATATAAAGCCGACCATCTTTTCTCCGCTTTCGCTTCGTGCATTGCAGTAAAGCCTACTACGTGCATAACTGCAATGCAAATCCTTATAAGCACCTAACGTTCCATTCAAGGTTTCACGAGCAAACAAACTCCATAAGCAATTACCTTAAACCGTTCGACGAAAAACAAAAAGTGCGCCACCCCGGCTGACAACAGTAGGCGTCACGCGCATTCGTGACCTCATGCTTTCTTATGCCACCACCCTCGCTCCACTCGCTGGCGGCTCGCGCCTCTCACTACACAACAAAAAAACACTTCACTTCGTTGCGCAGTTTTTTTTATTGCTTCGTTCGGATAACCTGTTTTTTAACCAACGAGCGTTGAACAAAAGAGTTTGCCAACAGTGCGGTTTAGGTTCACCACCCACATTATTAACCAAGAAACCCTAGTACACCACTTCACAAAAGAACTCTTCGTTTCACTCCGTGTTCTTCTTCGTTCAGTTCCGAATAAACCATTCAGACAATCAGTTTATTCCAAAATCAAAATACTACATCCTTTCCCTCGCTCAATGCAGTGTGCCTTCGATTGCTCATGCACACCGCCCGCTGTATCATAAGGCAACCGCTAATTGCCATTCGTCTCTATGTTTCCGTTTACTCATTCACTCGCTGGAGCTTTCTCACAATCATGTAATACTACCCCCCCATTCTCCGCTTCGCTTCGTGTATTGCAGTAAAGTTTGCTTCGCACTTCACCGCAACACATAATTCTAAAAGCACCAGCGATTCATTCGCTTTACATAAACTAATATCCTCATCCCAATCAGCAATTGCCTTGAATCGACTCCCTGATACGAACAAATTTAACCTCTGCGGTAAACCGCAGAGGCTCTTCACACTCGACAAGCTCGTGTATAATTTCACCACTTATTAAACTACTTACAAATCATTTTGAATTGTCACTTTCCATGGAACCAAGCGTAAACATTTATCTTCGTAAAGTTCTCTGATACATCTATCATAATATTCATCGTTATAATCAAGAATACATAAAAGTGACAGCTCAATATACCAAATATAAACCTGCTGTGCTTCATAAATGGCATCAGTTGGTATAGTACTTAATTTATTTCGCTTTTTTTCCTGAGAATGGACAATTGCATTTCTAATGTAGACAATAGCTTCTGGCGAATCTATCAAGTTATTATCAGCTTTTTGTAAGTCTCTTAAGGCTGTAAATGCAGTGGGTATAGTATTAGATAAATTTAGTTGAGAAAGAAGTATCCTAATTTTATTCGAAGCACTTATATTTTCAGAATCTTTTCCAAGAATTATTTTTTTATTCTCGACAATCCACCAATTATAAATCAGTTCCAATGCAGTTTGTGCCAATATTATAGAACCTTCTGAAAAGCCAGCATTGCTATTAGCTTCAACATACCAGTGAATAGAAGTAATAAGAAAGTTTTTGTCATCTGGACTTTGCTTCCATATTTTCCTAAATCTCATCCAAAGAACATTTAACCCTTCCCTTGGTACAGTTTTAGTCCATGAAGAAACTGTTTTATAAGGGTCTATCTTATAAGTTGAATATTCCGTCCATTTAACTATGTCATTTGCTATTCCCTCTAAGAAAATGGCAGCTGTTCTCCTTCCGTTTATGAAGGATAGAAAAGTATTAAAACAATAAATAATATCCTGAAGACTTGAGTAACTAATAGTCCCCTTTTTATAAGTTAACTCACCGTTATAGAGAATTACAAAGCCTCCTTTCTCTTTTAAGTTTTCAAGACGCTTTTCGTAATCATAGCATTTATCAATAATTATTTTGCATTTATCATCATTAAATTCTAACCGATTTGTTAATAAAGTTGTACTCTTTGAACTGTTTACTCTCTGGACTATTGAACCGAGAAAATTTCTAAGATTAGGAATTCCAAATTTAATTTTATCTGCGCAGATACTTTTATCTCCATGAATTGCAGACCCTGAAATTATTCCTGCAAGTGTATATATCGTACCTTTTGGTGTTGTTTCAATCTTTAATCTGCGTATAATACCTTTTCCTAGTTTTAATCCGTCAATGAAAACATTACAATAATACGTATTATTGGATTTTAAAAATCTAATTTCATTTTCGTCATTATTTATATTTCCATAAAAGCGGACACCTATACTTGGAAACCAATCATAAGTAATTCTTCCTTTGACTCTAATATTATATTTTTCATTTTTAATGAAATATTCTCCACGGTATATTTCCACTGTAGAATTTGCCTCAGGCATTTCAACAACATCTGTAATTATATTTGGATGATTTTCTCTCTTATCTTTCATATTATCAAAGTATTATTTCATTGTGCTGGCAAACACTTTTTTAACGAACAACTTCAAGACTAATTCTTAAGAATCATTGATCGGTAACGTTTTCTAACCTCTGGAGTTCTTTTGTTAGCCCTAATAGCTCTCCACCTTGCAACCCCAACCATAAACAATAGAATTACTGTAGAGCAAACGATAATTGCTACGGATATTGTACGAAATATTTTAATATTCATGGCGTTTGATATTTGTTCTCAAATATAATATAAATAGTCGACTACGTAAATCTTTCACAAAAATAACTATCAAAAGATTTACCTAAACAAGACATTTCTCCATATACAACACCACTCACCCCGATAAATGTAAACACCGCGAAGGTACGATGGCTTTCATTTTATTCCGCAAGGTCAAGCCCTACGGGTTTTCGACGGAATCTCCAATTCCGTGTCCACGGAAATAGTATTCCATCGAAAAACCTTGGTGATAAAAAAGCCATCAGTTTGCTATACGCTAAGTTTGAATTTATCATCCCTACCATTTATCTATCTTCGATGAAAGCAATCCGAAGCAAATCAATGCATTCGAAAGCACGCAACTCCAAAACATAGCGATAACTGGAATTATTCAATATTTTAGTTTCGGATTAGGTCATGGCCATACCAAGCCCATACCAAGTCCAAGTAATTGATGTTTAACTTTTTTTTGACAGGATTTATGGGAATTATTAAACAAGGAATTTTAGGAGGGTTCTCCGGCAAAGTGGGTTCAGTTGTCGGTGGTACCTGGAAGGGCATAAACTATATGCGTAGCCTTCCGACGAGTGTGAAGAACCCACGTAGCCCGGGACAAATGAAACAGCGTACCAAGTTTTCAATTGTTATCGAGCTTCTCAAGCCTCTCACTCCTTTCCTGAGGATAGGATTTAAAACTTATGCCGATAAGAAATCTGCTTTCAATGCGGCTGTATCCTATAACCTCAACGAAGCGGTCATGGGTGAATATCCCGACTTGGAGATCGATTTCACTAAAGTGCTTTTTTCTCGTGGTAGCCTCAAGCCGGCTCAAAATGCCGAAGCTATCTACGCGGAGGGAAGTTTAAACTTTAGCTGGGATGATAACAGTGGAGTAAGCAACGCGAAAGAAACGGACTTTGCAATGCCCCTCGTTTATAACATCGATAAGGGAGAGTCTGTTTTTAGCACCGAAGCTGGAGAAAGGGCCGAAGAAATGGCCTCGATGAGCATTCCGAACGACTGGATCGGCGACACGGTGGAAATCTATCTTGGGTTTATATCCAAGGACGGTTTATTGGTGGCAGATAGTGTGTACCTCGGTCAGCAAGCAATAGCCTAAACTATTGTACTGCTTTTTTTTCATCTGCGTTAAACCGCTCCATCCCGGAGCGGTTTATTTTCAATACTACATGTCTAACCGAATCATATGGGATTGCTTGGAATGATTTTGCTTCTTCAAATAAATCACGAATTGCTCACTATCTTTAGTTCGATGGTGGGGGGAGGGGCTTTGGGTGGATTGATTTCAACATTCATCCATAGGAAGGAAAACAAGCGAATTAAAACAAGCGAGGTTATCAAATCGGAGGCGTCTGCTAAAAAAGAGGATGCCTCGGCGGCCATGGAAATGATGGAGCTCTTGGAACGTACAGTGGCGCATATGGAACGGATGAATGAGTACAATAAAGCGAACTCCGTGGAACTTATGAAACTACTAAGTGAAAAAGATGAAGTAAATGAGAAGCTGAAGAACGATGTCAAGCTACTGCAACTGCAACGCACCGAAGATAATAGAAGAATAACGGGATTAGAAAAAGCATTCGATAGGGAGTTTGAATGGAGAAAAGATGGCGACTATCATTACTGTATGGTCCGGGACTGTGATAACAGGAAGCCTCCGCTTGGCACATTGAAACGTGAAGCTTCTTAGTGGATCCGCTCGTGAATTAACACAACAAACGATGATATGAACACACAACTATTTTTCAAAGAACTTAATAAGAGCCTGTTCAACGATCGCTTGAATAGTAGCCAATGGGAAGGGATAAAAGTAAAACTGAATGCTTTCAAAGAGTATCGTGTTACCGATATTAGATGGTGTGCGTATATGCTCGCGACCTCGTATCATGAAACAGCTCATACCATGCGACCAGTCGAGGAATTCGGCAAAGGTCGAGGGAAACCATATGGGAGAAAACTTAAATACAGCAGGAGACCTTACACCTGGCCGGATAAAATTTATTACGGTCGTGGCGATGTGCAGTTGACCTGGTATGAGAATTACGAAAAAATGGGTATTTATCTTGATATCCCCCTACTCGTTCAACCCGAGCTCGCCCTAAATCCGGATATCTCCGCCCGCATCATGGTGGAAGGAATGACCAAGGGTGTATCAATGAGGGGTGACTTTACGGGTGTATCTCTTGAAACCTATTTTAATTCATATAACGACGATCCTATACGTGCCCGAAGAGTAGTGAACGGACTTGATCAGGCAAATAGGATAGCTGACGTTCATTATAAGTTCCTGAACGCAATGGAGGTCGCATTACGCTAGAAGCGTTGAAATATGGCGCTTAAAATGCGTCACAAGTATTATTAGACGAACCATACAAGTAATAGAAATTCAAAAACAAATTAGGAGTTGTATTATGGAACAAAAATCTTCATTCAGGTCATACATCGTCGATGTAATACCGGATCACAAAATAATTTCCACGATAATATTGTTTTCCTTGCTTCTGCTATTTTCAGCATGCAAGCATCACCAAATAGTAACCGAAAACGTGGCGACGGAAATCGATAGCACCGCAGTATGGTATTTAAAAGAAGAACTTAACAAGCGAGAAGTACGTGTCGATCTTCTTCAAACCGAATTACAACGAACAAAGGATGAAAACATAAACCTTAGAAACGAAATCTCCAAACATGAAATATACTATGACACCAAACAACCGGTTGACACCACGACCGGAAAGCCTCCGGTATCTTCAGAAATCATCACGATCAGCCGCAGTTGGTTTGAAAAACTCACTAACGAATACGATATCTTACTGCAGGAGTCAAAGAAAGAGAACAAAAACCTCACTCGAAAAAACAGCAACCTCCAATTAACAATCGAAAACCTCATCAACGAAAACAAAAAAATAACTGAACAATCAACGCCCTCCTCCACCTTTAAAATCAAACTACTCCTATCTGGTTTATCAATTGGATTACTATTAAGTGTTCTTGTCTATTTTGTATATAGAAATTACAAATAGTTTATACTGAAAAATCACAATGATCTCTCGTTAAATTTGTGCTTTCCACAAGATTAACATACGAAACCTCTTTATCGGAATCTAAAAGTATATTTCCTTCAACAAATACATTCCTATGAAAGTCCTTAAATTCAAACATAGTGCTTAAAAATTGATCTGATCAATCTCTTTCATTAACCTCTCTGTCTCTGTGAGAGCTACAATTATTTTCTGATAGTGCAGAATATCTTCAAACGATAATTTGCGTTTCCTGCGGTCTTTAAGCCACTTCTGAGCGGGCTGATAACCGCCGATGTAAAAGTTCCAAGCTTGTTCTCAATAATCCAGGCAGCACCCATTTCATTCAAGCAAGCAATACTTTGATAGTACTCTTCTGATAAAAGATAGATTACAAACGGTTTTTCTGTTATTTGAGATTTTAGCCAATTAAATATATTTTGTCCAACAGGAATTCCATATGCTGCATTACTAGTAAAGATTATTTCATTTTCTTTTACTCCAACACTTTTGAGCAAATCAACTAGTTTTTCACCGTAGAATTTGTTTCTTGATGAATGCGAGATGAATATTTTCATTTATGTATTATCTGTTTAAAAATTGCTGGTAACATCGGTTTCATTTCATGTGCTTCGCACAAAACGAAACCTTAGTTGTTAGCGGTTGTTTTATCTGTACGATGCTTTTGACTTTTCAATTTTCACGTTCTCTACACCTATGGTCTCTAAAAAAATTGAAATGGCGGTTACCATAACATCATTATTAGGTCCGATGACGACCTCTTTAATTGGATTGAGTTTACCGTTATTTGTAAAGTCAAATTCAATATATGGTATCGGAATCTCTTGTTTAATTCTGAATTTTACTTGTTCACCTTTTCTTTCTTCGCCAAAATACTGACCACCTTCATCCACTAACTTCAAAAAGTCGTTGCTTTTTTGAAAGTCTAATAAATGAACAAGCCTGATTTCTTTTTCTTCTGAAAATGCAGGGTTTTTAAATGCCGATAAATCATAGCCATATACTCGACATAATGCTTTATAATCGGGTAGATTGTTCTGTTTCATTAAAAACAAAGTGTCAATACCTGCGGTCGCTTCTTTTATTTGCTCTTCTTTGTCGTACAATACTTTCAAAGCCCGAATTGGTAAACCTAATATGTCCTTGGCGTTAAAACCAATTACATAACCCTTTCCGTCATTTGCATATGCTCTCCATTGACTTAAAACATCTTTGTCTGTTGAAAAGCAGTTTGCTAATAAAAGTCCTTGAAAACCCGAAAAATGAATAATTTCATCTATTTCATCTAAAAATTCTCTTCCGTATTTCTCAAGCCTTGTGCTTGCAGCTTGCTCCCAAATTGAATATCCCCAGTGCAGCTCCAAATAATCATTCATTGAAAATAAGTCGTTGAACCATAATTTTCTGTTAGTGCAAATTGAATAAAATGCGTATGCATCACAGTAATGATAAATTATGTCATTATCGTCTGGCTTGTACTTTCTTGTAATTATCATTGGTGTAGGATGTCGCTTTAAAATAGTTGGTAACGGTTCGAAAATTGGCGAGGGTGGCATTTTTATCCTAAACTTCCAATCGAAGCAGAAACTTTGTTTTTACATAAACGTTCAATCGAAGACGTTTCTGCCACTCTTGCCAATTTTTTTGTTAGTCGATCGCCCTTCATTTTGGCAACCAATTTAATGCCTTTTCGGTAATTCCTTGATACCATTCTATTTCTGATTTTGCCGTTTTTACTAATTCGTTTGAATATTCAAAAAATGCTTGAACGTGTTTTGGTTCAGGGACGTAACTTGCTTTATGTGAGTCTTCAACCATTTTTAAAAACACGTTTATAGGTAAAGGAATAATAGTTGAAGTTCCTCCATAGTAGCTAATATTCAATTTATGTAAACCATAAAAATGTGCAATTACCGCTTCATTTATTTTCGGAGCAATGAAAAGACAATAAGCTGGTTTTTCAGTTTCTTTTTTAAATTTCGCAAGATGTCGTGTAACAGGTTCACCCTCTGTCTCGTATTGCCTTTGACCACCTTGCATCGTTACTTCTACGGTCAGTCCAAAGTCTTCATAATCGCATACAATATCTGCCATATTTCCCTGGGCGGTTGCCATAGGATTTCCGAAATCATCAAATTTTAGATTGGCCTTAATATTACCGCCATCTAACATTGTCATTGCTCTCCAAGTATTCCATTCAAGCATCAGCGGAGCATCGTACAAGGAGTTATCAATGATTTGTTCAAAGACTGTATTAATATCATCAAATAATCGATAATCTTTTATAGCTTTAGTCTGTTCGGCAAGAATTTGCTCTTTTCTTCTTTCTAGATTATCCGCATAAATTTCTTTTAATTTCAGTAAACTATCTTTTGGAGAAAATTTAATGTTCGAAAATTCAGTTGTTATTTTCTGTTCTAAAAGTTTTCTGTTATCTGTGTATAATTTTGGAATTAACGCACTTCCAAGATGATTGATATATTGACTCTCATTATCAATAAATTGAGGCTCTCTTTCTGTGTTTTCTAAAAAGTAATCGATTTCAATAATTTTTTCTGGAACTATCGACAAAGATTTACCGATATGAGAAACATTAACCATTCCTGTTGCTCGTAAATATCTAAAACAAGCATCTGCGTAATCTCGCATATTACGTGCTTTGGTTCTTAGAAACGTTTGTATTGATTTGTCTTTTGTTTCTCTTGTTTTTGTGTCGCCTTCTTTTATTTCATCTTTGTAGATTAACCTTAGTTCCTTTTCCAAAAATTCAGCTCTGAATTTATTATACTTACCTTGATTTTTGGCCTTTAAAGTTCTGAAAGTATCAATCTTTTTGACGATTTTGTCAAAATCTCGATAATCGACTAATTGAAGCCCGAAAATCATCAATTCATCAAATTTTAATGAGCCAAAGTGTCGAATAAGTCTGAACAATTCAAGATAGGGTTTAACCCAAAAGCTGGCAGCTTTATTGTTAGGGATATGAAAAGGGGAAGGAACTTGGAACTTTAATAATTGTCGCAAAAATACCTCTTCTTTCCTTTTGGAATTAATCAATTGTTTACCTGCTTCGGTCAGTTCTATTTTTGGAGATAAAATGACAAATCCTAATGCTTTAGGAGCTCGATTAATTCTATCTCTTGCGCTAAATGCTGGGTCTTTTGCACCTTTGCCATTAAAGAAATTCTCTTCTCTGAGTAATTCCATAAAGGCAATTTGATTTTCATTATTCCATTCTTTTCCTGCAAAGTGGCTATTTAATAATTCTATTTCCGGTATCATTTTTTCCGGAGTTCTTGGGGAAGTGGTAACAAAAATTACCTTACTGCTTATTGTTGCCATATATGATTAAAGAGATACAGTTTGTTTGATTAATTCAAAATTAAGTTCAGGGCTATGCTTTTTTGCAATATTTCCATAGTTGGAAATCAGAATGTGACTTGCAGAAGATTTGAAACGATTTCTAATATTAACTGCATATGATTTTCCGTATTCATCTACTATCATATCTTCATATAATTCTTCCGTCAAGGGAGTTCTTCCAATAACCATTAAAGCCTTACATTTAAGATTTCTATAATTTTCGGATAATTCTCTATGGTCATCTTCTGTAAAACCATCTTTATATTCACTATTTCCATAGTCAGAAAAGACACAATCATAAGGTGGGTCTAAAAACATAAAATCATCTTTGGTCGCCATTTCAAAAATTGCTTTATAGTCAGAATTAAATATTTCGGTATTTTGCAGCAACTTGTGATGTGCCTCTGTAACCAATGATGTATTTAGATTTTTATATCGCCCATATGGTACGTTAAATTCTCCTTTTGAATTGTAGCGTACCATTCCTGAATAAGCTGTTTTATTAATAAAAAAATAGAGTAAAGCATCAGAATATTTTTTTTCTGTCAGACCGTTAAACATTTCTCTTATTTGATAATAGAGAGGTTCGTTGTCGTCTTTTACTTTTTCTTTTGGACTTTTCGCCTTTAATTTTTCAAAGTTGCTTCTGTTGATTGCATAAATTTTCTCAATCTCTAAAAGTTCGCTCTTTAAATTTTCAAAATCATTTTGAACACCCTTGTAAAAGTCCATTAACTTAGTATTTATGTCATTGATAATGGCTTTTTTAGGAGATAAGTGAAAAAATAAAGCACCACCACCAAAAAAGGGCTCTATATACCTTCCTTTAAAATCAGGAATGTGTTTTTTAATATTTGGAATTTCCCTAGATTTTCCTCCTCTATATTTTAATAATGGTTTCATAGTTCTGATTTTTGATTTCCATAAATACTTATACCTTCAGCAACGATATTCAATATTCCTCTTGCATCTTCTTCCTCTGCGATTATTTCATAAATTTTATCAGCTGACCAAAGTTGAAACAATTCTTTTTTATCAATTTTAAAAAAGTCAGCAAGAATAGGGATTTGTTCTCGTTTGGCTCTGCGGTCTCCATTTTCTATTTTACAATAAGTCGCTGTATCTATTTCTAAAATAGATGCAACTTCTCTTTGAGGAATTTTACATTTTCCTCGTAATGACTTTAGCTTATCTCCAAAAATACTTGACATAATATTGTCTTGACGTTATTTGGCAAATATAAACGTTTTTATTGGAAACTTGTTGTTTTTTTGAAGAATATTTTCTAAGGTGTTTGTTTTCGGGGTGTCGGCTAACGGTGAGTATAAGAATAGTAGCCGACTGCGTGGCACTTTCCTGTCAAGTTACAAGAATGCTGAAGCGGGCTACAACCCTTGATTTTACTACTGTCTCGGCTATTATTTTTATACATTGTTAGCGGTTTGTTGTTTATATCCAGTCATTTATAACTTCAGGGTCTTTACTGTCTGGCGTTGGTTCAGCCGTTGCTATTTTTACAATATCAGCAAAAGCAAATCCTTCACCGTTCAAAACTGCATACTGTCGTTCCAGTCCTGGAATTATTTTAAGTAAATCAAAATTGTCAGCTGATAAAGTTTTGGAAATGAAATCAAGGTCATTTCGATTTGTTATTCGATGAATTATGTATGAATTGCATTGAGAGAGCACTGTTCTTGATAATTCTGAAGGTCTTTGGCTTGAAATTACTAAACCGATTCCAAATTTACGACCTTCTCTTGCAAGTCTTTCTATATAAAAGTTTCCCAGTTTATAGTCAATTGATTCATCTTCATTAATATATCTGTGAGCTTCTTCAAACACCAAGATTAAATTGTCAACTTTTTGCAAACTGTGTTTATATATCAACTTGCTAAATAGAAACATTACTATATCAAGTTCACTTCTATCAAAATCAGCTTGAATGATTGTAATTTCTTTATCGGAAGCAATAATTTCATCGATTGTATTAGAATCAGAATCGATTATATTGCTAAGGGAATTATCATCGATAATCTGCTGAACTCTATTCAACATTGTAGAACACCAACCGTACCATTGGCCATAACTAAAATTATTCCCATTGCTCTTTTCAACAACAATTTCAACTATAGCGTCAGGTATTTCCGAAATTGAAAATTCTTCATTAGCTGCTTTTAATTTTGTAATCGCTTCTTTTAAAACTGGAGCTTGAACACCTTGACTTGCTCCAAAAAGTTTGATGTATTCGGAGATACTCAAATGATAATGAGGTAATTTTAAGTTCTCTTTAGCTATATAGTTAACATCGAATTCCCCCTCTTTAGCAAAGGCTTCTCTATATTCATCGTTAGCATCAAAAATGATAATCTTAGGCTTTACTTCTATGTTATGTAAGTCCTTATCTAAAAGCCTTCTTTTTAATCCTTGAATTACAGACGCAACAGTACAACTTTTACCTGTACCTGTATTGCCAAAAATGCCTAAGTGTTTTCCAAGTAAAACATCTGGATTTGCATATATTGGTAGGTTTTCATCGACAAAACTATTCCCAATTTCCAAATTATATTCACTATTGGGTCTATAAAAACACTTATACAAATCCTGAGTTAATACAAATATTTCACTATCAATTATAGGGAAGGTATTAATCCCTTTGTCAAGCTTATTTTGATAGTCATCATAGATAGCAGTAAGCGTAGCTTCCGCAACGTAATTTGAATTGTGATTTTTAAATAAATCTTCACTCTCGAAAGAACGTTCGTACACTTTTGTTATTCTACCGATAATTCTTTTTTGATTAGGTAAGAAAGTGTAAACATACTTTTGTATTGAAAGTGAATAATCCTTAATAATGGAATTTAATTCAATTTTATTGACTTGAATGTCATTGTCAATTGCAATCGAAACTCTTATACCTTCAATTCTTACTATCTTACCTATTTTAAACTGATTATCAATCATTTTGCAGTAAGTTTTTGAAGTTCTAAGAATGTTTTATAAAAAGTATCTTTAGGGTCTTTATCGTCAGAATACGGCATCAAGTATTTAGTTATAAACTCAAAGTCACCAAATTTACTACCGTGTAGTACAGATATTCTTTTATCGCTTTGACTGGATTTATAAAGTTCTTTTAAAAAATCACTTTTTGCTTCATCTGGCTTTTCATAACTAAAAACTAATAGATTGAAATCGGGATTGGCAAGTGAATTCGTAATTATATCATTAACATGTTCATCCAAAAAGCTGTATCCAATTACTATTAAAACAGAATTCCGATTATTAATCTTTTCGACAAGTTGCCTGAATATTTCACTATACGGTAAGTCTAAGGAATGTTTCTTCTTACTCTGTATTGGATAAATAATTAAATCAGAAGCTACGCTATCGTATTCAATTTTATTGTCGTCTCCAAGAATAATTTGTTTTTCTGCAATTCCATATGGTGGTTTTGAATTGTCGGAATTCCATGATAACGAACCATGTAGTTTGAATAAACGAATCCCATTTCGAATTCTTTTTCCTCCTTCCGAATTTTGTAAATGAATATCTATTTGATATGTTGAAGGCATAAAGAACCTGTCATAAAAACCCCAAAAACCATTGTTAACATATAAGCCTAATTGTTCTGCTGATTTTTCAAGTAATAAATCATAATTGAGTGTGAAGAAATTTGGTTTATCAAGTTTAGAATCTCTTGATGTAATCTTTTTTAAGAACAATTTGTGAGTATCATTTTTGGAGTAATCAATCGTTAGAACATATTCTTTTAGAAATGCTTCTTTAACTTTCTCGATTAAACCCAATATTTCAGCTAAAGAATCACCATCCTCATATATTTTCTCGATGATTGCCTTTATCTCAAATAACTTGTCCAACGCTACTTCAGGTCTTTCCGAAGAAAACGAATTAATTTTTTCCTGCAATTCTGGATAATCTCCGATAAGAAAAGAAAATTCATTCAGAATAGTTTTGTAATCTGCATCTTCACCGCTTTCGTTTATTGCTCTTGAATCTGCACAAATTGAACAACCATTACTTATCAGGAAGTTTAAATTATCAGACGCTAAATACTTTGAAAGCAAAGATTGTCTTATAGTCGCTGTTTTTTCAATAATCTCTTTAGGATTATTTTCATCGAATTCAATTTCTTGAAGACTTCCATTTGACGTATATTCAATTTTCATATTTGTCAATTTTTATGCTGTAGGTTTCTTTACAATAACCGCTAACGTTTCTCAGCTATACGCAGGCAGGGATTTTTACCACTGAATTTCCTACGAAGAACTGAACTTTAAATTTCCCACTTAACTGTCCTACGAAGCACGAAAC
>Ga0265294_10003449_pt1 | contig 20208 bp, 17 predicted proteins | sample MunlanPumphouse3_FD_192504 | JGI IMG/M metagenome (GOLD analysis project Ga0265294, IMG submission 192504) | Groundwater microbial communities from a municipal landfill in Southern Ontario, Canada - Pumphouse #3 | ecosystem: Environmental > Aquatic > Deep subsurface > Groundwater | place...
AATTGTTCGTTTCACTCCAAACTTTGAAACCTAACGACAACGACTAAACAACAATTTTAAATACGAAAACTTAAAGCCTTCAACAACACAAAACTTACGGTGTAAGCTCCAAAACGTTGTTTATTACCGCATTAGAGTATGTCTATGACTGCAATATTTTTTATTGTAAAAATTTAAAATAGATAAATTTTTAATCACTGTTTGTTTGAAGTCATTTCCGTTTCATTATTCTTTAAGGAAATGACAAGTTCAGCGATGGCAGTAAAAAATATAAAGGAATATACTCTGAGGTGGGTCTTTTTGGTTACTTTTTGGACTCGAGACAAAAAGTAACGAATATTTTTTTATATTCCAAGATGATATCTTTTGGATTTGGGCATGTCATAAGTTGTGACATTACACAAATTCCTTTAGCTTTTACGTTGGTTACATCCTTTACTTTTAATTGAGTAATTCCGCCTATTGCAAACACAGGAATATTTATGGCATCAACTATTTCTTTAAGAAACATCAATCCTTTTGGTACAATTCCTTTTTTACAGTCAGTTTCAAAAATATGTCCTGCTATTAAAAAAGAAGCTCCTAACTGGCAAGCTTTTATTGCTTCATCTTTTGAATGAATAGAAACAGCAATCTTATTAAAAATTTTTAATTTATTATAGTTTTGAATAAAATCTGTAAATGGTAATTGAATATTTTTAATATTTAGTTTTTTTTCTATATTTATTTTGGAATTTATAAATAAAGATACATTATATTTGTCAGATATTTTTTTACAGTTCAAAGCTAGCATTTCATACTCATTATCAGTCAAATCTTTTTCTCTTAAAATAATACCATAAGGTTTAGCTTGGCATATCTTTTCAAGTTGATTTAGAAAGTTATTTTTACATAATAGCCGGTTAGTTACTGCAATAATCATAATAAATCCTTTTAAGTACGAATATAATCTGTATATACCGGTTGTAATCCTTTGTCTTCTATTGATTTAACTATTTCTGATACACTTCTCGGGTCGGCTATTTCAAACTGTGCATCACCTTTTTCTTTTTCATTATGTCCGCCGACAGATGTTTTTACTCCTGCTGATATTTTTGTAACACAAAGACCAATTACATTGTCACGAAAGCCCATTCTTTCTCTTGTTGAAATTGTAAGTCCTGCAAATGGCATAAATAATCTATATGCCAGCATAGCCTGTAATAATTGTGTTTCATGGACATCATTCGGATTGGCTTTGTTTTCATTAATATAAGGACGAAGTCTGGGAGTAGAAAAATTGATTTCTATATGCGGATATTTTTGTTGAGTTAAATATGCATGAATTCCTGATGCAAAAGTATCTTTTCTAAAGTCATCAAGTCCTAACAATACGCCAAAAGATACACCTCTCATTCCTGCTTTTATGGCTCTTTCTTGAGCATAAAATCTGTATGGAAAAATAGATTTTGGACCGCTGATATGTAAATCTTTATATTTTTCAGTGTTATAAGTTTCTTGATATACAGAGACAAAATCTGCGCCACATTTCTGTAAATATTGATATTCATTAGTATTTAAAGGGTATATTTCTATTCCTATAGTTGAAAAATATTTTGTTGCCAGTTTTATAGCATCTGCTATATATTCAACATTTGATTGAGCTCTTGATTCTCCTGTCAGAATTAAAATTTCTTTTAATCCTGTGTTTGATATGTATTTAAATTCATTTTCAATTTCTTCTAAAGTTAGTTTAGCTCTGTTAATTTTATTTTTACAGTTAAATCCGCAATATGTACAGTGATTTTCACAATAGTTTGAAATATATAACGGCGTAAATAATGATACAGAAGTGCCAAAATGTTTTCTTGTTTCATATTGTGCTTTGTGGGCTATTACATTTAAAAATTTAGATGCAATGGGGGATAAAAGTACCGCAAAATCATCAATGTTTAAATTATCTTTATTTAGAGTGTTTAAAACATCTTTTTCTTTGTAGCAATTGTAATCGTATTTATTTGTTAAATCTAAAACTTTTTGCATTATATCAGAATCAATAACTTCCATATTTTTTTGATAATCTGTTGTCATATTAGTCCTCTAAAAAATCTGTTAACGGACTTGAAGCTTCTGCTTTGTAGTCTAATACTCTGCCCAATCCTGCATGATATGCAAGTCTTCCTGCTTCAATTGCTAATTTAAAAGCTTTTGCCATAAGACCTATATCTTTAGAGGTTGCTATTGCAGTATTTGCCATAATAGCAGCGACTCCCATTTGCATTGCTTGGCAGGCTTGTGAAGGACTTCCTATTCCTGCATCTACGATAATTGGCAATTTTATTTCATCTACTAATATATTGATAAACTCATATGTTAAAAGACCTTTATTACTGCCAATAGGCGCTGCTAAAGGCATAATAGAAGCTGCTCCTGCATTTTCTAATTCTCTTGCAACAGTAAGATCAGGGTACATATATGGCATTACTATAAATCCTTCTTTTGCTAATATTTCGGTAGCTTTGATAGTTTCATAATTGTCAGGCATTAAATATTTTGAATCATTTATTACTTCAAGTTTTATAAAATCTCCACAGCCTAATTCTCTTGCAAGATGAGCGATTCTGACAGCTTCTTCTGCTTTTCTGGCTCCGGAAGTATTTGGAAGTAAAGTTATTCCTTTTGGAATATAATCCAATATATTTCCATTGCCATTTGTATTTGCTCTTCTTAAAGCTAATGTAATCATTTCAACTTCAGCATTTTTTATAGCAGCCTCTATAAGATTAAGCGAAAATTTCCCTGAGCCTAAGATAAATCTTGAATTAAACTCATGACCTGCAATTATTAATTTGTCATTATTCATAATTTACAAATACTCTCCTTTATTAATTTTAAACTTCTTCTATCCCAAGTAATAATCTTACAATCATATTTGCTTGATGTCCTGCACAAATTTGCACTCGCGGAGACATTAACCCATTACCTATTTTTGCGCCATTTTTAAAATCACCGCAGATATAAAAATTTTTCATTTTCTTTTCTGTTTTTATGCTGTTTGAACTGTCGTATCCTGCCATCCCGCTGGCTGCGACGATTTTTATTGAAGGTAATTCTGTTAATATTGTATTTACTAAAGCAGCTTTACTTATAGGATTATCAAATGCTTCACATACAATTTCATATTCACTAAATAAAGCTTTAATATTACTTTCATCTATATAAACAGTTTTAGTATCTATTGTGATAAAAGGATTAATATCTTTAATTTGTTGTTCTAAAGCTGAAGTTTTCGGCATTGATAAATGTCTGACAAAATAGTGTTGGCGGTTTAAGTTACTTGGTTCTACTATATCAAAATCAACTAACAAGAGATGACCAACTCCTGTACGGGCAAGCATAATCGCAATATTTGAACCTAATCCGCCAAGACCGGCAATAGCAACTTTTGATTGTTTTAATTTGTTATATACTTGTGGAGTATGTCTTGCTGATATCATACTTTCAAATTCATCTTTAGAAGGCATAACTCCTTTTTTTATGATAACAATTGAATCATTTTTAGATAAAATATAATCTTGATTTGTCTGAAATCCATTAATGATAACAATATTGTCATTTTCAATAGATAAACTTTTTTTTAATTCATAAATAGAGCTGCATTCAGTATGAATTAATTTTCCGTTTAAGGTAATATTCATTGTATTAACCTCCGCCTACAAAAGTTACTATTTCTAAACTGTCACAATCTTGAATTATTATGTCTTTAAATTTTGATTTAGGAATAATATTGCCGTTTAATTCAACAGCCAGTTTTGAAATTTCATAATCATTATTTCTTAAAAAATCAATTAAGTCTATATTTGTTTTTAGAGAAATAATTTTTCCGTTAACTTTCATAAAAATCTCCTTTTGAAAAATAAAAAAAAGCATGGAATGAACTACACCCAAGGTGGTGTACCCCATTACATGCTATAAATAAATCTATTGAAAATATGTTACCAGAAAAGATGTTTTTTGTCAATAATTAGTAAAAAGAAAAGTATCCTGTAATATCTTTTAGACCATCTTTGACTAGTTCACATCCCATTACATATTTTGCATCAATATTATCAATATTTCGTATATTGTAATTTGTACTTTGTTGAAATCCAAATCGGTAATAATAATTTGGGTCACCCACTAGGAAAACAGCGGTATATCCCATATTTTTAGCCAGTTCAAAACTTTTATTAATAAGGCCGGCTCCTATTTTTTCATTTCTATATTCTAACATTACACAAATAGGCGCTAATAATAATGCTTCAAATTTATTGTCTTTATCAGTATTAACATAAAATTTTGTTAACATAATATGACCTATTATTTTATTGTCTTGTTCAGCAACTAAAGCTAGCTCCGGAATATAATTTTTGCCGGCTCTTAAATCATTAACAAAATCCTGTTCTTTGCCATTTGAAACTCTTGCTGTTTCAAATGCTGTTTTTACCAGAGAATATATTTCTTTAAAATCTTTTTCTGTTTCTTGTCTGATAAACATTTTTATTTTCTCTCCAATAGTACAATTGTTTCAATATGATAAGTTTGAGGAAACATATCTACTGCAGAAATTTTTGTAATATTAAATTTATCACTTGCAATAATAATCTTCAAATCTCTTGCCAATGTTGAAGGATTGCACGAAACATAAACTATTTTTTCAGGGTTAAGATATAAAAGATGATCAATAACAGATTGGGTTAATCCCATTCTTGGAGGATCAATAATAACAGATGTAAATTGTGTTTTGTTTTGTTTTACCCAATCTTCGGCAGTTGAAGTAAAAAATTCAATATTGTTTATATTATTATAGGCAGCATTATATTTTGCACTTATGATTGAATCTTCAACTTGCTCAACGGCAACGACATTTTTTACATGAGGAGCCACACATATTCCTATTGCTCCGGTTCCGCAATACATATCCAACAGTGTTTCATCTTCTTTCGGATTTAAAGATTCTATTATTTTGTTATACAAGACTTCCGTGCCTTTTGTATTTGTCTGAAAGAATGAAAATGGAGCTATAGAAAAGTTAAAAGTTTTGTTTGCAACTGTTAATTTTTCCGTGATATTTTCTTTACCGTATAAAAGAGTTGTTAAATCTGAATTAACAGCATCTGATAATTTAGAGTTTTGAGTCCAATAAATGCTTGAAGAAAAAGACGAAAGTGAATTAACTAAATCATTCCAAAAAGAAGCATCAATATTATCTATTTTGTTAGTTACAATATTAATTAATAAATCCCCGGTATTTACTCCTTTTCTAACAACTAAATGTCTATAAAAACCTTCATGTGATTTATTGTGATATGCTTTAAGATTGCTTTTTAAAGCAAAATCTTTAACAATATCTACAACCTTTACAATATCTTCATGAGCAATGTAGCAAGGCGGAACTTGAGAATATCTATAAAAACTACCCTTGCAATGTAATCCAAGATTTAAAATATCATTATCATTAAAAAAACTAAATTCCATTTTATTTCTATAATTCCATTGTACAGGACTTTGTTCTGTTTGTGGTATATCAATATCTATAAAATTTAGTAATTCTTTTACATAAATTGTTTTATATTCTATTTGGTTTTGATAATCTGTATGTTGAAATGAACAACCTCCGCATTTGCCAAAAGATGAACATTTAGGTTCTTGTCTGAGTGGTGATTTGACTAAGATATTTTGAAGCTTACCTTCTCTGAATGTCTTTTTATCTTTTATTACTAAAACTTCCGCTTCCTCATTTGGTAAAAGATTTTCACAAAATAGAGCTATTCCGTCATCACATCTGCATAAAACATTTCCCGGAAATACTATTTTTTCAGCTTTAACTTTAATTATTTGATTTTTTTTAGATGGTGTCATTAGTTTCCTGTATTAGTTTCTGTATTTATTTTATTTATAAGAATTTTGTAATTATGGTAAGCAAGATAAATAATAAAAGATATAATTACAATGAAAATATATATTGTAAATCCTTTTGCTATTTCAAATGATAAAATATTATTTAATGAAATAAAAAGAAGCACTGTGTTAAAAAATAATAAATAAATGAATTCATTTTTACAATATATATCTTTTTTATCTGAAAAATTACTATTTAATTTAAAAAAGCATATAGATGAAGCAAATAGTATAAAATGAATAATTAACAAAAAAGTAAAATAATTGTTACTTTGATAATTTAGAATCAATAGGAAAATAGAAATAAAAAATGCATTAGCAAATAACAAAAATGAAATTATTGATTTAAAGGATATTTCTTTACTGAATACTAGTGTAATAGAACAAATTAATATAAAAAATATAGGTAAATAAATTATTAATTGTAAAGTTAATTTACCATATAAGAGAGATATAAAATCCAAATATAATAATATAATGCTAACAATAGTTAGAAGTTTAAAAGAAGGGGATATCTTTATAATATTTGTGACTTCTTTATTTTGTTTTATTATCCTATAAGAATAATAAGCTATAAATATAATTATAATTGCTATATAGCTGATTGCAATATTTATCAATTCAGTTTTCATAAAAGATTTTATTGTAATTAATATTAGTAATACAATGGAATTATTCATGATGAAATGTTCAGTAAAATCTATTGAAAAATGCTCGTTTTTTTTATATTTTTGCATCCAAAAATTAAATCCGGTAATATAGAAAAATGTTGATGCAGCATATACCAATATACTGCTGATATTTGGAATGAAAAAACACCAATAAACAATTGATAAAAATACAAGTTCTAAAAACATTATAATTAAATAATTTTTTTGATTATGTAAACATGAACAAGATAAATTCACAAATTGCCTCCAAAATTAAATTTGTATATTAATTTGAGCTTTGATTATAGTCAATTAGTATATTTAAATCAAATAATAAGGAAATAATAAGGACTTGACTAAACAATAATAAAAAGGCATAATACATGGACATCAATTTTAAAAGAGGAGTATACACGAAATGAAAGAAGGTATTCATCCAAAATATGTAGAAGCAACTGTAAGTTGTGCTTGTGGTTATACATTTAAAACTCGTTCAACAAAGCCAGTAATTAAACTTGAAATATGTTCAAATTGTCATCCATTTTTTACCGGTAAGCAAAAACTCATAGATACAGCAGGAAGAGTTGAAAAATTCCAAAAGAGATTTGGTACTACAGAAGGTAAGACTATTGTTAAGAAAAAAGAGGTTAAAAAAGTTCCTTCACCAAGAAAAGCAACATCAAAACTTTTAACAACAACTCCTAAGAGCATAGTTGTACCAACAAAAAAAGATTTTAAAAAAGAAAAATAGATAATAAAAATATGACGGGATAATCTTTTATTTAAAAAAAGGTTTCCCGTCATATTTTTTATAGGTAACAATTTATGTTAAAAACAAAGCTAGAAGAAATTAATAATAAATTTGCTGATATTGAGTTGAAATTAGGTGATAGTTCTATAGTATCAAGACAAGATGAATACAGAAAATTATCAAAAGAACATTCCTTTTTTATACCAATTATTGAAAAATCAAAAGAATATTTCAAACTTCTAAAAGATATTGAAGGTTTAGGAGAGTTAAAAAACTCTAGTGACAAAGAAATGAGAGAAATGGCATTTTCTGAATATGCCGATGCTATTGTGAAAAAAGAACAGCTTGAAAAAGATATTAAATTGATGTTAATTCCTTCTGATCAACATGAAGATAAAAATATTATTGTTGAAATTAGAGCAGGAACCGGTGGAGACGAAGCAGGTTTGTTTGTAGGTGATTTATTCAGGGCTTATACAAGATTTGCTGAAAGAAATGGCTGGAAATATGAAATTATAGATAGTAATCCAACAGGATTAGGTGGATATAAAGAAGTTGTTTTTTCTGTTGAAGGTTCAAAAGTTTGGAAATACTTTAAATTTGAAAGAGGAATTCATAGAGTTCAAAGAGTTCCTGAAACAGAAGCATCCGGAAGAGTACATACATCAGCAATAACTGTTGCTGTTATGCCTGAAGCTGAAGAAGTTGATGTTGAAATAAAAGCAGATGATTTGAGAATTGATATCTATAGGTCTAGTGGTGCAGGTGGACAACATGTTAATAAAACAGATTCAGCAATAAGAATTACTCATTTGCCTACAGGGCTTGTTGTTACATGCCAAGATGAAAGAAGTCAGATAAAAAACAAAGCAAAAGCCATGAAGGTTCTTAGAGCAAAGCTTTATGATCAAAAACTTCTTGAACATGAACAAAAGCTTGCAAGTGAAAGAAAACAGCAGGTTGGTACTGGTGGCAGATCTGAAAAAATTAGGACTTACAATTTCCCACAAAATAGAATTACAGATCACAGAATAGGTTTTAGTGTATACAACATAACTGAAGTTATGGATGGCGATTTAAAAGAGTTAATCCAAAAACTTATATTTTGTGAAAATGAAGAAAAATTGCAAAAGGCAAACATCTGATGCTAAAAGCATCTAATATATTTACACTTCTAAAAACTTCTGAAGAACTTTTGACATTACATAATATTAAAGAAGCAAAACTGGATGCAGAAGTTTTGCTTTGTTCTATTCTTAATATAAAAAGAAGTAAACTTTTTACAATGAGAAGTGATACTTTAACACAAATACAATTAAAACAATATCAAAAATATCTTGAAAGAAGAAGTAATAGAGAACCTCTAGCTTATATATTAGGTAAAACTGAATTTATGGGATTAGAATTTAATGTTAATTCAAATGTTCTTATCCCCAGACAAGAAACAGAACTATTAGTTGAAGAAGTAAATAATCAAATAAAAATAAATAATTATAAAGAAATCCTTGATATGTGTACAGGTTCAGGTTGTATTGCTATTTCTGTTGCATATGAAAAGGATGTACTTGTTACAGCAGCAGATATTAGTAAAGAAGCTATTGATATTGCTGTAGGTAATTCAAGAATAAATAAGGTTTCTTCTAAAATTGAATTTTTAATTAGCAATATGTTTGATAATATTAAAGATAAAAAATTTGATATAATCATTTCCAATCCTCCTTATATAACAAGAGAAGAATTTAAAACTTTAGAAGAAGAATTGTTGTTTGAACCAAAAAATGCACTTGTTGCAGAAGATGATGGATTGTTTTTTTATAATAAAATAGCAGAGAAAAGTAAAGAATATTTGAATAATAATGGTATAATAGTCCTTGAATTAAATTCAAATATATCTCAAAAAATAGTAGAATTATTTGAGATATATGGATTTATAAAAATAAAAATAATAAAAGATTATGCTAATCTAGATAGGGTTTTGGTACTTAAAAATGGATAAAATAGTTGTTCATGGCGGAGAAAGATTACATGGTAGTATTAAAATGTCCGGTTCGAAAAATTCTGCATTGCCTATACTTTTCGCAACACTTTTAACAAATGACAAATGTAAAATGACAAATGTTCCTGATCTTGCAGATATAAAAACCACTATAGATTTTTTGAATTTTATTGGTAAGAAAACGAGTAAAAAATTAAATATTGTTATTGCAGAAGAATCATCTAAGTTAAATCATATTGCTCCTTACGATTTAGTAAGAAAAATGAGAGCAAGTGTTTTAGTTATGGGACCGCTTTTAGCAAGACTTGGTAAAGTTGATGTTTCTTTACCGGGAGGATGTGCTATCGGGGCAAGACCTATAGACATTCATTTGGAAGCTTTTAAAAAGATGGGAGCAACAATTGAATTAAAAGAAGGGTATATAAAAATATTTGCAGAGAAAGGGCTGACAGGAGCAGATATTGAGTTTAGATTTGCAAGCGTTGGCGCTACAGAGAATGTTTTGCTTGCAAGTGTTTTAGCAAAAGGAACAACAAGGATTATAAATGCTGCAAAAGAGCCGGAAATACAGGATTTGGCAGTTGTATTAAATGAAATGGGTGCAAAAGTATCTGGTGCAGGAACAGCAATTATTACAATTGAAGGGGTTGAAAGTCTTTCAGGATTTTGTCATAGTATTATATCGGATAGAATTGAAACAGCTACATATATGATTGCAACTGCTATGACTAAAGGAAATGTAACTTTAACAAATGTTCAACCGGAACATTTACAAATTGTTATAGATAAATTAATAGAATCAGGTTTAGAAATAAAAATAAGTAACAATGAAATAAATATTAAATGGGTAAAACCATTAAAACCAATAAATATAAAAACGGAAATATATCCTGGTTTTCCGACAGATATTCAAGCTCAATGGATGGCATTAATGTGTTTAATACAAGGTAATTCTATCGTTGAAGAAACTGTTTTTGAAAATCGTTTTTTGCATGTATGTGAGCTTCAAAGATTAGGTGCTAATATAAAAATTGACGGAAAAAATGTTTATATTACAGGAGTTGATAATTTATCAGGTGCTCCTGTTATGGTATCAGATTTAAGAGCCGGAGCAGCTTTAGTATTAGCAGGATTATGCGCTAATGGCAAAACTGAAATTTCAAGAATTTATCATCTTGATAGAGGTTATGATTCTTTAGAAAAAAAATTCAGTAAACTTGGTGCAAATATAAGAAGAATAAAAGAATAATAAAGTAAAGGATTGGGAAATCTTATGTTTACAAATGAAAATCTTGAAGCAAAATATGGTAGAAAAAAAGTATCAAATGATACCTCTGATACAAAAACAAATGAAGTTAACGATGTGAAAGAAGGTGATAATTTATTAAAAAAATATAGTAGAAATAAAAAAGCTGAAGAAGTAACAATAAAGAGAGAAGGCATAGAAAAACCAGAAGAACAAAAAACAATAGAAGAAAACATTAAGGATACTTTATCAAAATATGGTGAAAATATTAAAAATAATAATAATGTTGATAAAGTTAATAAAAATAAAAAAGTAAAAGAAGAATCAGCAATTGTAAAGTTTGTTAAATCAGTAATAATAATTTTAATAGTGGTTATTTGTTCATCAATTATTATTGCATTAACAATGAGACCTCAAATAAATTTAGAGGGTGAGCAAATAGTTGAACAAATAAAAAAAGCAGAAAATCTTTATTTTTTAGTACAAAAAAAATATCATTATTTTGCAAAAACAAATTATGATAATACTTTGGGCGTAGATTTAAATAAATATAAATATTTTACATTTTATGAAGTTATTCCTAGTCAGGAATCTAGTAATTATGAAGTAAAACTTTATGGTGCTACAAATGCATTTACCATTACATATTATACCGTAAAGGCTTTCATAAAGAATAAATTTTAAATTTTTTCAGTAGAGTAAAATCAAAAATTTTGATAAAATACTAAAAGTCTGGTATATTATTTTCAAGGGGATGTAAAAATGAAAAAAATTTTAATATTAAGTTTTATGTTGTTATTTTCAGTGCCTTTGTATGCTTATGATATAGTGCCTAAACTTACACTAGATTTGCCTGGAACTTTTAGAAGTGACTATGAAGTTGAAACAGGCATTGGAATAGGAGCAGAAGCAAGGTACCCAATTAATGATTATTTTTCTTTAGGAGTTGGTCTTGAATATTTGTTGCAGAGAACAATTTCTGATAAATTGAATGAACATTATTCAAATAAAAATTTTAATTTTGCTCCTGCATATGTCAGTATTCTTTTTTATCCATTTGGTAATTTTGCTAATTATAAACCTTATTTAAAAATTGATGGTGGATATAATCTTGCTTTTATGATAGATGATGCTAAAGATTCTTCTTCAGGACTTTATGTAGCAGGTGCAATAGGTTTTGAACTGTTTGAAAAATATATTATGGAAATAACTACTGCAAGATATGAGGCAAAGGATAATGGCGAAAATGTAACTTATAAAAAAATAAGTTTTAAAGCCGGATACAAATTTACAATATAATAGGAGCTAGCAAATGTCAGAAGTACAAAAACTTATAGAAACTCAAGAATGGAAATCACTTAGCAGACATTACGATAAAAAAATGAAAGTTGCACATCTTAGAGATTTATTTAAAGATGAAAACAGATTTTCTAAATATAGTATTAGACTAGATGATTTAGGAATATTGTTTGATTATTCTAAAAATATTATAGATGAAGAAACTATTGAATTATTATTATCATTGGTTAATGTAAGTCAATTGGAAAAATGGAGATATTCAATATTTTCAGGTGAAAAAATTAATTGGACAGAAAAAAGAGCTGTTTTACATAGTGCATTAAGGAACATATCAGAAAAACCGGTATTTGTTGATGGTAAAGATGTTATGCCTGAAATAAATGCTGTTCTTGAAAAGATGAAAGTTTTTTCAGATAATTTAAGAAACGGTAAATGGCTTGGAAAAACGGGAAAACAAATAAAGTCTGTTATCAATATTGGTATTGGCGGATCAGATTTAGGTCCTAGAATGGTTTGTGAAGCATTGAAATATTATGCAGATGGACCTGATGTCTATTTCGTGTCAAATGTAGATGGTGCAGATATTTATGAAACATTAAAACGAATAGATCCAGAAACATCTTTATTTATAGTTGCATCTAAAACATTTACTACCCAAGAAACAATTACAAATGCAATGACAGCAAGAAAATGGTTAGTTGATAAATTAGGAGAAGATGCTGTTAAAAATCATTTTGTTGCTTTATCAACAAATAAAGCAAAGGTTTCAGAATTTGGAATAGATACAAATAATATGTTTGAATTTTGGGATTTTGTTGGTGGAAGATATTCTCTATGGTCTGCAATAGGATTACCTATCGCATGTTCTGTAGGTTTTGATAAATTTAAAGAATTATTAACAGGTGCATATGAGATGGACCAACATTTTATAAATGCTCCTATAGAAAAAAATATTCCGGTAATAATGGCAATTTTAGGTATATGGTATAATAATTTTTTTAAAGCACAAAGTTATGCTGTATTGCCATATAGTCAATATTTGCACAGATTTCCTGCATTTTTACAACAATCTGATATGGAAAGTAATGGAAAAACAATAGATAGAGAAGGTAACAGAGTAGATTATGAAACAGGACAAATTCTTTGGGGTGAAGCAGGTACTAATGGTCAACATTCTTTTTATCAATTGATACATCAAGGGACAAAGTTAATTCAATCAGATTTTATTGGAATAATTAATCCGCCGGAAAGAATAGAAGACCATCACGATAAATTAATGTCTAATTTTTTTGCTCAGCCGGAAGCTTTGGCATTTGGACTTTCAAAAGAAAAAGTAATTGACAATTTAGAGAAAAATAATTATTCGCAAGCAGATATAAAAATATTAGCTCCTCACAAAGTTTTCCAAGGAAACAAACCGACAAACAGTATATTATTAGATGAGTTGACTCCAAAAACACTTGGTGCTTTAATTGCAATGTATGAACATAAAATATTTGTTCAAGGTATTATATGGAGAATAAATAGTTATGATCAATGGGGTGTTGAGTTAGGTAAAGTTTTAGCAAATATTATTTTGCCGGAATTGAAAGAAACAGCAAAAAATTCACATGATAATTCTACATCATCACTTATAAATCAATATATAAAAATGAAGAAAAATTAATGGAGGCCTTATGGTTTTAGATTTAAATTCTATTTATTCATTAGCATGGAGTATTTTTAAAAAAAATTGGTGGGAGTATGTTCTCATATCATTGATTATGCTTGTTTTAATGTTGTTTCCGTTAGGAGGAATATTACAATTTTTTGTAATGTTATTGATGATTAATGCAATACTTAAAGCTCTTAGAGGTAATGAAATTACATTTTTAAGTTTTTTCCAGTTTAAAGAAATATGGAATTCAAAAGTTATAATATTTGTAGTTGCTTTAGGAATTTATTCATTCTTTCTTCAAGGCATAAATAGCATCGCTTTATCTGTTGTTTTAACAATAATTGGATTTATTATAAGTGTTATATTTTTTCCTATTTTGTGTGTATTAATAGATAAACAATTTAATATAAAAGAAACAATTTTATATTCAGCAAAATTAACAAAAACAATTAGAGGTGAAATATTGTTAATTATGGCTGTTAATTTTATTATTGGGATATTGGGTATTTTATTATTATTTGTTGGTATTTTTATAGCAATTCCAATAATTACAATTGCAATTGTAAAAACATATTTACTTTTGGATGATAGGTTTAATTCTAATATTAACATATAATTATATTAATATAGTTAAAAAACGCTAACGAGATTATAAAGTATTATTTTATTATATAATTTAAAAAAAATTTTACAATTTTTTTACAAAAAGTAGTTGAAAAAATAACAATAATGAACTATAAATGTATTATGGATAAAACGAATTGTCTATATTTATCGGTTAGGTTATTTATATCTCTTCTGATAACAGTTTCTTTATTGTCTGTGAGTTTTCTAAATCTTGACATAAATAACGATATAAAATCTGATATTAATAATATATACCAAGCAACATCAATGAGTGATTATTATAATTCTATTACTGATATCCCTATTAAATTAGTTAGTAAGTTTATAATGATGAATGTTATTAATACATCATCTGATTCAAACCAACAAAATAAAAAACAAAATAATAATAAAAACACTAAAGATATAGCATTTATTACAAATAGTATATACAATGGTAAAATATTAAAAACTGCGAATAATTTTAATAAAATTATTCCGGATTATTCTGCTTATAAAGTTCGTTATATAGTAAATTATAATTATTGTTGTATATTCTTATTTGTATTTGTAATTATGTTAATGTCCTCTAGGTTACTTGCTAGAGGTGATACTGAAGATAATATTAAATTTAATAATAATATGGATAAAATCCGTCTTGTATAAAAAACAAGACGGATTTTTATTTGGGGGATATGATGAAAAGTGACAAAATTAAAAAGTTAATGAGGAAACAAATTACTCAAATTTTGCCGATAAAGAAGAGCATTACACTACTAACGGCAATGTGTTTTTTAATGACATCAGTATTTAGTCAGGGGATATATGGGTTTGCAAGTCCAAATACAATGCCATTAGGAATAAAAGAAATAAGTAGTATAAATAATCAATTAATTCCGTTTAATATAGGAAAAATAACAGATGCATTGTATAGTGGAAAAGGAAAGATAGTAATAAATATACAAGATTTGCATTCACATGAACAAACACAAAGAAATATAAGTACGATACTTTCAATATTGGATAATAAATATGGATTGGATAAAGTCTATGTAGAAGGAGCAGTAGGTAAAGTAGAAACAGGGTGGTTATCAAAAATAAAAGATGAACAAATAAAAAAAGTAATAGTAAATAATTTGTTAACAAGTGGGAGATTAACAGGAAGTGAATATTATGCTGTAGAAAAGGGGAAAGAAAATTTATTAGAAGGAATAGAAAACAAGAAGATATATGTAGAAAATTTAAAAAGATTAAAAGAAATATATGAAAAAAAAGATGAGATAGAAAGTTATATACCTTATATAGAAAATATATTAGAAAAGACAAGTGAAAAATATTATACAAGAGAAAACATTAGATTAAATAAAATAATAAAAGAAAACAAACAAGGGAAATTAAGGGCAGATAAATATTTTGAATATTTAATAAAAGCAACTAAAAGAGCAAATATAGATTTAAGAGGATATGGAAGTATAGTCGGATTTATAAAATTATTAGATAAACAGAAGGAACTAAAAAAAGATAAAATAAATGAAGAAATAAGTCAATTACTGAACGAATTAAAAGGTCAATTAACATATGCTCAGTATAAGGAATTGACAGAAAAAATAGGAAGAAAATCACAAGAGAGTGAATTTTATTACGAATTAGCAAAGACAGTACAAAAAGAAGGTTTATTAGAAAGTAATAAATATAAGAATGCAAAAATATTTTTCGAATATATAATATTAAATCAAGAATTAAACCCAATAGAATTAGCTAAACAAGAAAAAAGATTGTTAGAAGAGTTAAATTATAGATTTGCAAGTACCGGAGCAGAAAAAGAGATATATTTCTTAAAAGAATATGTAGGATATATGTCAGGATATTTAAATAATAAACTGACGGCAGAAGAATATGAATATTTTATAAAACATATAGATGATTTTAAGTTATTATGGGCTAAGTATATAGATATAGACGGGATAATAGAAGTAACAAAGTATTTTGAATTATTCGATAAATTTTATAAAGAAAATGTGGAAAGAAATAGACAATTTGTAAAAAGCATTATAGGTCAAATGCCAAAAGAGGCAGAAGAAGGGATAAGGATAAGAGCAAATATAGATCATAAGAAAAAAGTATTAGAAGAAATAGGAGAAAGTAAACAGATAAGTGTTGTAGTTACAGGTGGTTTTCATACTTATGGATTTAATAAATTATTGGCAGAGGAAGGAATAAGTTACATAGTAATAACACCAAATATAACAGAAGAAACGCTAACTGCAGAAAAAAAATATGAGAGTATATTTAAAGAGCAAGAAACAGTTCTTTATGAAACATTGCAGAAGATGTTGATATCACAAATAGGAATAGGAGCAGTACTTAACATAGATGTATTAAAAGGATTAGAAGGATTATCAGAACCATTAGAAATAGAAATATTAAATGAGATGTTAAAGGAAGTAACAAAAGAAGAAGATACAAAAATACTTGGTATATCAAGATTGGATGAAGGTTATCAAATAAAGATGACAAGTAAAGATAAAGCGACAAAGACATTAGTAATAGAAGATAAAGAAATATTAAAATCAGAACAAAAAGAAATAGTATCAAATAAAGAAATAAAAGCAGTTTTGAAAGGATATGAAAAGATAGAAGGTTTGTTAAGAAAGGTAAGAGAAAACAAAAGAGCTGGTATAGAAGAAAATATAAGTTTACAAATAGACGAAATAGAAAAAATAATAGAACAAATATCAAATAAAGTAATAAAAGAACAATTCATAGCAAAAGTTGATAATCTAAAACAATCTAACAAAATAAAAACATCTAAAAAATTTATATTAATGGGTGGTCCTGGTGCAGGAAAAGGGACAGTAGCTCAATTGCTTACAGATAAATATCAAACTGCACAAATTTCAACAGGTAATTTATTAAGACAAGCAGCAAAAACAGATCCAAAGATAAAGGCAATAATTGAATCTGGGGAACTTGTACAAGATAGTGATGTGATTGATTTGATTGTTAGAGAAATGGCACGACTTGAAGCTCAAGGTATTGAAAGTTTTATATTTGACGGATTTCCTAGAACTTCAGTTCAAGCAGAAATGATGTTGAAAAGTTTTATTGAAAAAGGATGGCAAGATGATATGATATTTGTTCATCTTGATGTCCCTTTAGAAATCATTCAAGAAAGATTAGCCGGCAGAGTAACATGTGAAAATAAAGATTGTGGAGCAAGTTATAATATCAATAATCCGGAATTTGCACCTAAGACATTACCTAATGGAGAACTTGTTTGTCCAAAATGTGGAAGTAAAGTCTCTACAAGATCTGATGATACTCCTTCTGGTATTGAAAAAAGATGGAACATATATCAAGATAATATAAAGCCATTATTGTCTATTTATCAGCAAAATGGATTTAAAATTCAGAAATCATTAAAAGCAATAGATGCATTCAATGAAATATCTTCAACTATAGATACTCCAATAAAATTAACTTTGCCTTTAGTTTCTAGAATATCAAAATTCATAGCTAAAATATTCACAAAAGACAATATTTCAGAAAACATTTTAGAATCTAAAATAAATGCTGTTCTTGAAGCTCCTTTGATGATAATTTTATCACCGGAAAAATTTGTTCTAATGCATTATGGAACAAAGAATTCTCAATCAAGAATAACGATTGAAGAAGCTATTGAAAATAATGATTTGCAATATTTAGAAAAAACAGGGTATGCAACGAGATTAAAAGGTACAAATCTGATAATGAAATATACAAAACAATCTTTTATAAAATCAGTGAAAGATTTATTTGTTGTATCTACAGGGCTTACATCTATATCTGTAATACTTGGATTTATTAATCCTGTATTGTTTTTAGGTGTTATTCCGTCTGTTTGTATAGGAGTTGGCATCCCATTATTCGCAAAAGCATTGCCAGAGAATATTAGAAAACATTTGGCTTATAATCGTGTACAAAGTTTCAATACTCAACTAATGTTGGGGCATTTACAGCAATATATAGAATCATTAATTGCTCAAAGTACTGAAGATGCCGGTATTACGGGAACATTGCAAAATGATTTAATAGAATTATTAAATTCTGAAACAAGTATCAAATATAAAAATATTTTAAAACAAAAAGATGTTGTAAATGAAATAATATCTGCTTTAAAAACAGCTGATGAATCAAAAATAAATAAAATTTTATTAAATATTAATAATACTATTAATTCTTTTATAAAAATAAATGACAAATCTAAAGTTGAAGAATTATCAACATATCGTGATTTAATTAAGATTTTAAGAAATCAAGATACAAAATTATCTTTAAAACAAAAGTATAAAGTATCTATAAATGGGAAAGACTATTTTTCGGAAGCTGTAAGTGAAGTAGAAGCTTTGAATAATGCTATATATAGAGCTGCCAATGGTAAAAGATTAGATATGTATCTTTTAAGAGAAAATGCAAAAATCGATATTAAATTAGTAGAAGATCAAGATACTATTTATTCAAAAAAAACAGGTAAGACTGTAAGAAGATTTGCAGAAATGAAACCTGGGGAATATTTGTTTACAGTAGTTATTCCTGGATTAAATGATATCCCCGAATTAAAAGAATATCAAACGGTATACGCTCATTCCCCAAGGCAAGCAGTTTTTATGGTTGTTTTAAAGATGTTTTATGATGTTAAAAATGAAATTTTAACTGATGGACAATATGCAAAAATGCCTATTGATGGTAAAAATAAAGAAAATATTCAGGAAATAGCAACAAAAATTCAAGATTATTATCATGGTAATAATCTAGGGAAGATAGTTAAATATCATAAATTGAATATGTTTCCTTCTAGAACAAATAAACCTATTTATTTGCCAGTGAAAAAACATAAAGAAGGCACAAGTTTATATACAGTTATAATACCGGAATTAAATGATAATAAAGATTTATCTTCTTATCAAGAAGTATATGCTTATGACGATAAAGATGCTGTAAGAGAAGCTGTTCTAGCATTGATTAATGCAAAATATAGAGGAGAAATAGAAGGTGGTTGGTATAATAATACTACAATAAATAAACAAAATTTAAATGAAATAGCAGATAACATCTATAATAATAAAAATTATGTAGCAACGAAGCAAATAAAACAAGAATCTTATAAGCAACTTGGTTTGTTTGATAGTAATGACTTAGGTTCTATAGCTAATAAATTAGAGATAGAAGGAATGTGGGAAAAAATACAAAACAAATGGTGGGTAAGGTTATTAGAAAAAACAAATAAAAAAACAAGTCCGCAATATAGAAAATATTTGTCAAGAAATTTAGCTATATCAATTGCTGAAATGCCAAGGACTTTAAATATAGAAAATTTTATAAATGATCATGTAAATCCGGAAGGAATAAGAGCCGCAGCAACACAGTTAAATACTGTAACATCAAAGAAGTTTTCAGATGTAGCATCTATATCCTGGAAAATATCATTGATAGGTGCATTAGGAATAGGATTAACAATAGCAACAGGCGGATTAGCATTGGCATCAACAATAGCAGTTACAGCTATATCTTTATTGGCTCCATTTATAGCCGCAGTAAAAACTAATATAGACTGGCATTATAAATATAATAATACACAAGATAAAAAAGCTATATCAGAAATAAATAATATATTGAGTGAATTGCAATACGGTTCAGATAAAGAAAAAGAATCATATGATAAATTAAAAAATATAATTAACGAAACAGAAAGTATCAAAATAAGTGATGATTATTTACCATTTTATATATTAATAATTAATAAAAATGATGAAATTTCTCAAAAAATTCAAAAAATAAATGATGCAGTATTAAAAGAAACATGGAATAAAATTAATGTTATAGTTGCAAGTAGATATATGTCTAGAATGTATGTAGGAAATGATGATTATAATAAAATTGTACAGGATATGTATAAGAATGTCAGTGAAGTAAGGGTAATGGATTCGATAGAAGAGTTATTAGGGAAAGAATATCCTGAATTAGTAAGACAGACGAAAATTGATATAAGCAGGATGATAGAGAAAGATGCATTTTTGACAAATGAAGAGAGAGCATTGAGTAATG
>Ga0265294_10003450_pt1 | contig 20208 bp, 15 predicted proteins | sample MunlanPumphouse3_FD_192504 | JGI IMG/M metagenome (GOLD analysis project Ga0265294, IMG submission 192504) | Groundwater microbial communities from a municipal landfill in Southern Ontario, Canada - Pumphouse #3 | ecosystem: Environmental > Aquatic > Deep subsurface > Groundwater | place...
CATCCACACTGTAGATCCTGTCTGCGATCTCCAGCAGAGACGGTCTGTGTGAGACAAGTATGGTTGTCCTCTGACTGGTCAGGGTCTTTAGCACACCCTGAAGACTCCTCTCAGTCTCCATGTCAAGGGCAGAGGTGGGCTCATCAAGTATCAGGATTGGAGCGTCTTTCAGGAAGGCCCTTGCGATCGCTATCCTCTGCCTCTGGCCCACAGAGAGCTGCATGCCCCTCTCGCCCACAACAGTCCTGTATCCATCATTAAATGTCAGGATCTCCTCATGTATGCCGGCCTTTCCGGCGGCCTCTGCCACCTCAGCCTCTGTGGCCTCAGGCCTCGCGTACCTGATATTGTTCAGGACTGTGTCATGAAACAGGAAGAGATCCTGGGATACAAGGGCGATATGCCTCCTGAGCCAGCGTGGATCCACCTCAGATATATCATGGCCATCAAGTGTGATTATGCCTGACTGCGGGGTGTAGTATCCAAGCATCAGGCTGATCAGGGTGGTCTTGCCTGCACCTGTGCGCCCGACAATGCCGATGACCTCACCCCGCCTGGCAGAGAGACTGGCATTCTTAAGCACAGGGTTTCCTTCCCTGTATGAGAATGTGACGCCCTCGAACCTGATATCACCCTGCACAGGCCAGCCACTGAAGACCTCACCCTCTTCTCTGTACTCCCACTCAGGCTCATTACTGAATAGTTCAAGGATCCTCTCAGCAGAGACAGAGGCAGGCTGGAGCATGATAGGAAATGAGAAGAGGGCATTCACAGCCGAGGCAAATGTGGCCACATATGCGGCATATGCCACAAAGTCGCCTATTGTCATGGTGCCATTCAGGACATCAGAGCCCCCGACCCCAAATACAGCGAGGGTTATAAGAAACTGAATCCCGAGGCGCATATATGATGAGAATGAGGAGAGGACAGCATTCTTGATGCGTGCTTCTATCATGCCCCTCAGGGTCGAGGCGACTTTTTCGACCTCCCTCTCCTCAGTGACATTTGATTTGACAAGCTCAATGGCAGAGAGCACCTCCTGAAGATCCCTGGAGAGATATGCCTCCCTCTCCCTCTCCTGAAATGTAACAGCCCTGATCCTCTTGACAAAGACAACGTTCACGATTATAAAGAGTGGGATAATGCAGATGATGATGATGGTCAGACGGGTATTGAGGGCAAAGAGGATGCCAACTGAGAAGAGGATATAGAGTGTGTTTGAGAGAAGCTGAGGTGCAAAATCAGAGAAGATGTACTGGAGCATTGAGACATCATTTGAGATCCTGGACATCAGGTAGCCGGTCTGATGTGATCTGAAGTATGAGTACGGGAAATGGATCACATGCCTGAAGAGGTCTGTCCTGAGACTGAAGGTATACTCCTCACGGAACCTGGCCATTACATAGGTCAGCAGGCTGTCCAGGGCCCCGATGCCCAGGGCCAGGAACACCAGAGCTGTGAGCAGGACACCAAGTGAGGTAAAGACAGAGGCCAGTGGGGCAAATATGCCTGCCCCTGCATCAGGGCCCTTATCAAGCACAATATAGTCTATGAAGATCTTGCTGCTCAGTGGCAGGAGTGTCTTCAGACCCACAAGCAGGACTGTGAGCATAAGGCCAAGGGCACCAAGTTTTGCGACTGGTCTGAGATATCTGAGAAAAAATGGGAGCTTCTCTGAAAGGGAACTGTTCTCAGGTATATCCTCATACATGAAAGATTTTCTGAGAAATGTCAGTATTTTTCCAAGAATTCCGGTCAGTCATATCATCCTGCCAGGATTAGAGAGGCATGGTATATGACTATCTGACATAAATATAAATCTTGCCTGATATTATGAGGCCCTGGCAGAGGCAGGCACCCCAGTGACCGTCCTGAGGCCGATCCGGAGTTCATCTGCATATTCACAGGCAATTGTGTATCTGACATATCTGCCATCCTTCCGGTTCTCAACTATCTCATCGCCTGCAAGCCTCTGCATGTGCCATGTGACAGTGGAGCCTGATATACCAACAGCGCCGGCGATCTCCTGCCTGGATGCAGAGGGATGGGTCATCAGAAAGGTGAGTATATCATGGGTGGTCTCATTTCTGAGATGCCTGAGCAGGGTCTGCTGAACCTCAGAATATGTGCCACCATTCTCAAAGAATCTCTTATGGCCCCCCTCCTCGACAACAGAGATCCTGTGGGTATCGCCAAGAACCTGAATATGATATCTGAGGGTGCCCAGACTTACCCCCATATCAGTTGCAATACCACGGAGGTGGACACCGGGGTTCTCCCTGATATATCTGAATATACTGAGACGGGACTCATTTTCCAGGGATTTGTCCCTGCCAAGTCTGTGATAACCAATACCTGCCAGTATCTTCAGGTTAAGGAGGATCTCAAGAGGCATGCAGGCAACCTCCAGGAGTATGATCCAGAGAGGGAGGTGCCAGAAACCTACAGGCACTGGCTCAGAGGCCTCACCATAAAATGGGTGATCATAGCCAGATGTGACCAGATAGTCATTGGCAGTGACCGCCGGCACCAGTGAGAGAAGCAGAAGCAGGACTATAATACGCTCTGCTTCAGGAATAGGTGACAAAGGTGTATTTCACCTCTTCTGAGAGACCCTGACCACTGACCCTGTAATACCAGTTGCCTGATGTGAGGCCCTCAAGGCCTGAGACATCTATCAGGATTCTGTCATCCACGAGGCCGTCATCTTTGTCCATAAAGGGCCCGAGAACCCTGTCAGGCGGGAATATCATCAGAGAGAGGGTATCCCTGTCTGAACTGCCGGTCCAGTTGAGATCACACCTCAGGCTCTTCTTATTATCAGGGATATTCTCCACAAAGTAGTGGTTCTCACCCCTGTCTATGGAATTACAGGAGCCACCTGCGAGGGCCTCATCAACCAAATACTCCTCACTGACAGAACTGCCAGGGCCGATCTCATACCACCCAATACCAGAGTCATCTGTCATCACAATCTCTGAGGCAGGCTGAGTGAGAACAATATTGATATTATCAGTCTGCAACTGAACCCTGAGAGGCAGCGGGACAGCAGGGTACCAGACAGGCAGGCTCTCATGGGCAGGATATGACCTGAGATAGACAGTCTTTGTATTATAACCCATATTTTCAGCAATCTGGGACTCTGAGATCACAACGAGATCACAGGCATCAGAGTCTGATATGACATTATAACGCATATTTTCAGCAATCTGGGACTCTGAGATCACAACGAGATCACAGGCATCAGAGACTGCTATTACATCATAACCTGCACAGGCGGGGACGATGAGTGAGATTAGAATCAGTGCGACAGCCCACCAGGATCTCATGATTACAATATCTCACAGACCGGCATTAAGGTTATCTCACACAATCATCTACATGTCAGATCTAACTGATCATGTAGATGATTGTGCCAGAAACTCTATTATTATGAGGAAAGATATAATCCACACAATAACCCGTCTGAGAGGGTTTTTGAAAAAAAGGAATTGTTATGATCGAATTTGAACACCTTACAAAGGAATACAATGGCATAAAGGCGGTTGACGATCTCTGCCTTACAATCCCTGATGGTGAGGTCTTTGGCCTCCTCGGCCCGAACGGGGCCGGCAAGAGCACCACCATCCTGATGCTCATAGGCCTCATCGAGCCGACAGAGGGGCGCTGCCTTATTGACGGAGTGGAGGTCGCAAAGAACCCCATAGAGGTCAAGCACAGGATCGGATATATGCCAGAGGATGTGGGTTTCTATGCCACCCTCACAGCAGAACAGAACCTCGACTTCTTTGCCCGTCTCTATGGCATGAAAAAGGCAGAGAGAAAGGAGAAGATCGAGAGTCTCCTTGAACTTGTCGGGCTTTCCGGGGTAGAGAAGAAGGTCGGCGGCTACTCCAAGGGTATGCGCCAGCGTCTTGGTATCGCCAAGGCACTGATCAATGATCCCGCAGTCATGATCCTGGATGAGCCGACCGCAAACCTTGACCCCCAGGGTGTTGCTGACTACAGGAGGATCATACAGGAGATGGCAAAGCAGGGCAAGACAGTCCTTGTCTCGTCCCATATCCTCTCAGAGGTCAGCAGGGTCTGCACCTCCGTAGGCATACTCTCGCAGGGCAGGATCGTTGCCAATGGAAAATGGGAGGATCTCGCCCGCATACCAGAGGGCAGCACCTCAGGCGAGATCAGGATCAATGTCAGAACAAAGGAGGCCATGCCTGAGTTCAGCAATTCCGAGATCATATCTGTGGACTATACAGATGACCGGAAAGGAGCCTCTGTCCTCTCGCACTCGGATATCAGGGACGATATCTCAGATGTCCTCCAGAAGACCGGAACAGGCATAAGAGAGCTCTCCCTTGACAGGGACTCACTTGAGGACTTTATTCTCTCATATTATCAGGAGCAGTGATTCCCATGAAATCCGGAGCCTGGAAAGTAATAGCAAGCAAAGAGATCTTCGACCATATCAGATCACGGAAATTCATGCTGATCTTCGGCATATTCCTGATCATATCGATGGTGGGCCTTGTAGGCGGCCTGATTGACTACCAGAAACAGCTTGACAGTTATAATGAGCAGCTCTCGGTTGCAGGTGAGGACGAGATGGGCTATATGCCATACTGGAAGCCCTCACTCCTCAGTATCTTCTTCCAGATCTCACCGATGATAATCTCACTCGGAGGTGTTCTTGGGATTGCAATGGGTTTTGATCTCATAACAAAGGAGAAGGAGAGCAAGTCACTCAAGATACTGCTCTCTCACCCCATATACCGTGATGAGGTCATCAATGGCAAGGCCCTCGGTGCCATAGGAGCCCTCCTGATAGCCCTTGGCACAGTCTCTATCATATCCCTGGCAATCATGCTGATCTTCGGGATCGTGCCTGATGCCGACCAGTTCAGCAGGATGCTGATCTTTGGAGCAGCGGCGTTCCTGATGATCTTCTCATACTTCGCGATCGCCCTCTTTATGTCGACCATCTCCTCTGACAGTGGGAATGCCCTCATATACTCGCTCATCATCCTGATCTTCCTCTCATCACTCCTGCCTGTGTTTGCATATGGGCCTGTGATGAACCTGGTGGCAGGCGATGCGCCAGAGCCCCCTGAGTCTCTGATGAGAGGCGGCGGCGGGGGATGGTCCCACACATTCACTACCTCCTCCTCAGTCTCAGTCTCCTCAGATGGCGGGCCTGTCGAGGAGTATGTAGACCCTGACCAGGAGGAATGGGATAAATACAACAAGAAGTCAAAGGCCTACTGGGAGAAGAGGCAGGCCATTTCAGATGCCATAGGTCTTCTCTCGCCATCCAGCAACTTCCAGGCCATCTCCAGAGAGGTGATCTGGTCCGCCTCCGGCAGACCGATGCCCATGGATAAAGATGGATTTGAGGAGGACAACAGTCTTGCCTCAACACTCTCAGACCTCCTCAAGAATATCATCGCACTCCTTGTAACCCCGGCAATCTTCTTCGGGGCTGCATATGTGCGTTTCATGAGGCTTGATATCAGGTAGATAATATGAAAGACAATATACACAGACTTGCAGGGATACTCACAGTATCCCTCATAATTGCATCACTGATTTTTGCCCCTGTAGCAGGTAAGACAGAATCAGATGAAGGGGCCATAGAGGTCCACTGCAGCTTCCCTGGACAGGTCGTTGAGGCAGGCGAGACAGCAACCTTTGATTTCTCTGTCACCAACCATGGCGTCGAACAGCAGAGATCACTCTGGTATGAGGATTTCAGGGGCAGTTCTTACTGGGAGATGAAGTTCATGCAGGGCGAGACAGAGGTCAACAAGTTCTGCCTCCCGCCAGGCCAGTCAGGCACTATCACATTTGTCATAGAGACCACCGGTGACACACGTGTCGGCGAGTATCCTGTAAAGGTGCATATTGGTGATGCCTATTACTGGATCTATGTGACCATCTCAAAGAGTCACACAGGTGAGACAGGCATTCTTGATCTCAGGGCTGTTGACAAGGACGGCGAGAAGATCAAGGGTGCTACAGTCACCGCATATGAGGGCAGCAGCAAGATCCCCTTTGACAGTGTGATGACCACAGCAGACGGCAGTATCAGCACTGACCTGCCGCAGGGCACATACAGGGTTGATATCAGGAAACCCGGATATGGCAGTGCCGAGAGAAAGGACATAAAAGTCAGGTGCGGCATCACAACTGATATCGGAACTGTGACACTCAACAAGGCCGATTATGCGGCCGAGGTCACGATCAATGCCCCGACTGTCACGACCTCTGTAGGTAATAACCCCACATTTGACATGGTTCTCAGGAATGTCGGTAAGAGTGACGATACCTACAAACTGGAATCAGAGCAGATTCCTGAGGGCTGGTTTGTGAGGTACAAGGACGACGCAAAGGCCACTGATGAGATATCTGAGATCTACATTGAATCAGGCGGGGAGAGGAAACTCTACCTTGAGGCCATTCCGCCATATGGGGCAGATGTCGGGGATTATGCATTCAGGTATCTGATTGAGTCCTCGACCGATGACTACACCCAGAACCTCACAGCCAAACTCCGCGGCAGTTATGATCTCAAGGTCTATGCAGAGAAGTACCGCTATGAGGTCAACAAGGGCGAGACCCTGTCCTATGATATATCTGTCAGAAACACCGGCAATGCCGGGGCCCTGACTGGTATCAAGACAGAGGTCAAGGCACCTGAGGGCTGGAAGGCAGTAATCTCACCTGAGTCCATCCCGAGCCTTCAGCCAGGCGAGAGAGCCACAGTCAGCCTGAAGGTAATCCCGCCCTCTGACATAGGCGCAAGTGACTACAAGATCAGTGTCACAGTCAAGTCAGATCAGGCAGAGAAGACAGATGACTACCGTATCACTGTCCATGAACAGTCCTTTGCCGGCATATTCGGAGTCCTGCTCCTGATACTTGTCGCAGGTGGGGTCTGGTATATGTACAGGAAATATGAGAGACGGTGACCGGCCTTCTCTCTCTTTTAGTATTTTTTTGGGGCGGATCGGATATTCGATTTAACACGGTTGCCCCGCCAGCCCCGGGCTCAGGATTGTCCGGAGAGGTAACTATTTTTGGACTCTGATTCCTGACAGGGGAGTATCACGAGGGGGGCCGGCGGGGGGGCCGCGTTAAATCGAAGATTTAACCGGACCTCATGCCCAGAGGGCATGGGGTGCAACCCCCTGCCTATATACAAAAAACCGGGTTAAATTCTCAATCAATATCTGTGCATCCCTCATAGGCAGGGTGCGAGCGTCAGCGAGTTCGAGAAAATTCATAGAATTTTCGAGGGAGCTAGGCACCCCCGCCAGCCCCTGGGCTCAGGATAGTCCGGAGAGGAAAACTATCTCTTGACTCTGATTCCTGACAGGGGGACTATCACGAGGGGGGCCGGCGGGGGTGTAACCCCCTGCCTATATACAAAAACCAGGTTCAGTTCTCAATTATACTCTGCACATATTTCATAGGCAGGGGGGCTGGCGGGGGACGGCCGCGTTAAATCAAAGATTTAACCGGACCTCATGCCCGGAGGGCATGGGGTGCACGTCCCCCTGCCTCTCGCAAACTGATTTTTAATGGGCAGGGGAGGCACATCCTCCCCTCTCCTCAATCCTTCCCCCGGCCAGAGAACAGACATATACGGGCCGAATCTGAGATCACAAATACAAAGCTCAAATGATGGAAATATGGCGGCAGTCACAGGGTTGAGGACGCCGAGTGTCGGAATGCAGGGATATCCTAAAAAATGGTTTTCAGGGGACTGCCCCCCCCCCTCTCACCTATGAGTGGGAGCAGATCCTGCCACAGGCAGGCAGGCCACCCTCTTTGCCTCCTCCACATAGGTGATGGCAACATCGATGCCATATGCCTCTCTGAGGTTTTCTGCTGTGACCACCTCTCTGGCATCCCCAAGGGCAATGAAGTGCCGGTCCTTCATAATCGCAACCCTCTGTGGCACTATAAAACTGTGGTCAGGGAAATGAGAACTCATGATCACTGCCATACCATCAACCGAGAGACGTTCAATGAGGTGTAAGACCCTGACCTGGTTTCCAAAGTCAAGATGTGATGTGGGCTCATCCAGGATCATCACCAAGGGTTCCTGTGCAAGTGCCCTCGCTATAAGTGCAAGCTGGAGTTCACCGCCGCTGATCTCAGATATCGGGCGAAGAGCGAGATCCTCAATACCCACTGTGACAAGGGCTCTGTGTGCGATCTCCTCATCCCTCTTTCCTGGGCTGGAGAATACCTGGAGGTGGGGGGCCCTTCCCATCAGCACAAAATCAAGGACTGAGAAAGGGAAGACGATGTCATGGTTCTGGGGCACATAGGCGATCTGCTGCGCCACCCTGGCCCTGGAGAGAGAAGAGATCTCCTGGCCCTGAAGGGATATTATGCCATTATTGAGTGGCAGCACATTGATCAGACATCTGATGAGTGTGGACTTGCCAGTTCCATTGGGCCCGAGTATGCAGAGGCACTCGCCCCTGTCAACTGAGAATGAGATATCCTCAAAGACATTCTTCTGATTGTCATATGAGAAGGCGGCATCTCTGATATCCAGAATCATCTCCAGCCCACATTCCTGTATCTCAGCAGATACGCAAACACAGGCGCCCCTATCACAGCAGTCAGGATGCCAAGAGGGATCTCGGCCGCCATGAGTGTTCGGGCTATATCATCTACAATCAGCAGGTACGATGCACCAATCACCAGTGATACAGGCAGGATCTTCCTGTAGTCAGGCCCCACAATCATCCTCGCAATATGGGGCACAACAAGGCCTACCCAGCCGATGATGCCGCTTATACAGACCGCAGTGGCTGTGATTATAGTGGCAGTGATGATGATCACCTGCGACATCTGTCTGGTATTGACTCCAAGCGCCTTTGCCTCGTCATCACCCATTGCAAGCAGATTGATACGCCATCTGATAAGGAGCAGGATGCCCATGCAGATGAGCATCAGGGGGGCCACCCAGAAGATATCTGAGACCTCGACACTGGAGAGGCTCCCCATCAGCCAGAATACAATGGCAGGGAGTTTGTCATAGGGATCAGCAGCATACTTGGTGAGTGATATCATAGCCGAGAAGAAGGACCCGACGATGATACCCGCCAGTATCAGCACAAGGGTCGGGGTGCTCCTGTATGTGCGTGCAAGCAGATATGTCACCCCCACAGCAATGATCCCGAAGGCAAAGGCCAGTGCCTGGACCAGTATGCCTGATCCTGAGATCAGGATACCAAGTGCGGCCCCGAAACCCGCCCCTGATGCCACCCCAAGGATATGGGGAGATACAAGAGGGTTTCTGAAGAGACCCTGAAATGAGGCACCTGATAAAGAAAGGCCTGCCCCTATCAGCATGGCCGCAATGATCCTTGGCAGCCTGATGTTCAGGACGATAGTATCTACCACATTTGGCCAGATGTGGGATATATGGACAGGAAACCCCGGGATGAACTCCGTGATAGCAGCTGCCAGGACCATTATGGCAGTGACTGGATCCACCTGATAACGGCCAAGACAGAGGGAGACAAGAAAGAGGACAAGAGGCATTCCTATGAGCAGGCCTGCGATCAGGGCCGGCCTGATCAGGCCGGATCTATCTTCCATAATCAGGTTTCCTCTTTATAAGGATCCAGAACTGCCAGGGATCATGGATAATCCTGAAATCCATGATTCCGGCCATCTCCAGTTCAGTCCTGATTCTCTGAACATTCTCATTGCCAAGACGTCTCCTGACACCTGTGATCCAGTCAGGATCAAATCCGTCCATCTGCGTTTTCATGCCATCCAGAAGAGCCTGGCTCCCGAAACCCCCGCCAACACAGGCCTGTCCCCCGGGCCTGAGCACCCGCATGATCTCAGTAAAGGCCGAAACCAGATCCCTCCAGAAGAAGACAGAGCCCTTGCTGATGATGAGGTCTGCCACCCCATCTGCAAATGGCATAGAAACCACGTCGCCGGTAAGAGGCATGATCCTCTCTGCAAGACCGGCGGACCTGAGATTCTCATCTGCGATCAAACGCATGTCTGCTGATATATCAAGGCAGGAGATCTCCAGATCAGTTATCTTTGCAAGCTCGATTGCAAGATGTGCAGGCCCGCTGCCTATCTCAACAGCCCTGCCCTCTGTTATTCCACAGAGGTCCACAATCTGCCTGGCCACAGCCGGGTTGACAGGTGCAAAGGCTGTCTTTGCGATTCTGTTGAACTCTCTCGCTGACCTGCTGTCCATGACCTCATGGCCCTTTCTTTCAGGACTCATCTTCTCTCCTGGATAGTTGACAGTGTCCCGAAATTATAGAGATTCCTGGCGCAGCACTCAACTGTGATATCAGTGCCAGGGGTCGCATGTGTGAAGATGCTCCTGCTCCCTACAGCAGCGCTCCGCCCTGCATACTCCCTGCCAAGGCTGTTCTCAGGGAGTGAGGTGAAGTAGCCTGAGAATGGATATGCAGACTCCTCACCATCCTCACGATAATGGTCACAGGCCGGTGGGAAGGGCTGGCGGCCGATTGAATCCCCTGTCAGCAGAGCAAGGTACTGCCCGGCACCCTGCTGATAGGCAAATCCCTTGTCAGTGTTTGCACAGGGGGTATATGGGAGAGGGAAGTTTTCAGTGCCGACACCCTCCACCATGATCAGGGCGATCTTCTCATCCTCAGAGAGGTGCTCCAGAATCAGTGATTTTATATCTGTGATGGCAGAGACAGGCCCGATCTCGCTGTGCACAGGGATCTCAGACTCAGATGCTGGTATCGAGTGGATGGGTCTGGACATGCCCCCAAAACCCCTGAAGATGTAGCCCTCCTCTGCTCCGAGTATCAGATTCGGGATACGGGGGATCTGCTCAGCACAGGGTGAGAATCTCTCAATATACTCCTCTGCTCTCATGATAGTCCTGATCCTTGGATCACTGCCGAGGAGGTCGAGGTCACCCTCTGAGGGCGCTGTCACTGTGGCACAGGACGGCACAGGGCCGGTGATGTTCTCAAGGCCGTCAAGACCTGAGATATTGATCCTCTCCTTCAGAGGCAGCATGCCCCCGCTGCCAAGGATGACTGGTGTGTAACCAGACTCCTCAACAAATCTGGATACAGCATCAAATGCAAAGCCTATGGATTCAGATGCAGAGACCCCTCCATCCCCCCCGAATATCCCGAAGAAGGAGGGGTTGGCATAGTTCAGGAAGATAAAATCAGGCCTGTAACGGGAAGAGAGGGCAAGACCCACATCAGTCACCCATTCACTGCTTGCGGAGTTCTGGTCTCCTGGATACCTGAAGTCACGCTGAATGCCTCTTGCAAGGGAGATGAGCGGGCTTTCTGCCTGAACTACCCGTCCGGTGGCCATATCAACTGTGCTCTGCCACTCAACAGCATCAATAATTCCGATGGTCACAGTAATCCCCCCTCCCATGAGCAGTGGCTGCCCAGAATCGGGATCTCAGATCCACAGGACGGACAATTCTTCCCGTCAAGGAGATATCTGGTGAGTTTTCCTCCGCAGCCCCCTGGACTGACCCTCAGCATAAGGGTCTCGCCGCAGGACGGGCAGCAGGTATCAAGCCATCTGGAACCAGCAAAGTTTGCAAAGTAGATATATGGCACCAGAGGCCGCACCTCATCCAGGAGAGCAACAACATGGCCGATATCAGGGGGATGCTCATCCTTCATCCTGAACTCAGGCAGAAGACGGAAGACATGCCAGGGGATATCAGGACTTACAGACCTGATAAAGGCCGCCATGGGCTTGATCTCGCTCTCATTTACGGACTCAATCACCGGCGTCGTCAGTTCCACATGGGACAGACCGGCTATGATCCTGATATTCCGCTGCACGGCCTCTGCTGCATCTATACCAACAAAATCCTGATAAAAGTCCGGAGACATAGACTTCAGGCTGATGTTCACAAAGTCAGAGATCTCACCGATATCATGTGCGATCTCAGGTCTCATACAGCCATTTGTCAGGCATCCGACATAGAGGCCGGCCTCTTCTGCCATAATCGCAAGTCTCCTGAAACTCTGATATGAGACAGTCGGTTCATTGATGCCAAAGACGATGGCATGACATCCGGCAGCCTTCGCCTTTTTGATCAGTTTTTCAGGACTCATCTTCAGAAAATCAACAGAGGCGGGATCAGTCCTCGCAATATAGGCATTTGAGCAGTATCTGCATGACGCATTGCAGCTTGCGGTTCCGAATATCAGACATTTTGCCCCTGGATATGCATGGAAAAAAGGCAGGGACTCTATATGGCCAACAAAGTATGAGGACCAGCTGTCAGGAAAACGTTCACATACATCTCCGCTTTTCAGAGTGTACATGCCGCAGATACCGGCAGAGCCCTCTTTGAGTTCACATCTGTGTTCACAGTATGGACAGATCATAATTTTATCCTGCATCCCTGAGGGATGCACAAAATTCATTAAAACAGACAGAAGGGTGGTTATCCACCCATGTCAGATTTTCTTTTTTCAGGCTGGTCCAAGAGTGATCAGGGGTCAGAGTGTCCCGCCAAGATCACTGAAACTGGTGCCATAGAACTCTTCATAAAATGCGTCTGCATCGGCATTCACATCAGTATCTGTAAAGAGATCCGGGTGCAGGGTCTTTCCGAGCCACTCAATGCCAAGCCAGGTCTGTGGAGACGGTGAATCCCACTCACAGATATCTGAGGGGAACCAGTAGACCTGACCGTTTTTGACAGCATTCAGACTTGCAAAGTCAGGATCTGCCAGCACACTCTCTGGTGTGTCAGCAGACTGATATGGCACAAGCAGGATCACGTCAGGGTTCCACCCAAGGATCTGCTCCTTTGAGACCTCTGCCCAGCGTGTTCCTGTAAGATTTTCAGCGACGTTCTCTCCTCCGGCTGATTCGATAATGCTGTTCTGAAGCATATCACCGGTTGCAGTAGAGAGCATACCAAGGCATCCGCCCAGATAAACATCAGGGCGCTCCTCACTGGTCAGTCCTGAGGTCTGTGATTGCACAGCCTCAAGCCCGTCCTCATATGTGCCTGTAAAGCTGGATGCAATATCCTCGCACTCCAGGACCCTGCCGAGTTCCTGCATGGTTCCTGTTATCTGGTTGTGGTTCTCAGCGATAACCCCGAAGGTGGGGATGCCAAGGCTCTCAAGATGGTCGAGCTGGTCTGTGTTCCATCCGGCTACAAGGAGCAGGTCAGGATCAAGCCCAAGTGTGGTCTCAAGATCAAGAGTCCTTGGATTGCCGACACAGGTCAGGGATTTGATGTCAGGGTAAAGTTTAAGGATAAACTGGTCGTCCTGTCCCTGGGTGATAGAGTCAACACCAGTCAGTTTCTCAGCCGCACCAAGTGTGGTGACCATCCTGACTGCAGGTGGATAATTTGTCACAATGCTTTCTACAGGGAGTTCAAACTCGACTTCTCTGCCTGCACCGTCTGTAACAGTGACTGTCCTTATATGGGGTGCAGGTGTTGCCCCCATGATCTCCTCTGCCTCATCAGCACTCAGATCATAGTCATAGAAGAGGCTGTAGAAGTTCTGTGTCTCCTGGACCATATCAAGGTCAACAACATCATGGTAGGTGCCATTTGCGAGCCATTCCATACCAAGGATTGCCTCAGGGACAGGGCTGCCCCAGTCACCAACAAAACGTGGCATACTGTAGACTCTGCCATGCTTCACAGCATCTATGCTCTGCCACTCAGGATCAGTGAGCAGATCCTCAGGATTGCCATTGCCTGGAAGCAGGAAGACGTCAGGGTTCCAGGTGATGATCTGTTCAAGACTGACCTCCTGACGGTGGCCGGTAAGCTCTGAGGAGGCAAAACTGAAACCTGCATTGTTTGCCCAGTCTTCATGGAATTCGCCGCCTGCAAAGGTCGAGAGCGGGGATCTCCAGGCAATATAGAGGCTGTCCTGTTCATGCTCAGGAATGGTTGAGGTCTGATCAATCAGAGCCGACCGTCTGTTATCCAGATATGAGACAAGTGTCTTGGCACGCTCGGTCTTTCCAAGAACAGAGCCTATGACAGTGAGTGCACCATCCACATCCTCAAAACCATTTGTATTGAGCAGGACCACTGGCACACCGATTCCACTGAGACCATCCTCTGACCAGGAGCCTGCAATGATGACATCAGGGTCTGTGGCAAGTATTGCCTCCTTGTTTACGTCTATGCCGCTGCCACTGACAACAGGTTTGTCAGCGATTGATGGATCGATTATCCTGAAGCCCTCATCAATGGAGGCAAACCTGTCAACACCAGAGAGGCGGTCGGCACTGCCGTCAATTGACATTACCATCGCAGCCGCAGGCGTATACAGGGTCACAACCCTCTTTACATTCTTCGGCACACTGACGACCCTGCCGGTCATATCTGTGACCTTCCTTGTTGGAGGTGCACGATCGCAATTGTCATCACCAGGCGAGTCCCAGGTCTCAGCAGCCACAAGAGTCTCTGTAACACTCAGGTTCTTTGGAGCCTCAGAGGTCTTATTCATCTGAGGGCTGACATTCCCGGATTCAGGGGGCGTCAAATTGCTCTTAATGGTAACATTCAGTTCAGGATTGTCAGGAGTCCTGTTTACAGAGACAGGCTTCTGAATATCTGCAGGCTGTTCTGTGGTATTGTTCTGAACGATTTCAGGGATCTGTGGATCAGAGGGCTGATCACCAAGGTTATTCAGGAAGACAGCACCTGCCACTACAGCAACAAGTGCGGCCAGAAAGACAATTATCAACTGTACGGTCTTATCCATTTTTTATCACCAGATAGACATAAACACACAATATATTAAACTAATATTTATACCCTCAATACACCGTTTGGTAGAAATAACTCATAGATGATATTCACATATTTGATATATGTAATTTTTGTTAATCCAGGGATAGAGTTAACTAAACGTGATTAACATTCAGAATCAGCAGAGGCCCTGACAGGCAGAAAGAAGGGAATTCTGAACAGATATGCAGGTCAGATAAAAATGATATCAGGAGTGATTATTCACCCCACATATCCTCAAGCAGGCCGGCCCCCTCACATTTCTCATACTCAAACTCCAGCGTGGAGTGCCTGACGCCGTACTTCGCAAGCCTGGCCCTGATCTCTCTCTTCAGGCCATCCAGTCCCCTGAGATCAGGCTCTTCTGTCAGGATGTGGGCCTCAAAGAGGTTGATCTCTGAGCAGAGGCTCCAGAGATGGACATGATGGATATCCTCCACGCCCTCAACTGAGAGGAGCTCAGAGACCACCTCATCGGGATCTATACCTTTGGGTGTGAACTCAAGAAGTATCCAGAGGGTCTCTCTGATCAGGGGCAGGGAGGTGGCGAGGATTATCAGGGATATCGCCACCCCAAGGAGGGGGTCGACAAAGGTCTGGCCAGTGAGACAGATCCAGACAGCCGCGACTATCACCGCGACTGATGAGATGAGGTCTCCGAGGACATGCAGAAAGGCGCTCTGGACATTGAGGTCATGGCTGCCATGCAGTGTTGTGGCCACAACCAGGTTCACAACAAGCCCGGCAAAGGCCACAAGCCCCATGGTGAGACTCCCTACCGCAACAGGGTTCAGGAGACGCCCATATGCCTCCAGCATTACAAAGGCGCTGACTGCCATGAGCAGGACTCCGTTCAGGAGGGCCGCAAGGATCTCAAGTCTGTGCCACCCAAAGGTGCGGGTTGTGGTGGGCAGTTCCTGTGCAATCGTCATGGCAGCAAGAGAGAGGAGGAGGGCAAAGACATCCCTGAGCATGTGGCCGGCATCACCCAGCAGGGAGAGCGAGCCGGAGATGAGCCCGCCGGCCACCTCGACCAGGAAGAAGATGAATGTAACGAGGATCGCAAGCTTCAGCCTCCTCTGATATACTGCCCCTGCCATCAGGGATGCCTCTGGGGAGGTTGTGCAATAAATATACCGACCGGCAGAGGTGTGCCGCTGGAAAAAGGGTTTTTCAGATCTGCAGGATTCCTGCCAGGTTTTACGGGGTTTCAGTATAAGGCAGGGGGGCCTGTAAGGGTAAGAACATAATTCAGACTCTGATTCCTGAGGGGGGCTGGCGGGGGTGAAACCCCCTGCCTATACTTAGGCCAAAATTGAAATTCAGATCAGACCCCTTAACATATTATCATGAGGCATGGGGTGTCCCCCCTGCCGATATAATCCTATTATGGGACCTTTTTCACTTCCTTCTCATCAGGACAAGAATGCCCAGAGAGAGGAGAACTATCCAGAATGGCAGCGGTGTCTTCTGGGTGGCCTCTGCATTGGCAGGGGACTCTTGAAGGTGACCACCCCCGCACCGCCCGGCAGATATCTATATTGTGCCGATGCCTCTGGATGACAGGGAACTCATGCAGACCCAGAGCAGAACTGCCCTCAGGCTCATCATCCTGCTGGGCCTGACAAGCCTGCTTGGAAGCCTCATCTCAAACGGCGCCCACAGCGTTACAGGCCCGTACCTGCTTGCCCTCGGCGGGAGCGCCGCGGTCGTCGGGCTTGTCGCAGGCATGGGTGACTTCATAGGCTATGCCCTCCGCCTGATCACCGGAGCCTGGGTTGGCAGGCACGGTCACTACTGGGGGATCACAATCGCAGGCTATGCCATGCTCGCAGCGATTCCCTTTCTGGCATTCACAGCCTCATGGGAGGCCGCAGCACTCCTCATAATAGGCGAGAGGATCGGAAAGGCCATCAGGTCACCCTCACGCGACACCATCCTCTCCCATGCCACCGCAGAGATGGGCAGGGGGCGGGGATTTGGCCTCCACAAAGTCCTGGATCAGGCAGGCGCCATCATCGGGCCCCTCATCATCATGGCGGCATTTCTCGTAAATGGTGACTACAGGGCAGGATTCCTGCTCCTTGCAATCCCCCTGGTTCTCCTCTTTATAGTCCTGCTGACAGCAAAGACCACAGTCCCGGAGCCTTCAGAACTCGAAGAGGCAGTGGACAAACCCGGTGCCATCAGGCGCGAGATCTTCCTGCCATATGCAACCTTCCTCTTCCTGATAATGGCAGGCTTCGCGAACTTCCCTCTCATCTCATACCACCTCGCAGACAGAGCACTCGCCACAGGCGGCGAGATTCCCCTCCTCTTCAGCCTCGCGATGCTCGTTTCAGCGCCGGTGGCACTCATGGCAGGCAGGGCCTATGACAGGCACGGTGTGCGGGTGATGGCAGTATTCCCGGTTCTTGCTGTCATCTCGCCAGCCCTCGCCTTCTCCGGCGACCATGGATATATTATTGCAGGCGTGATCATCTGGGGGGCTGCCCTTGGGATGCAGGAGACCCTGCTTCGGGCGACTGTCGCTGACTTCACCTCCATGGATGACAGGAGCTTCACCTACGGTGTGATGAATGCCACCTTCGGGACAGCCTGGTTCCTGGGCAGTCTTGTGATGGGCGTCCTGTACGACGTCTCTCCGGGCCACCTCATCACATATGTCCTGATTGTCGAGATCCTTTCTATTCCGGCATTTTTCTGGATGCACACCAGCCTGAAGAACAGGGTGTAATGGGCACATTTTATAGTGATGGCAGGGTATTCAGGAATAGAGTGACAGATATCATAGAGGTGAAGGGTCTCCGCCACACCTACGGCGATGTCAGGGCAGTGCGTGGCATCTCATTCTCAGTCAGAGAAGGTGAGATCTTCTCATTCCTCGGGCCGAACGGCGCCGGCAAGAGCACTGCCATCAATGTGCTCATCACCCTTCTGCCCATACAGGAGGGCGAGGTCATAATCGCGGGCCATGACCTCAGAACCTTTCCTGAAAAGGTGAGAGCGTCGATAGGCATCGTCTTCCAGGAGGTAACCCTTGACAGGGACATGACATCCTGGGAGACCCTGGACTTCCATGGACACCTCTATAATATGGAGAGAGAGGAGAGGGCCAGGCGCACAGACGAACTCCTCAGCCTTGTGGAGCTTGAGGAGAAGAGAAACACCCTCACCAGAGACCTCTCAGGCGGCATGAAGAGGAGGCTTGAGATTGCACGCGGCCTGATGACACGCCCGCCTGTGCTCTTCCTTGACGAACCGACCATAGGGCTTGACCCCCAGACCAGGATTCGGATGTGGGACTATCTGAGGGGCGTCAACAAAGAGGGCACCACCATCTTCCTGACCACCCATTACATGGACGAGGCTGACCACCTGAGTGACAGGATCAGCATCATAGACCATGGCGAGATCATCGTGACAGGCACGCCCTGGAAACTCAAGAATGCCCTTGGAGAGGATATTATATATCTGGAGACAAGTGACAACGGAGCTGCCGGACACCTCCTCAGGGATACCGTGGAGGTCAGAGGCATCAGAGATAAGGGCAGCAGAGGCATACTGGTGCTCGTGAACGGGGACGGCTCCAGGGTTCTGCCAGGCATCATCGCTGCCCTCACAGGGGCAGGGATAACAGTTGAGACCATCAACCTCAAGAAGCCCACAATGGATGATGTATTCCTGCACTATACCGGGAGAGCCATACGCGACGGGGGTATGGCAGGGTGAAGGCCGGATTCCTGACAGTCTACAGAAGGGACATGACCCGGTTCTTCAGGTTCAGGACTCAGTTCATCTCCTCACTCCTCCAGCCCATACTCTGGCTCGCCTTCTTCGGGGTCGCGATGGCAAGCAGTTTTGACCGTCTGAGTGCAGGGGTGACAGCCGCCGGGGCGGCTCAGATAGGCTATCTCACCTTCATGGGCGCAGGCATAATCGCGATGACGGCCCTGTTTACGAGCCTGTATGGTGGTTTCATCCTGCTCTTTGACAAGAACTGGGGGCTGATGAGGGAGGTGCTCGCAAGCCCCATGCCAAGGCGGGATATCATAATCGGCATCTCGCTCTCAGGTATGACAAAGTCCTGGATACAGACCATTGTCATCATCCTCTTCGGGATGCTGCTTGGGGTGGAGTTCTTTACTGGCCAGAGCTTTCTGGGCGCCCTCGTCTCTGTTGCAGGCATACTCCTGTTTACAGGGATCTTCTCGATAGGATTCCTCTGCCTCTCTGCGACCATCGCCCTCTCGATGGCAAGCCCTGAGGGCTTTCAGGGCATCACCACACTGCTCACGATGCCCCTCTTCTTTACCAGCAATGCCCTCTATCCCACAGACGCCCTGCCTGAGATCCTCCAGGACGCCGCAATCTTCAATCCACTCACACATCTGATTACAGGCATCCGCTACTTTGCCATTGGCAACGACTTCACGGCCATTGGCATTCACTTCAGTCTGGGGCCTGCTGATGTACTCCTGTCACTGGGAGCACTCCTGCTCTTCACTGCCCTGACATTCACCATTGCCTGGAAAAAAGTACGAAATGCGGTTATAACCTAAGGGGCCTCAATCACAAAGCTGATCTCATCTGAGGCCCCGTTCTGGAGACTGACCTGTGCCAGATATTCCCCTGGCAGGAGGCCTGTTGTCCCGAAACTCGCAGAAAACCTGCCATCTCTCACCTCGGCCTGACGGTTTAAGGAGAGATAACTGTCAGATACACGGATGATCTCAAGACTGGCATATTCACCCAGACCATCCACAGTCCCTGAGATGATCAGGGGTTCACCCTGCACCAGGGGTTCTGACAGGGGTGAGAGGGCAATGGTGCTTGTATCGGCCCGGATGGTAAGAGTCTCCGAGACAGATCCCTCTGGAATGGATACAGTGAAGAGATAATCACCAGGATCATAGTCATGTGTCTCGATGACTGCCTGGAATATACCGTCCCTCACTGGAAGGTCATATGTCCTGAGGGTAGGCCCGGTCATGCCCTCCTTTACTCCAAGTTTCACTCCTGATCTCTCTCCATGAACCACCCCAAAGACCTCCAGACTCTTGCCTGTTATCACCTCATTTCTGCCACCATTGAGTATCAGGCTGATAGCAGGGCGTGAGATGTTAAAGGAGACTGTGTTCGATGCCCTTGTGGGATGCTCAAGGTGCACCAGATAGAGACCCTCAGCATATCCTGTAGTATTAAGGATACTTGAGAACTCTCCGCTCTTTACAGATATATAATCAGTCAGACCTGGTGTCTCACCGGCAGCCTGTCTCACGGCAATACGCAGCGGCGAGTTCGAGGGATCACCCCTGACTGAGCCTCTGACCTCAACCAGAGTGCCGGCACAGATGTTTTCAGGCCCATAAATGCTGGCACTCACAGTCACAGTATCACCTGAAGGGGGCAGGATC
>Ga0265294_10003452_pt1 | contig 20194 bp, 13 predicted proteins | sample MunlanPumphouse3_FD_192504 | JGI IMG/M metagenome (GOLD analysis project Ga0265294, IMG submission 192504) | Groundwater microbial communities from a municipal landfill in Southern Ontario, Canada - Pumphouse #3 | ecosystem: Environmental > Aquatic > Deep subsurface > Groundwater | place...
GTGCTGCCGGACTGAAAAGCGGTGCACTCGAGTCGATCGTTGATGGAGTGCTGACGGGTCGATGGTTGGAAAAAGGCAGCAAAAATCTGTCTGGCCGGACACACTGCTCTGATATCGATTTTGAAAACGAACGACTATATGTTGCTTCGGACGGCGGGCAAATTTGGACAGCGACACCGGACGGGCGCGACTGGGTCTCCCTGTCAGATCCCTATCGGATCGATAATATTCAGTTTTTACGTGTATTCCCAAATGATCAGGGTGGAACCCGTATCCTGGTGGCCAATAGGCGGATGCAAATGCACTATACTGATGATATGGGTACCACCTGGAAAACAGCGATCGGCCTGGAAGGTTATGCACAGTATGATCAGCTGAGAGCTGTGAGTCAGGCAGATGGTACGATCTACATCCTTGGATACCGGAATAGCGCCTTGTACCTCTTCCGCTCCACCGATCTGGGTAGCTCTTTTACCCGCATCGTCCGGCTGATGAGTAAATCCAACAAGTCTGATTTGTGGACCGATCGGTTTGGGAAGGATACCGTTTTCATGATCAGCCAAAATCAGGTTTATTATCTGGAAGATAGTACACAATTTGTGAAAATGGGTGATGTGCCTACCAGTTTTGGAAGTGGCGAGGTTCAACAGATCCAGTTGGCAGGGACAACAGCAGAAGGGAAAAACCGTCTCTATGCTATGTATCGTATCGAGGGCAGCAGCCGGTTTTATGGCATGAAGGATGATGGAATAACTTGGGAAGCAAGAGGTTCGTCAAATGAAGGACCTTTCATGGATAATAGTTTCACCGTTTCAACCACTAATCACCGACTGCTCGGATTTGGTGGGGTTGAGGCCTATTACAGTGAGCTTGGTGGCATCAGCTGGACATCTGTCAATGGTTGGGGCGAGTATTATGGCGATATGGTAGGTAAGCTTCATGCTGATATTCCTGAAATTGAGTTCTTTAAGACTCCTGATGGTCGGGAAATCACCTACATCAGTACCGATGGTGGAACTTATCTATCGAGCGATCAGATGAAAACGGTTACCAATGTGTCGCTTAAGGACTTGAATATCAGTCAGTATTACTCGACCTACACACATCGTACCCGAAATGAGATTGTCTATGCCGGGGCCCAGGATCAAGGATTTCAGCGGTCGTTAAGTGCGCTCAATGGCATTGCCGAGTTTGAACAGATCATTAGTGGCGACTACGGTCATATTGTATCGGGTGATGGCGGGGTGAGTCTTTGGACCGTATATCCGGGATTTGCGATGTATTTGCCTGATGCAGCTGGTGATGGCGGGTTAACCATGTGGGATTTCGCTGGAGATAATCATTTTTGGATGCCTCCGCTGATGGCTGATCCATACAATCCGAAGCGTGTCTGGTTAGCCGGAGGAACTACCAATACCGGGAACCATTTATGGATGTTGGAGTGGAACAATGGATCGATCAGGCCGACTGAGCATCAGTATGATTTCAGTGGCAATACGGGAGCCTGGATATCATCCATGGCCTATTCGCCGATCAACCGTGATTACCGTTATGTGCTCAATTCGCACGGGGTATTTTATGTCTCGAGCGACCGAGGCACTACCTGGACTGCCTCAACCAACCGGGGCCCAGGATCACACTATTTTTACGGGAATGCCATAGTTCCTTCACCTAAGGATATTAACACGATCTACCTGGCCGGCAGCGGCTATTCCGGTAGTTCGGTCTGGGTGTCAAGAGATGGCGGAGTGACTTTCGAACCCATGAGTAACGGCCTGCCGAATACGCTGATCTATGAAATGACCTGTAACGAAGACGGGTCGCTACTGTTTGCTGCTTCAGAGGTGGCTCCATGGGTGTATGTGAAGTCGGAAGATCAGTGGTATGATCTTTCCGGAATAGGAGCACCGCAGCAGACCTGGTGGTCGGTTGATTATGTTCCGTCGCTAAAAACTGCCCGTTTCGGCACGTACGGAAGGGGTATCTGGGACTTTAAGATTGAAACGTTCACTGGTATTGAGGATATCCCGGCGCAGGAGCAGATTTTCACCCTGAGTGCCTGGCCGAATCCTTTCACTGAGCGCCTGACACTGGGCACATCGGTTTATCTCCACGATCCGTCGATCGTAGAACTCATCAGCTTGGATGGCCGGGTGGTGAAATCCATCCGGATAGAGGAGCCCCTTGATCCGGGCAGCCCAAAAGAGATTGATGTCAGCGATCTGAGACCGGGGTTGTACCTGTTGTCAGTACAAAATGGCAAAGACCGTCAGGTGTTAAGGGTTGGTAAAACCCAGTGATCCATCTGTTCGAGAATATCTTTCCTGAGTTTCGCCAGCCGTAGCTCATCCGGGCGTTTACGGCTGGTGAACCAGGTAAACCGTATCTTGGAACGCCATTTCCTGTTTTCGAACATGTAATGGAGCATATACACTCCGGCTGGCAGCAGCGAGAGCAGGAACGGGAACCAAACCCAGAAACTCTTGAATATCAAACCGATAATAAGAGTCATTAAGAAATATGAGATGGGCATAAGCACCAGCATGCTGATCACATAGGCTGCTGTAGCCCGGAATTGGGGGTCTTTAAACAGGTTTCGTGAGATATACAGTGGAATGCGGAACAGGTGATAATTGGTGATTAGGGCAAACAGGTGGAGTGGAAAGCCCAGGCCGAGCCAAAGGGTGTTCCAGAGTATTTTCAGGGGGTTATAAGGAGCTCGTGCCACGGTATGATCGCGGTAGTTATGTTTGTTGAGTAACCCCATATATTCGTTTACCTGATCGTTTAAGCGGGTCATGCTATCCGGATCCTGCTCCCGTTTTTCGCCCAGGAGGCGGATCATTTTTTTGTCGGCTTCGAACTTATCGAAAAGAGTTTTTGAGGGTAGGTTTAGCAGTTGGCGGTAGCGTGGGCCATAGATTAGCCGGAGGGCCATGATAGAGTCATACACCTCTAACCATGGGATCTCAATCATGTGTGGCTCAATATTTTTCCTGATCCGATTATTGAGTTCTCGCATGGCTTTCTGCGGCTCCGACCGGTAGAGTTCTTTCAGGTCGGTAATGGTGATTGGTTCGCCATAACTGATAGTTAATCGCCCGCGGACATTATCGTAATTGGAGTAATCGATACCGGTGGGGACGATTTTCAGTCGGAGTTTAAAATCAGACTGATCTTCAGCTTCAAAGGCAATGCGGGCAAGGCCTTTTTTGAGTGGTCTGAACCATCGTTGGGAGTTATGGTTTCCTTCGGGAAAGAGGCACAGGGCGTGGCCGGTGCGGAGGATTTCGCTGCAACGGTCGAACACCTCTTGGTTTTTTCCTAGTGTATCAAATCCATCACGAATTCGATATACCGGCATCATTTTCAAGAAGTTAAGAATTCTTGCGATTCGTTTATTCTTAAAAAGGTCGGCGCGCGACAGGAATACTGGTTGTTGTTTAATGGTGGTGACAAAGACCAGGGCATCCATCAGGGCATTTTGGTGATTGGGGGCAAAGATTATTGGCTCGTCCGGTTTAAATTTTTCGAGGCCGCGAACTTCTGTTCGCCGATAGAAGATATTTCGGTAGCTGAACCGGATCCACCATCTGCCATAGTGATAGATCCAAGAAAATTTCTCTACTTTTTTCATAGACAGTTTAGGTTTCGAGAAACTACAAAAGCTATGATTTTGAATGGCTTGTGGTTTCTTAGCAGCTAAAAGCTAGCGATTTTTTTCAGTCCTGGGATATCCAGCAGACTGATTTTCCGTCCATGTAAATCGATCAGTCGGTCAGATTTAAATTCACTCAACAGCCGGATCACTGATTCTGTTGCGGTGCCGACCATATTGGCCAACTCTTCGCGGGTGAGGGAGATCTGGAGTACTTTATCGTCGTCCAGGTTAAAGTTTTCCATCAAGAGCAGCAGAATTTCGGCCAGGCGTTCTCTGACTGTTTTTTGGGCGATATCGGTGATGAAGTTATTGGACTCACCCAACTCTCTACAAGTTAGTTGCATCAGGCGGATAGAAAACGCCGGATTATTTTTTACCAGAGAGAACAGGTTCTCAGATGGGATGAAGCAGAGAATAGCATCATCGATAACTTTGGCTGTTGTGCAGGCCAGTTCTTTGCTAAGCACTGAGCGGAACCCGATGATATCGCCCCATTTGGCGAATCGGATAATTTGCTCCTTTCCATCGATGCCAGTTTTGTAGATCTTGATGATCCCACGGTTGACACAATAGAAACCGTTAATCCGGTTTCCCTCATGATAGATGATGTTACCTCTTTTGTAAAGACTGCATCCCTTTCCGTTGTTGACAATTTCCAACTCTTCCGGGGTCAGGTCCTTGAACAGTTCATGGCCGTTAGCTAAGCACTCTTCGCAGGTTGGTACATGCTGAAGGTTTTTCATTCCTCCTCCTTACTGGTCAAAAAAAACAAACCGAACGAAAACCTGACAAATGTCAGTCTTGTCCGATGGGCAAATATATATAATTTAACCCCAAAAAAGATGGAAAAGGAGATTTCAATTGAATGGAAAGGCAATATGGCCTTTGAAGCGAATGTTGATGGTTTCCGTGTGATGATGGATGCTGTTCCTGAGGTTGGCGGTCAGGATTTAGGTCCGACCCCGAAGCCTTTACTGATGGCATCGTTGGGTGGTTGCACTGCGATGGATGTGATTTCCATGCTGAAAAAGATGCGCCAGGAGGTAGAAACGATGAGTATCAAGTTGATCGGAACGCTAACGGAGGAGCATCCCAAGCACTACACAGCCATTCATCTGGTGTATCAGTTTACCGGCAAGGACCTGGATCCGGATAAGCTACGTAAAGCAATTGATTTGTCACAGGATCGCTATTGCGGGGTGAGCGAAACCCTCCGAAAAGGCGTAAAGATCAGTTACGATGTTGAGGTAATCTGATCTTAGAGTGCTTTTTAATTGATAATCAGTGCTTTATTAAACAGTTGGTTCGAACTGTTTAAGGAATCGCACATCGTTTTCGAAGAGGAGGCGGATATCGCGGATGCCGTATTTGAGGAGGGCGATTCGTTCGATGCCCATTCCGAAGGCGAAACCGGTGTACTCTTGGCTATTGATTCCTACGCTATCCAGCACGTTAGGGTCCACCATTCCACAACCCAGAATTTCCAGCCATCCGGTGTGTTTACAGAGGGTACAGCCTTTGCCACCGCAGAGGGAGCAGGAGACGTCCATTTCGGCTGAGGGTTCGGTAAATGGGAAGTAGGAGGGGCGGAGGCGAATTTTGGTATCACGACCGAACATTTCCTGAGCAAAAAAGAAAAGAGTCTGTCGCAGATCGGCGAATGAGACGTTCTTGTCGATGTAGAGGCCTTCTACCTGATGGAAGATGCAGTGTGACCGGGCGGAGATGGCTTCATTACGGAAAACACGGCCCGGGCTGATGGTTCGGATGGGTGGTTTTTGATGTTCCATCACCCTGACTTGCACGGATGAGGTGTGGGTGCGGAGGAGAATATCCGGGTTTTGGTTGAGGAAGAAAGTATCCTGCATATCGCGCGCCGGGTGTTCGGGCGGGAAGTTGAGGGCGGAGAACACATGCCAATCGTCCTCGATCTCCGGACCGGTAGAAATGACAAAGCCCAGCCGTTTAAAAATCTCACAGATCTGGTTTTTCACCATGGAAACTGGGTGGCGGGTTCCGCTGATCAGCGGTGATCCGGGCAGTGAATAATCAATTCCGGCATCAACCGTATGAGTTTTTTGAAGCGTATCGGACAGTGCTTTGATTTTTTCTAATGCATTGTTTTTCAATACATTGAGTGGCTGGCCGAATAATCTTTTCTCTTGTGGGGGGATATTTTTAAACTCCTCGAACAGGAGGGTAATGGAGCCTTTTTTGCCGAAGAGGCTGATCCGGAACTCTTCGAGTTTAGCAGGATTATCGGTAGTAAATGATGCTACTTCGGCGGTTAGTTGGTTGATTCTATCGTTCATTTTAGGATGGTGATGGAGAGGATTTTGACATCATCGAGGGGTCGGTCGGAGCGATCGCGCTTAACCAGACCGATTTTTTCGGCTATTTCGACACCTTCAGTTACTTCGCCGAACACAGTATAATTATAATCCAAGGGAGGGTATCCGCCGATGGTGGTATAGATTTGGCGCTGTTCGTCAGTGAATTTCGGGTGGGTATTGGTTGACTCCATCTGGTTCAGTTCATTGTTAGTCCAGACTTTTCCGGTGACGATATAGAACTGGGATCCAGACGATTCTTTTTTAGGGTTAGCCTGATCGCCAAGGCGTGCAGCAGCGAGGGCGCCTTTTTTGTGATACAGTTGAGGCCTGAACTCAGCCGGAACGGTATATCCTGGGTTACCGGAGCCTAACCGATCGCCCGTTTTTGCGTTTTTAGAGTTTGGATCGCCCGCCTGGATCATAAACCCCGGAATCACCCGGTGGAACAGGATTCCATCGTAAAATTTCTTGTTGATCAGTTCGATAAAATTATCCCGATGCATTGGGGTATCGTCATAAAGAAGCAGCGTGATTTCGCCGAGGGATGTTTTCATCCTGACTTGAGTCTGCTGTGCCTGATTTTCGCTCATCATGCTGAATATTACCAGGGTTAGTACTAAGAATATGGTTTTTTTCATGGTGATATCAAATTAGCCTCGCAAGTTAGAAAAAATCGCCGTATGCTGATTTTTGGCTGCTTGTTCGATTATTGAAAAAGTCGTAATATTGCACCCCAAACTCTTCTCGAGGCATTAGCTCAGTTGGTTTAGAGCGCTTGCTTGACAGGCAAGAGGTCACAGGTTCGAATCCCGTATGCCTCACAGAGTATCAACGACTTACAAGGTTAAACTGGTAGGTCGTTTTTTTACGATCCCTTCCCAAACCCCATTTTCCCGAACTTATCCGCAACCACATTATAAACATTTCTGGCCGTTTCGATATCGAGGCCGGCTTTGGCAGCGAGCTTTTCGATATCTGGTTCCAGGCCTGCGTTAAAGTCGGGTAGGATCAGGCTCATGAAGTAATTCAGGTTATCCAGCGATTCTTTTTCTTCCGGTGAGCTTTCAACATCGAACAGTTTATCGTATTCAAACAATCGTATCTTTTTCCTGAAGATCTTTTCAGATGTGAGCAACATGGATAGGTTTACCCGAATGTCGGGTTCTTCTGAAAACTGAAAACCGAATTGGTTGATGGCTTTCACTAGAGCCAGAAATCCGCGATCGGTGGAAGAGGTAAGCAATACCTTTTTTTTCTTTTCATCAACATAGATCTGAGAAAAATGTGGATGACCACCCCATCTTTTCAGCGTTAAACGGTAAACCTCATGACTATACTCCGAGGTGAAGTTCTTTTTTAAGGTTGTAGTATCAACATGAACCCCTGGGTATTCCGCATAAACCTGTAGCATTCGGTCCTGCTTATGGACTGTGACCGGAATGGTTGCTCCGGTCAGTAACATCATGTAGGGTAGTGGATTCTTGTCGATACTCCTGACAATATCCTCTTCCGCTTCAATTCGGGGGTCGCGCTCGGTGGCGAAAAAGAAGATGTCATCGGGCTCGAAGCTTCTGTAAGCACCGATCGGGCCAAAACTCTGCCAGCATGCACCATTGAAGCTGATGAGGTTGAACCAGAGCGATACAGGCCTTTCTCTGAGATAATCGGAGGTTCCCGGGGAATACAGCAGGAATTGTTCGCCTGTGAGAATATCTTCCATCTCGAAAAAATCGGAAGCCGGATTTTCAATGATGCTGCTGAAGCAAAACCGCCATGGCTGTCGGGCATGATGTTCCAGAAATTCCATCTCTGTTTGGCCAAGCTTCTTCAATTCAGCATGCGGGAGCATTTTCCTGATCAGGCCGCCTGACCTGAAGATCTGATGGGCCAGATACTGAGCCTTCAACCGGTTAACCCACTCCTTTTCAAGTTCGCTGGTCACATGCCTGTACACGGCAAAGGCTTCAGTCATGGTGCGGTCTAAACGGTATTTTACAGCTGCATGGTACAAAAGAAAGTCGTCAATGACAGATTTCGAAATTCTACTGTTGGTTTCACAGACCTGGAGGATTGATTCAAAGTTTTTCATTGTTTACCCCTGTAAAAGTTTTCTTCCTTTTGATGTTAGCTTGTCTTTTTGGAGCTTGATTTTTGGTTAGCCCTAAAATGGTTAACAAAGTTGATCCTTATCAATACCCAATTTTTCAGTGTTTTGCTAAAAAAAGCATTTTGGAGCAATTTTCAATCTAAATCTGCTTATAAATTATTAACAATCAGCTAATTAATTGTTATTAAGAATCAACAAGTTAGTGCTTGATTATTTCCTGCTCCTTTTTTCTCCGATAAGGAACCAGAGTGGTATTAGGGGCAAAGGCGGTCAGTTTTTCTCCAAGGATGGATTCGATGTCCGGAATCACCATTTCAACCGGTTGTGCGCTCTGCAGAACCCAGCGGGTTTCAACCGGTTTCCTGATTAGGCCTGGATCATGGGAATCTTCAAATGGAATGTAAGCATGCGGTGGCTCTTATTTTATATCTTCATGATCTTATTTCGGCGCTTATGAAATTCAAAACTTGGTTACTCGTCCTACTGATGATTATGGCAAGAGGGGCCGCCGGGGCCCAGCCGGCAACCGACAGCAGTAGGATAGTCAGGGTGCTGACTTTCAATATTCTGCATGGGGCTACTCTAAAGGGTGATTTTAACCTGGAGGTGATCGCATCGGTTATCAGGAGTGCCAATCCGGATTTTGTGGCTCTTCAAGAGGTTGATTACATGACGAAGCGCGACGGAAAGCTCGATCTGGCAACGGAACTGGGGCAACGCACCCGGATGGTTGGCCTGTTTGGCAGAGCCATGTATTTCGATGGCGGGGAGTATGGGGTCGGGGTCTTGTCGCGATACACCCTCCTCTCCAGCCAGAATACAGGGCTGCCCTATACCCCTGGAAATGAGCCGCGTACTGCGCTCAGGGTCACTACGGTGATGAGCTCCGGCGATACCATATCCTTTATCTCTACCCATCTCGATTACAAGCGCGACGACCGCGACCGGGTGGCTCAGGTGCGGAAGATCAACGATATGGTTTCGAAAAGCAGCTATCCGGCCATTCTGGCGGGCGACCTGAATTGCGAGCCGGGAAGTGCCCCGATTAAAATCCTGGGTGAATTATGGGGAAATTCTGATGATCCGGATCACATTCTCCCCACGTTCCCATCCGATAATCCAGTTGAAAAGATCGATTATGTGATGTTCTACCCGAAAAACAGATGGAAAGTGTTGGAAACAAAGGTTATTCAAGACAAAGTAGCATCGGATCACTGTGCTTATCTTTCAGTTATTCAGTTAATTAATTAGTTGTTCAAGTTTTTGGGTGCCGGAAGCCAACACGTGTACCCCTTACCCAAAAAGTACCATCGGTTTAGGTGGCTCTTTTATTTGCTTTTTCTTACCTTCGGAGAAGAAACCAGCAGAACAAATATGAAAGCACCCGTTTTTCTCCTGATCATCGTGGCAGCAACCTGTTTTTCTTCCTGCTCGAAAGATCCACTCGATCGAGCTTCTGGCACTTTTACCGATTCACGGGATAGCCATGTGTATAAAACCATCAAAATTGGTGACCAAACCTGGATGGCCGAAAACCTGGCTTACTTGCCTTTTGTGACTCCCATTACTACTTCATCTAGAACCGAGCCCTGTATCTATGTCTATGGTTATCAGGGTGATGAATGGGCAGAAGCTAAGAATGTCGAAAGTTTTAACACCTACGGAGCCCTGTATAATATCCAGGCAGCCCTGACACTCTGCCCTCCGGGTTGGCATCTGCCCAGTATGGACGAGTGGCGGGAAATGGCTGATTATCTTGTAGCTAACGGTTATAATTACGACGGAACAGATAGCCTGTACAAAATTGCTAAAGCTTTGGCTTCAACATCCTACTGGGAGATATCAGACGTGGAGGGATCCCCAGGCTTTGAGCCCGAAAAGAACAATTCGTCCGGTTTATCACTCGAACCAGGTGGATATATGGCCTCCGCCGGAGCTTTTAAAAAGATGGGGACTGTGGGATACTGGTGGACTTCAACCTGTAGTGATGATTGGTATTACGGAATTCAACGAGTCACAAACACCAGTACCACAATCGGTTTTGGTACCGAAGGCTATACAGGTGGCGGCTGGAGCGTTAGGTGCGTTAAGGATCGATGACAGCCCAACCATTCCAAACCAAAACTTCCGCTTTTAATCGGAAAATCGTCCTGTTTTTGATCAGTCAGAATGTCTCCCTGTTCGGGTCTTCTGTGGTCGGATATGCAATTATCTGGTACATCACCCTGGAAACTTCATCCGGCACCTGGCTGATGCTCTCCACCATCTGCGCCCTGGTGCCCCAGGTCATCGTCTCCCTCTGGGGTGGAGTCCTTGCCGATCGTTACAACCGTAAGCATCTGATCATGCTCACCGATGCCTTCATCGCCTTGTCAACTTTCGGTCTCGCGCTGGCCTTTTGGAGTGGTTTTAAACACCTGGAACTACTCCTCGCCGTTTCGGTGGTTAGATCCATCGGTGCCGGAATCCAAATCCCGGCTGTAGGTTCGATTTATCCACAACTTGTAGAAAGAGAGCACCTTACAAGGGTTCAAGGGGTGAGCCAAACGGTTAGCTCCGTTCTGATGCTGGCTTCACCAGCCGTTGGCGGACTGGTTCTGGCAACCATGGATATCGCCTGGGCGTTTATGCTGGATGTGGTCACCGCTGCCGCCGCGATCGCCATCCTGGTGTTTATCCGGGTGGATAAAGTGCTCCGAACCGATACCCCCGGCTCTGTCCTGAACGAAATCAGGCAGGGCATTGCCTATACATTCGGTAATCCTTACCTGAAAAGAATTGTCATCTGCTACGGGTTTGCTTTCTTTCTGATCACCCCGGCAGCAATCCTGACTCCCCTGTTGGTCGAAAGAAGCTTCGGTAGCGATGTGTGGTATCTGACAGCCAACGAGATAGTCTGGAGTATAGGCTCCATCATCGGCGGGGTGTTCGTTTCCCTCATCGGCACCATCAAAAATAAAATCCGAACTATCGCACTCTGCTTCCTGGCTTTTGGTATCACCTTTACCCTGCTGGGCATCGCTGGAGATTTTATTATCTATCTGATAATCATGGGTGCAGCAGGTTTCTTTTTACCAATCATCGCTACCGCCGAAACCGTCTTCATCCAGGAAATCACCGAACCAGCCAAAATGGGCCGAGTGTTTTCTATCGTCCAAATCATCACCGCTGCCGCCATGCCACTGGCAATCCTGCTGTTTGGCCCATTGGCCGATGTGGTAACTATCGAGTTACTACTCATCATTTCAGGATTGCTGCTGGGCCTCGTGGGAGTGCTGTACTATCAGAGCCACCGAAAACTCAACCTTCATCCGGAACCGTACCAGGCAGAACAGCAGATTACCTGAGCTGCCCGGTTACCTCCGCCGCCTAATTTTAGCCTGCGTGCTTGCGGCAATTTGATACATGGCAGGAACAACCAACAGGGTGATGAGCGTGGCGAAGGCGAGACCAAAAACCACCGCAGTGGCCAGCGGGCCCCAAAACATCGCGTTGTCACCGCCAAAATAGATGTTGGGATTGAATTCCGTAAACAGAGTCACGAAATCGATATTCAGACCAATGGCCAACGGTAACAGCCCAAGAATGGTGGTCACCGCCGTTAGCAATACCGGCCGCAGCCTGGTTTTCCCGGCCTCTTCAATGCATTCACGCGCTACATCCGGAGGTAACAGATCATCCTCACCAAGCCCCAACTCCAGCCGCTTGCGCTTCTTCAATAGCGTGGTGTAGTCAACCAACACAATCGCATTGTTAACCACTACCCCCGCCAGGGCTAAGATGCCAATTCCGGTCATTAGAATGACGAAATCCATCCTGAAGGTAGCCAACCCCCCAAATACCCCGATGACTGCAAAAAAGACACTCGCCAGGATGATCAAGGGCTTGATAAAGGAGTTGAACTCCGTTACCAGAATAATCAACATCAGCGAAACCACTAACAATAAAGCTATTATCATGAAATTGGAGGTCTCGGCAGTCTCTTCCGCCTCGCCCGTAAGCTTAATATTATACCCGTCAGGGAGAGATAAATTTGCCAGTAAATTGCTGATCTGCTGATTGATAGAGGTTGAATTGTAGCCTGGCATTACATTCGACTGGATAGAGACTTCGCGCTCCATATCGATTCGGTTTACCGAACCAAAAGTCGAAGAGTATTCAAACGTGGCCACCGCCGAAATGGGAATCTGCCCCATCTGCCCTGTGGCACTGTTCATAAAGGGTATCTTTTGATTCATCAGCAGGCTGAGATCGTTACGGTAGGATTCGGCTAAACGGATCTGAATAGGAAACTCATCTTCTCCGACTTTAAAATCAGAGATCTCCTTGCCAAAAAGGGCGGTACGGATGGTTGAGGCAATCATCATGGTGGACAAACCATAACGCATGGCTTTGTCGCGATCGATGTGAACCAACAGCTCAGGTTTGCCCAGCTCGATATCGGTTTTTAACCCTTCAATTCCCTGAATTCCTGAAGATTCAATGACTCTGATGATCGTGTCGGCATAGGACAATAGCTGATCCAGCTCTTTTCCCCTGATCTCAATATTGATGGGGATACCCGTAGGCGGACCGCGCTGCTCCTGCTCAATGAAAAAGTCAACCCCGGGGTATTGATCGATCAGGGCTTCGCTTAAATCTTCACTAATCTGGGTTGTGCTGACACCATTTCGCTCAACAAAGTCGATAAAGTACAGCTGTATCATGGCGCGGTGGGGACTATCGCCCTGGGCGAATTCCTGCGACCGTCTAACTCCTTGTCCAACAGTTGTTAACATTGATTCCACGATGGGCATCCGTTCTTCGCCAATCACCTCGATGATGCGTTGCTCCATAACTCTGGCCACGGAGTCGCTCACATCAATGTCGCTCCCCAGCGGCAAGTCAGCGATGATGTTGATGTTGTTCGGATCGCCTTCGGGGAAGAATCGTACCTCTCCCATCCGGAGGCTAAAAAGAGCCATGGTAGCCACGAATAGGCCTACCATACCCAGAATGAACCACATCGGGCGACGGCCAGCCAGACTATAACGAATGAGCCGGTCGTAGCCGTTCTCCAGCCATGTTAGAAAGACTTCCTGGAACCATCGGGCTAATCGTTTCATGAAAAGCTGATGGGCCAACATGATCAGAGCAACCAGCATGACTATATTTGCAATGGCGTATAAACCAGATATATACAGTGGAATGGACAAAATCACCAAGGCTGCGGCGATGATATAAACCCTCTGCACCGGGGCTTCCTTCGCGCCCGGCTTGTCGAACGTGTTGGTGAAAACCGGCACAAAAACCAGCGCAACCAGCAGGGAAGAGGTGAGCACAATGATCAGAGTGATAGGCAGATACTTCATGAACTCGCCCACCATTCCGCTCCAGAAGAGCAGCGGTAGGAAGGCGGCCAAGGTGGTGAGGGTGGAGGTGATGATCGGCCCGGCAATCTCCCCAACCGCCTGCCTGGCGGCTTCAAAGAGACTGTAGCCCCGGTCGCGGTAACGCGTGATATTCTCCACCACCACAATGGCATTATCAACCAGCATCCCCAAAGCCAGAATGAGGGAGAAAAGCACGATCATGTTGATCTGGGAGTTCAGGAGGTTGAGAACCACAAAAGTGATGAGCATGGACAGGGGAATCGAGATACCCACGATCAGGGCATTGCGCATCCCCAGGAAAAAGAATAGTACCGTGATCACCAAAATAACCCCCAGAATAATGCTGTTTTCGAGGTTGCTCAGTTGCGATTTGATATTCTTCGACTGATCGAAGGTGTAGTCGATACGAAGATCGGGGGGCAGCGTGCCATCTTCCACGGCTTCGTCCATAATGCTGAAGGCAGCGTTGGCTGCGGTAATCAGGTTTTCCCCTGATTTTTTAACCACACCAAGGGTCACTACCGGATTGCCATCCAGCCGGGCATAGGATTTTTTGTCTTCAAAGCCATCGGAAACTACTGCCACATCTTTCAGATATACTGTCAGCGTTGGGTCCTGCCGGATAATGATGTTGCGGATATCGTCAATGCTCTCGAATTCACCGATAGTCCTGACCGACCGACGGGTGTCTCCCAGCTTCAGTTCACCGCCAGCTAAGGTGATATTCTCCATCTTGATGATATTCTCGATGGAGGAAAAGCTGATACCCAGCGCCTCCATCCGGGGCAGATCGAGTTCAACCAGTATCCTCCGCTCATCTACCCCGCTGATATTGACTTTCGAGATCTGATAAACTCGCTCCAGTTCATCGCTCATCTGATCGGCATAGCGTTTTAGCTCAGGGAGAGAATAGTCGCCCGAAAGGTTGATATTCAGGATCGGGAACGAGTTAAAATCCAGATCTCTGGCCACTGGATCGGTCATCAGATCATTAGGTAACTCGCTCTTAGCTTTATCGATAGCATCTTTGACGTCAATCAGAGCTTCCTTGATATTCACGTTGGTATTAAACTCAACGAAGATGATCGAGAAGTCCTGCATCGATTGGGAGCTCACCTCTTTAATTCCCGTAACTGATTGGATCTCATTCTCCAGCGGTCGCGTGATCAGGTTTTCAATGTCTTCGGGAGAGTTTCCGGGATAGGGAGTCTGCACAAAAACCGTGGGGTTATTGATCTCCGGGAAGAGCTCTTTGGGCATGGTCACGTAGGAAATGACCCCGAATACCAACAGAATGATGACCGCCAGAAATACGGTATTCCTGTTTCTCAGAGCCAGGGTGGTCAGTTTAAATTCCCTGATTATCTCTTTCTTTTCCATGGATTTCTTTCTTAGTTGGTTACGCTCCGGTTATCTCAAGGAGACTACCATCTTTGATCTGGTTGTATCCTTTTGTGACCAGCCTGTCGCCTTCAGCCAGACCGTTGGTGATTACTGTTTTGACCCCATCGGAAGGACCGGTTTGGACATAGCTTTTCACGGCATAGTGGTGGCCGTCACGTTCCACGGCTTTGTACACAAAGGCACCCTGGAAGTCGTGGCGAACCAAAACAGTTGGCACGGTAATCGTTTCTTTCAGGTCGAATATCTTTAACCGTATGGTTGCTAACATATTGGGTTTGATCTCATGATCAGAATTCGAAAGCTCCACTCGCAGGCTAAAGGTGCGACTTTGGGGATTGATCACCTGGCTCAAAAACGTGATCGGCACCTCCCTGGGTTTGATATCGAGGGAGGGAAACTCCAGGGTGACCGGGTCGCCCTTTTTAACGGATCCGATAAAAGCTTCGGAGACTTCGGTATTCACATAGAGTTGTCCGGCATTCACCAGATCGATCACGGCGCGGCCCGGGGCTGCATTTTCGCCTATTTTAGGGTAGATCTTCTCGATCCTGCCATCAAAAGGTGCCTTGATCTCCGCCATTGCCAGCTGACTCTGGAGGGTCTCCATCGTCCGCTCAAGCGATTCTTTCTGATTTCGGGATTGGATATACTGAATCTCAGATCCAACACCCTGATCCCAAAGCTCTTTCTGCTTTTCATACAGGGTGCGGGCTAATTCATAGGCCTTTTCCAGCTCCGAGAGACTATTTTTCATCACCGAAGCATCCAGCGTGATCAGCTTTTGGCCTTTACGCACGGTTTGCCCTTCGCGAACATGGATGTTAAGGATCCGACCCGAGATCTCCGGGGTGATGGCTGCCGTATTAACGGCCTCCACTAATCCACTTAGTTGAATATAGTCAGTAAATGAACCAGTTGCAAGGGGTTCTACCACAACCTTCACCTGGCGTGCTCCATCGGATAGATCCATCGTGCTCAGCTCAGCCTCCAAATCTGCAAGCTGTTGATTCAGTTTGCTGATCTCGTTGCGGGTTTTGTTGATCTCAAGGATCACCTGATCGGCATTCCGCTCTGGTGAACAGGCCACCATCAGCATAGCCAGGGCAATAACGGGAATGATCACTTTTTTCATTTTGTTCAATCTTAATATCTTCTAAATCAATCTAATAGTCGGTAATCTCGACAATTATAATTTGCTTAATGCTTTTCGTAATTCGATCTCTTTGTTCAGCATCTCCAGCGCGGCGCCCAGATAGGCACCCTGGGCTTCGAGGAGGGTGTTATACGACTGTTTCAGGTCGGTACCCGAGGCGATGCCGGCTTTGTAACGGATCTGGTCTTTGTCATAGATTCGGCGGGCTAGCTCGTAGTTTTCTTTTTTATTCCGATAAGTTACAGCAGCGACATCGAAATTATTTTTTGAGGTGAGGACGCCCATTTTGAGGCTTTCCGTGACTTGTCGTTTAGTGTTGATGACCTTCTCCAGCTCAAGAGAAGCGCGGCGGGTATTTTGGATCCGCTGACCGGAGCTGAGGATCGGGATGCTGATTTGCACGCCAAGCAGGGTGGTAGGAAACCATTTTTGATTGAAATCCAAGAAGTTGAACTGGTTTCGCTGAGCGTTCTCCGTCTGCGATAAAAAGGCTGCAGCGGTAGGCATAAAGGCTGTCCGTGCCATCTTTACCTGCAGTCCGGCGATGTTTTCCTGGACATCCAGCATCCGGAATGTGACATGGTTTCGGGGATCGAAGTCTTCCGATAAGAACGATTGCGGGTCGGCGGCCATCAGGAGCATCTGCAGGTTATCCGTGAGGCTGATCTCATCGGTGACTGACAGGCCCAGGTTGAATTTTAGCAGGTATTCAGCACTACGAATTTGATTTTCAGCCATCAAGCGGTTGGTCTGGAGCTCCGAAAGCAGGAGCCTCAACTTATCCACATCGGTCTCTTCCAGGAATCCTTGCTTGAACAGGGCATCGGTCTCTTGGAGCAGCCCCTCCATTGTTTTAATCGTTTCGGTCATCAACCGGAGGTTGTCCTGAGCCACCAGCACCAGATAATAGGCGTTAGCCACAGCCTGGCGTACCTCCTGCTGAGCCTGTTCGAGCTGAATCTGAGTGAGTTCCCGGGCTTCCCGGGCCACCTTCAGTCCTACAAACCAGGCTCCGTTGAAGAGCAGCTGCTTCAGCTGAGCCTGAACGCTGGCATTATGCTTGGTACCAAACTGCACCTCCATATACGTTCCAGGCTCACCACCGAAAAACTCGGCGGGAATGAGCTGGGTGGCCAGGTTGATGAAGTTGTTGTACGAAATCGAGGCATCCAGCTGGGGTAAGGCCGATGCCAACGTCTCCCTGACCTTCCGTTCGGCAATGGCAATGTCGATGACGGCATTACGAGCCTGATAGTTGTGATTGACGGCATACTCCTGAGCCTCTTTCAGTGAGAATTCCCTGATTTGACTCCTTAGGGGCTGACCCGCCAGCAGAAGGCTCCATGTGATGAGTATCAGTGCTAATCGGTTCATTTCCAGTATTTTTTTATTTGCTTATAGAGTTCTTTAATTCCTTTTTCCGAGGCGATGCCATGAATATGATAGATGAAAATCTCCCGCATCACCTCCTCTGAGTTTAGATCGGAAATCATGTAAGGATCTGTGCTATGACGATATTCCAGCCTGGTGAGGTGGATCTTCGATATCAACCCGATGTTCATATTATCCCGATATAGCCCTTCACGAACGCCCTTTTCCAGGTTGACCCGGATTGCATTATGCATGCTCTCACGCTGCCTGGCTAAAAGCTGCTCGAAAATCGCAGGGTAGTATTTACGAAGATCATAACCTACCGACGGATTCTGCTCTTTCATCATCTGGTTCATATAGTAGTTAACCAGGAAAAGCTCTTCGATCGCATTTATTTCAGGGGAAGTAAGGCTATTAACCTTTTTGACATTGTTTTGCTGATTGTGAAACATCACCTGTTCCACCAAATCAGCCTTGTCTTTAACCGATTCATATAGAGTTTTTTTTGATATGCCCAGCTCCCTGGCCACATCATCCATCGTGACACTCCTGATCCCATACCGATTGTAGAGATCATACACACGCAATAGATAATCTTGATGCTTTTCGTCCATCATGCTGCTAATCAAAAATTTGTTTGGTTTATTATCGATAAAACCCGCGGAAACGAAAATTGTTTAAAAAGTTTCCGAAGTTTCCGAAGTTTCCGAAATTTTTTGCAAAAACTTGAAAAGGGAACATCAAAAAGAAGCCGTTCAGGGAATTTATATAACAATCAAAGGAATGGTGCGATTGTTTAAATCGTGCTGACTTATCTGGAAAATTACGAAATTGGCAGTTTATTCGATTATTTATGAAGAGTTTACTTTGTACCCTAGCTGTCTGCCTTGCTACAAATCTGTTGCCGGCACAAACGATCGACCCGGTCACGAATCCCTGGCATTATGTTGAAAATATCGCCGTTACCAGCTTCAACCGGTTGCCGGCACGAGCGTCATTTAACCCAGAGTCGGCAAACCGGCTCTCTCTCGATGGGCAGTGGCGTTTCAAATGGGTGCGGTCGCCACAGGAGCGACCAACGGATTTCATGAAACCGGAGGCCGATGTGAGCTCCTGGGATTGGATACCCGTGCCGTCTAACTGGGAGGTGCAGGGTTACGGTGTGCCGATCTACGTGAACCATCAGTATGAGTTTGCTGATTACAAAGCTCCGGTATCTAAGGATATCAGCTTTGTCGAACGAATATACCCTGCCCATCCAGGCAAAGTGCCACACGATTACAACCCGGTTGGGTCGTATCGTCGGGATTTTCAAGTGCAATCCGACTGGCTTACGCGCGAGGTTATCCTTCATATCGGAGCGATGAAAGCTGGCGGATTCGTGTGGATCAATGGCCAGTTTGTCGGATATTCACAGGATAGCAAGCTACCCGCTGAGTTTAACGTCACACCCTATCTACGCGAGGGCCAAAATAGCATCGCCCTGCAGATCTTCCGCTGGACTGATGGTTCCTTCCTGGAGTGCCAGGATTTCTGGCGAATCAGTGGTATTGAGCGTAGCATCTTTCTCTATTCGCAGCCTAAAACGCGGATTGTGGATTTCGAGGTGGTGTCTCTCCTCGATGGAGCTTATGTTGATGGCATCCTGAAAGTGGAGGTGAGGGTAGATGCCGATATCTGGGATCAGCCGGATGCCACAGATGGGATATTTGTCGGATATAAATTATATAGCGCTGAAAATCAAGAGATTTTGATGGGGGAAAAGAGGCTGGACCGAACTCTATTGGATGGTGATGGTCAGGGTACCATCGGGTTTGATGGTCGCATTCCGGAGGTGCAAGCCTGGAGTGCCGAGCATCCGAACCTGTATGGACTCAGGATCTATCTGAAGAACCCCGATGGATCAATATTAGAGCAGCAGTCGATCAAGGTCGGATTTCGTTCGGTGGAGATCAAAAATGGACTGTTACTAATCAATGGCCAGCGGATCACGCTGAAGGGGGTTAACACGCAGGAGACTGATCCTGAGACGGGCCATGTTATGAGTGAGGAGCTGATGCTGAAGGATATCCGGATGTGGAAGGAAAACAATATCAACGCTGTCAGGCTGAGCCACTATCCACGCGGTCAGCGCTTTTATGAGCTGTGCGATGAGCATGGAATTTATGTGGTTGACGAGGCCAATATCGAGTCGCACGGAATGTACTACGGCCAATATTCCCTGGCGAAAGATCCGGCATGGGAAACGCAGCACCTGGAGCGGATGGTCAGGATGGTGGAGCGCGATAAGAACCATCCTTCGGTCATCATCTGGTCGATGGGAAATGAGGCAGGTAACGGGGTAAATTTTTACGCTGGATACCGGGCCATGAAAGCGGCCGACAAGTCGCGCCGCCCAGTTCAGTACGAGCGTCCTTACAAAGATGAGGATGGCAGTCTGTTCGATATGGACTGGAACACGGATATCATCGTTCCCCAATACCCATCTCCCGCCACGTTTGAGTTCATCGGTCGCAACCGGACCGATCGGCCGTTTATTCCATCCGAGTATGCGCATGCTATGGGCAACAGCACGGGGAATTTCCAGGATTATTGGGATATTATCGAGCAGTACGAGCATTTGCAGGGTGGGTTCATCTGGGACTGGGTTGACCAGTCGATCTGGAAAACAGATGAGCAGGGCAAGCGTTTCTATGCCTATGGTGGTGATTATGGAGAGGATATGCCCACCGACAATACTTTTCTGAACAACGGGATTGTCTTTCCCGACCGATCGCCGCAACCTGCTTTGTT
>Ga0265294_10003453_pt1 | contig 20191 bp, 21 predicted proteins | sample MunlanPumphouse3_FD_192504 | JGI IMG/M metagenome (GOLD analysis project Ga0265294, IMG submission 192504) | Groundwater microbial communities from a municipal landfill in Southern Ontario, Canada - Pumphouse #3 | ecosystem: Environmental > Aquatic > Deep subsurface > Groundwater | place...
ATTCATAGCCACCTCCAATTTCATTAAAGCATACCACAAAAATTTAAATTTGGCAGCCTACGCAGTTGACAAAGAAAGCTGCTCTGTGGTAGGTTCTTCATCGTTACCTAAACATGGGGGGTTAGCTCAGTGGGAGAGCTCCTGCCTTACAAGCAGGCTGTCGTGGGTTCAAATCCCTCACCCCCCAAAGAATTAGATAGAGAGTGGAATTACCTACTCTCTATTTTTTTGGTTCTTTATAGACAACATTATATTTACTCTCGTGTGAATCTTGATATAGGTATTAGATCAATCTCAATCCCAAGCTTTTCCCATAGGTATAGGCTTGTTTGTATTCCTTACCATCTAGTCTCTTTGCTATTTCCTTATATTCGAAAGCTTTGTGACTTGGATAGTATTGGTCCATTAAATTTACTAAAACATCTGAAGATAATTCCTCTTTAATAAATTCTAAGACGCCTTTAGTATCTTTTAACCCACCAGGTAACATCAAGTGTCTAATCAATACACCCTTATAAGCTATGTTTTTATGATCTGTTTTAAGCCCACCTACCTGTCGATCCATCTCTAATAAAGCTTCTTTTGCCCTCGTAGGATAATCTAACACCTTTGAATATCTTTTTCCTAGTTCAAAAGAATTGTATTTGAAATCCGGCATGTAAATATCTATGACTCCATCTAAAATCTTTAGGGTATCAACACTTTCATAACCACCACAATTATATACAATAGGAAGCTCTAGTCCTTTTTGAGCCGCTAAGTAAATAGCTTCTAGTATGTTAGGTACATAATGGGTCGGAGTCACTAGATTTACATTGTGACAACCATGCTGGTTTTGCAAAGAGAGCATCATCTCTGCCAAAGATTCATTGGAAACTAGATCCCCATGACCATAGGAACTTATTGTATAATTTTGGCAAAATACACAGCTCATATTGCAATATCCAAAAAATATTGTTCCAGAGCCTTTAGAACCTACAAGGACCCTTTCTTCCCCTAAATGTGGTCCATAACTCGATACTATAACTGTGTGACCTGCTTGGCAAATTCCTACTTCTTTTTTCCGATTTACACCACATTGATGGGGGCATAGAGTGCAATTGGTAAGATGTTTTTGAGCTTCTTTTACCTTTTTGTATAAATCCCCAGTCTCTAATAACTTTATGTAATTAGGTTTTAAAGTCATACTCAGGCTACCTCCACTTAAGTCTATCTACTGGAAAAATAGGAATTAAAAAAAGTTATGATAAACTTACATGTATGAAATGTATCTCATGTAAAAATTATCCTCTTTATTGTAACTAATTAAAAGGATGTAAAACATCAAAGAGAGTGGACGAGCCACACGCTTAATTTTACCACGAGGTAGATAAAAAACATAGGGACCCTAGCCACGCACACCGTAAAATGATTGGCCCTATAAGAACAACTAGGGTAACAGGTAAAACTGAATTATATAGCCCTCTGTATGAAAAGATTTGTTTGTACGGATAAGTTCTACTGGACCTTTAAGTAAAAAGACTAAACTTATTACATATGTATAAGCCTCTTTTGGCATGCAGGAATTTCTTCTATTATTAACTTATAGGTTGACTTCTCAATTGTTCCTTACCCATTATAGGGGGAGAAGGAGCTTTTTTTATATGTCGTTAAGTAGTATCAAACGCCTCTCATCACCCATCCTCACCTCACGACGACTTATTTTGAGACCGTTTACCCTTGATGATGCACAAGCCCTTTTTGCTTGGGCAGGAGATATCGAGGTCACAAAATATTTACGTTTTACAGCTCATCGCGATATCTCGGAATCGAAAAAAGTGATTCAACGTTGGATTGAAGAGGCCAAAAAACCTCCTCTATTTCACTGGGCTATCATGCTACGCGAAGATAATAGGGTAATTGGCTCCATTAGTATCGAAATTCTCAGTGCCCACGACAATCGTGGTGAAGTAGGTTATTGCATCGCCAAATCTGATTGGAATCAAGGGTATGCCACGGAAGCTTTACGAACAGTGTTAGAATTTGGGCTCGAAAGAGCTGGTTTTCACCGTATTGAAGCTTGTCACTCTGTGGAGAATCCAGGTTCGGGGAAGGTGATGAAAAAAGCCGGGATGCTGCTAGAAGCAGGCCCTTTGCGCAATTATTATCGTTCTGACCTCCGCGGATATCAGGATGTGATGATGTATACAGCTTTTAGCAGGACGTTTTAACAGAATGAAACAAATTTTACTAGAAACCTATTTTTGGTACTTCCTATGCTACAGTTTTATTGGCTATCTCTGTGAAATTATCTACTGTTCAATTCCTGCCAAGCGCTTTGTTAATCGTGGGTTTCTCCATGGCCCCTATCTTCCGGTTTATGGCTTTGGCGGCTTGGCTGTTATTGTAATTCTTTCCCCTTTAAAAAGTTCTCCGGTACTCGTGTTCATTTTGGGTATGCTCATAACTTCACTAGTGGAATACATTGCCGGATTTTTACTGGAAACTATTTTCGATACGCGCCTTTGGAACTACAGCCACTATCGTTTTCATATCCGAGGGAGAGTTTGTGTAGTAAATACTCTCCTCTTTGGCTTATTAGCGGTGGGGAGTATCTACCTAATCCACCCCTTCATCGAAAAACTGTTAGCTCTTTTTCCCAGTTACTTGCGTACAGTAGGGGCGTTCGTTATGCTTATGATCATGACTGTCGACACTACAGTAAGTGCTTTTAACTTATTACTATTTACTGAGACAGTTGGGCGCTTGCAACGCTTAAAAGAGATCTTGGAATCCCCGCTTAATCGGGTAACACAGAGCCATCAGCGGTTTGTGGAATTGCTAGAAAAGGAAAGGGCTCAGATCCAAGAACAGTTGCGAAAGTCTGGAAAAAGACTATTTGACGCCTTTCCAGGGATGCACTCACCCGCCTTGGATGGGCAATTCAAACTAATTCGGGAGATGATTAAAGAACGACGTGAAAAAAGGAAGAAAAAATGACGATGCAGGAACGACTAACTAACATACTTGAAACTATAGAAGAAGCTGTACAAGCAAGTGGCCGAAAAGATAAGGTTCAACTAATGGCGGTTTCAAAAACCCATTCATTTCAAGCGGTGCTCGAGGCAGTTAGCTGTGGTCAAATACTCTTCGGAGAAAACCGCGTTCAGGAAATTGAAAAGAAGTTTCCATTGGAGCGTGATGGCTATCAATTACATTTGATTGGTCATCTTCAATCCAATAAAGTAAAAAAGGTGGTCCCTCTTGTCGATTCAATAGATTCAATCGATTCATTGCGTTTGGCTCGACTAGTTAGTGAGCAAGCCCTTCACATAGGTAAAGTTATGCCCGTCTTACTAGAGCTCAATACCTCCAAAGAAGCATCGAAAGCAGGTTTTACGAGCGAGAAAAGTTATTATGAAGTGTTAGAAGCTGCCGCTGACTTACCCGGCATCTCTATTCAAGGCTTAATGACCATTGGACCTTTAAGTGATGACGAGCATGAAGTGCGCCAAGCATTTGCCCAATTGCGTAAGCGATCTGAAGAGAGTAAAGTAAGGTATCCCCATCTCTGTTTTGAAACTCTATCGATGGGGATGAGCCAAGATTACCTCTGGGCAATTAAAGAGGGCTCAACCGTCGTTCGTTTAGGGACGGCAATCTTTGGTAGGAGGGATTATCCTTGAAGAAAAGTGTGGCGATTATTGTATTGGTTATACTCTGTCTGCAACCACTTATAGCCAACTACACTCCCTATAGCCCAGATGAATTTCCTCAATGGAGCCTTAAATTACGGCGTGCAGAGACTCTTTTGTTTGGGTCGCTTCCCATAACAATCGGAGTGACAAGCCTCTCTTATGCTGCGGCCCTCTCTTTCGGGGTTACTCCATTCTCTAGTGATGTAAACAAGGAGACTTTAGCTATAATTGGAATTGCCAGTGCACTATCTTTGGCCGTAGCGCTAGCTGACTACATTATTGGGGAGATGCAGAAATAATGGGAGAAAAAGAACATTACATAGAGCTAATGGTAGCAGATGGGACCCCTCCCACTCGCATTGACACCTGGGTATCTCAGCAAGTTCCCACTTTTCCCCGCTCAGCAGCTTCAGATCAAAGAACTCAGTTTTTTATCAACGGTAAAAAAGTAAAAAAAAGTAAAACGATACAGGCAAAAGATGCTGTTTCAATCATATGGACAGAAGATGTCATGGGCCCTCTTGTCGGTGAGGATCTTCCGCTCGATATCCTCTATGAAGATGATCATATTCTGGTGATTAACAAACAACAAGGGTTAGTAGTCCACCCGGGCTTTAACAACTGGGACGGAACCTTGGTACATGCCTTAATATATCGCTATGGCACCTCTTTTTTTTCTGGGGAAAATGAGAGTGAAGGAGAGGAAGATACCGAGATAGCCTTGCGGCCTGGGATTGTTCATCGCCTCGATAAAGAGACCTCAGGGGTTATGGTGGTTGCTAAAGATAGTGAAAGTCAACGTAACTTGAGTGCCCAATTTAAAGCGAGAACCACCGAGAAATACTATATTGCCCTAGTCTGGGGGCAATTACCCGCTACGCAGGGAGTAATCGAGACGACACTCATCCGCGATCGCCGTAACCGTAAAAGATTCTGTGTTGGCAAAGATGATGAAGGGCGCTTAAGTGTCACCGAGTATGAGGTGTTACGTCAGTATTATGATGTTTCGTTGGTGCGCATCCGTCTTATAACAGGAAGAACCCATCAAATTAGGGTCCATATGTTACATCTAGGTTGCCCTATAGTTGGGGATCCGATTTACGGCAGACGAAAAAAATCTACCGATGGCGCAACCTTGATGCTCCATGCTTTTTCCTTAGCACTATCGCATCCTGTTTCAGCTAAGAGAATGGTTTTTCGGGCTCCTTTAGCGCAACGGTTCAAAACTTATCTTGGTAAAATGAGGGATTAGGTTAGAATACTGGGGTGGGTTAATTGATCTAAATCATCGATTGCCATGGCATCGATGAGATCACGATTAAACAGTTTTTCAATTTTTAAAGTCGAGATAGTTCCATGACCAGGAAAAATTAAGAAACGCTCATCTAAGGTAAGTAATCTTCTTTTAATCCCTTTTAATAGTAAGGCTTTCTCTAACGGCCCACTAGTTTTTCCAACCCGGCCCGCCGATAGCACATCGCCAGTAAAGAGGGCGTTACCTATTCTAAAGACAAAAGAGTCAATTGTGTGGCCTGGGATTTGGATAGCCTCGACTGCAATCCCCGATAAATCGAGTACAGAACGATCAAAAACTTCTTTAACTGGGGAGTCGTACATACTTGGTGAACCAGCGTAGACAATAGGATTATAGATTTTAATGAGAGTCCCTAATCCTGCCGTATGGGACGCATGCCGGTGAGTTAATAACACATAGGCAATAGTGAAGTGGTTATTTTCAATTCTTTCAATTAAATCTAAATTTATATGGCCGGGATCCACCAGGATTGCATCGCCTCCTTCTTCAGGACCGATGAGGTAGGTATTACTAAATCCGTTAAGAGAAAAATTAAAAAATATTTTCATAGAAACTTACAAGAAGTTAGCCTCCTCAAAGTTTGAATATTTAAAAGAGACATTATGCCTATCGGTAAAACGGAAATCGGCATTTTTCATATTGCAGTCGGTAAAAAGTACATTTTTAAGGCGAGCGGAGGAAAAGTTTGAATAATAGAGATCTGAAGAGGAGAAATCACAATTTTGGGCATCAATTCCCATAAAGTTTGAGTGGATCAACAACGTATTAGTAAAGGAACAAGATAAGAGTTTTGAACCGGCAATAACAGAATGGCGGGCATCGCCATCATCAAATTTACAGTTTTCAAACAGACAAAAGTCAAAAAAACAGGCCTGCACTTTAGCGTTCGAAAAATCGATGTTTCTAAAAATACAACGGGCAAAATCACACGTAGTCAAATGAGAATTCGAGAAATCCACATCGGCAATAGTAACATCGGTTAACACTACATCACGATGGCGAGAATGGTCACGTAAGGTAGTCAATAAAGATTGTAAGATTTCTTCACTATCAGGAGTATGTTGTAAGCAAGTATCCCGGCCTTGCATTGCATAACGGTGACATCCTTCACTAGTACAGGGAACACACTTAAACATAGCTAGAGCCTATCAAAACAAGGCTACCCTGTAAAGGCAATTGCTTGCACACTAGGATGATTATCGGTACAGTACTAGCATGAATAGACAAATTGGAGTTGTGACGCGAGGTATCAATAATATCTACGCTGTGGCACCGCTGGAGCATCTGCATAATTTAAAAGAAGCTCCTCTTTATTCGTGCCGGATTAAAGGGAAAATTCTACAAGGCATCTCAGATACGTATAACCCCCTTGCCGTTGGCGATCAAGTTTTGTTTTCAGTGCACCAAGGCCAGGAAGGGATGATCTTAGAGCGTCTTGAGCGCCAAAATAGCTTTGAGCGTTGGAATGCTAATCGGGAAGGTAATCAAACCCTTGTGGCTAATATGGATCTGATTATCTGTGTAACTTCAGCTGATGACCCTCCTTTCCGTCCGCGCTTTATTGATAGAGCAATTGTATGTGCTCGAAACACACCCATGTTACTAGTTTTAAATAAATGTGATCTTATGTTGAGTGAATTAGAAATTGAACGTTTTGATTTATATGCTACTTTGGGATTTGACACCTTTTCTATGTCAGCCTTTGATGAGGAGGGGGTGGTGGCCCTACGTAAACTATTAATGGGAAAAGTAGTTGCGTTAGTTGGCCAGTCAGGTGTGGGAAAGTCAACCTTAGTCAATGCCCTATTGGGAGGTAAAGCGGTGCAGAAGGTGGGAGAAATTTCTCAAAAATATCAAAGAGGACGCCATACTACCAACCATGCCCTCATGCTCGACGCAGAAGGTTTTACCATTGTTGATACCCCCGGAATGCGGGAGTTGCAGATCCCACATAGCGATCCTTTACAGATCGCAGAGGGCTTTCCTGAATTCAGAGATGTTTTGAATTTGTGCTCATTTCAACCATGTTTACATGATCACGAACCTGGTTGTGCCGTTAAAGAGAAATTAGAAGCTGGATTAATCGACCCCGACCGCTATGAGAGTTATCTGCGGATGCTCGCTTCGCTAGCAGAACGTCCTGAAGAATGGGAGAGCGATCGTCGTTAAGGAATTTTATGGATACAAGAACATTACAAGATTTGGGATTTCCCACAATATTAGCTGAACTGAAAACGCTCTCTTTGGCCGAGGAGGGGCGTCAAACGTTAGCCTCTCTCGAATTTATTACTGATTGGACGCTCTTATCTCAACGTCAGGAAATCGTTGAAGATCTTCTTGATTTAGAGAGTTATGGGGTCCAAAAGCCAATCTCATTTCCCTCCTTGAAAGCAACTCTGAACGATTTACATATACCGGGGAAGAATTTAGATGGTGAGCAACTTTTTACGCTGGCCTCTTATTTAGAAGCTGGTCGTATTTTCACCGAATATTGCCGTTCGCCGAGAAAACTACCCACAGAAGCAGATAGGGAGACTCCGGCTACCCCTGCAATGGCCTTATTTCAACCTTTTAACCCAGCGTTACAACAGTTGTACGATCACATTACATTTGCCTTAGAGAGCCCAGGACAAGTAAAATCCTCCCACCCATCTATTGCCAAGTTGAGTCGTGAAGTCGAACGGAGGCGTTTAGAGCGACAACTCTTCAGCACCGATTTTTTAAAAACACAAGTTGCCTCTGAACATGTTCAACCAGCATTTCGTGATGGCAGAGTGGTGTTGCCCATTCGCACCGATCAACGGGCCAAATTAGAAGGTGTTATCCACTCTTCTAGTGCTACTGGGGTAACTATCTATATGGAGCCCTACCGCTTAGTAGAGTTGAATAATCAAGTGATTATGGCTCAACAACAAATTCAAATTGAGATCGCTCGCATCCTAGCTGACTTATCGCAAGAGGCTCGCTTACAACTTGAGGCCATTGAAGATCTGCAACAGCAAGTCGGTTTTGCCGATAGTATGTATGCCCGCAGTCGTTACGTGGCCAAGCATGCATGTGTGCGGCCGCTAGCAAGTAACGATGGTTCCCTCTTGTTAAAACAAGGCCGTCATCCCCTCTTAGGTAAAAAGGCTGTCCCTATAACCATTGAACTCGATGCAACTATTAAAGCGGTCGTCATCAGTGGTCCTAATGCAGGGGGGAAAACAGTCACCATTAAGACCATTGGATTATTTGCCCTATTGCATCAATTCCTCTATTTTGTGCCAGGTGCAGAAGGGACCCAGATGCCGTTGTTTCAAGATGTTTATACCGATGTGGGCGATGAACAATCAATAGAAGAGTCGCTTTCTACCTTCAGTGCCCATATGCGTAATATTGGACGAATATTACGCTCTTGCAACCAACATTCTTTAATAATTTTAGATGAATTAGGGAGTGGGACAGACCCAGTTGAAGGTTCGGCTTTAGCTCGAGCTATTTTGGAGTATTGTGTTGAAAGAGCTGCGTTGACCCTCATCACCAGCCACCATGGAGTCTTAAAGCAATTTGCATATGCCCATGAACATCTCCTCAATGCCTCCATGGAATTTAATGCTGAAACGCATGAACCTACCTTTAAGGTTATTAGTGGCCTTCCTGGCGATAGTCACGCCTTAGAGACTGCCAAACGGATGGACTTGCCCCAAAGCGTACTCCAAGCAGCGACTACCTATATTGGGGCCGAAATGGTTGAGATATCGACCATCATTGCCGCCCTGGAAGAGAAAAGACGGGAAGTTCAAGAACGCGAGCAACAGCTCGAAGAACGCATGAGAAAGTTACAGGAGCAAATCCGCAAAATTGATTTACGGCAGTTAAAATTAGCTCAAGATGAACAACTGGTTCGCAAGCAACAACTCGGTGATTTAAGTAAATTTATTAGTGATAAACGAAGTGAGTTAGAAAATTTAATTGCTGAATTACGTGAAGGAGAGATATCGAGAGCTAAAACCCGTAAGTCGAAAGCTTTTATCGCTTCGCTCGAAAAGAAACAAAAAGAGAGTGAACAAAAAATTGAAGCACTGGAAGAAGAGGTTGGTGAAGAAGCTACCACTACCGATTTTGCAGTAGGGATGGATGTCTTAGCTGGTCCACACCGTCGTGAAGGACGGATCGTGCGTCAAGAAAAAGAGCATAAATGGGTTGTAGCAATAGGTCCGATGAAGTTCACTTTACACGAGCGCGAACTAAAACCGATTCCCTCACGTTTGCAAAAAGAACGCAAGAAAGTTTTAATTTCTTATGAGTCTCGAACAGTGGCGCCTCAACCAGTTATTGATGTACGAGGGATGACCCTTGAACAATCTCTTGAAGTCGTCTCTGAACAAATTGAGGGGGCCTTAGTCCATTCAATTGGTAGTTTTTCAATCATTCATGGCCTAGGAGACGGGATTTTATCGCGTGGCATTCATGACTACCTTGAAAAGGTACCACAAGTAAATAATTACTATTTTGCTCGCCCCGAGGATGGCGGATACGGAAAAACATACGTAGAATTCTAATAGTTTGACATCCACTAGTGACGGTGGTAGGCTACATTTAAAGAAAAGGAGTCTACAAAATGACAGATTATATGGAAGGAAGTGAAGTACAATACCATGTCCATCTCAAAAAAGGGGATGTCGGACGATATGTAATTTTACCCGGAGATCCCAAACGTTGTGAAAAAATTGCCCAATATTTTGATAATCCCCAACTTGTCGCCGATAATCGCGAATATGTAACCTACAGTGGCTTTCTTGATGGTGAGAAGGTGAGTGTAACGAGTACTGGAATTGGGGGACCTTCGGCCTCAATTGCTATGGAAGAGTTATATTTGTGTGGTGCGGATACCTTCTTGCGGGTTGGTACCTGTGGAGGGATCGCCCTAGATGTAAGTGGTGGTGACATTGTCATTGCCACTGGTGCTATCCGACATGAAGGAACCAGCCGTGAATATGCTCCCATTGAATTTCCTGCAGTAGCCAATATAGAAGTAGTCAATGCCTTAACTCTGGCCGCTACGCAACTCGATAAACGCCATCACGTTGGGGTGGTGCAATGTAAAGATTCTTTTTATGGACAACATGCACCAGAAACCAAACCAGTGTCATATGAATTAGAGCACAAGTGGGAGGCCTGGAAGCGCCTTGGAGTCTTAGCTAGCGAGATGGAATCTGCCGCATTATTTGTTGTAGCTAGTTATCTGAAAGTGCGCTGTGGAAGTGAGTTTATGGTAGTTGGTAATCAGGAACGTGCCCGAGCGGGTTTAGAAAATCCCATCTTCCATGATACCGAGACGGCAATCGAAGTCGTCATCCAAGGATTACGTAACTTGATTGCCGCCGATCGAGCCAAAGGATTATAACAAGGCCAGTCGTGTTCCAAATTCTTTAGCAGCTAAGAGTCCTTCATTGTCAGGATTCCATTTATTTCTGAAGGGCTCATCAACATATGCTAAACCAGCTTTCTCTAGGCTCTCCTTGATTTTTATGGGAGCTTCTCCGGTCCAGCCATAGCAACCAAACGAGGCGGCTTTCTTGTTCTTCATCTTTAACTCTTTTAAGAAATGAAGGAAGCCGGCGACGCTGTCGAGCATATCATTGCCAACAGTGGGGGAGCCTAAGACAAGCATCTTCGATTTAAAGACCTCAGTCATGATGTCATTTTTGTCTGTCTTGGCTATATTGAAGACTTTAATAGCGACATCAGGATCTTGCTCATGGATTCCGGCAGCGATGGCATCGGCTAGGGTTCTAGTTCCCTCCCACATGGTGTCATAGGCAATCGTAATTTGATTTTCTTGATAGGCATCACACCAAGCGGCATACTTTTCAACAATCTGCATTGGATTATCACGCCAGATAACACCGTGACTAGGGGCAATAATGTCGATGGCTAGGTTCATAGCAAGTATTTCTGATAATTTGCGTTTTAAAAAAGCATTGTATGGAGTGAGGATGTTGGCAAAATACTTGAGAGCCTCCTCAAAAAGATCACATTGGTCAGCCGCATCGTTAAACATAGTATTACTGGCAAAATGTTGTCCAAAGGCATCGTTACTAAACAAGATGTTATCTTGGGTGAGATAGGTGGCCATACTATCGGGCCAATGCAACATTTTCATCTCAACAAACACTAATGACTTTCCATTGCCTACATCGAGCGAATCACCAGTTTTGACTACATGAAAATCCCATTCTTTATGGTATTGACCAGTGAGAGAATCTACTGCATTCGCAGTACAATAGATGGGGGTGTCAGGGATGAGTTCCATAAGAGCTGGGAGTGCTCCACTATGGTCAACTTCGCCATGGTTAACCACAATCGCATCAATTTTCTTCAAATCTACTTCTGTTGCTAAGTTTTTGACAAACTTATCGGCAAAGGGTTTCCAGACGGTATCAATTAATACGGTTTTCTCTTCTTGGACTAGATAGGCGTTGTAACTTGATCCTTTATGGGTAGAGAAATCACTACCGTGGAATTGGCGTAATTCAGTATCAATTTGTCCAACCCATTTGACGTTATTTTTTATAGGTATATGCATATTCAGTTCCTCCTGTCAAAGTAGTATACGATATATTAGCCTATTTTGGTATAAGAAATCGCACTATGAGGACAAACGGTGCTACAAGCCTCGCATTGATGGCATGTTGCCGGATCAATTATTGCTTTATTATCGATCCCTGTCATGGTTATGGCCCCTGAAGGACACACTTTTATACATTTTTGGGTTCGTTCGCATGATGATGGGTCAACCTGGCGCGAATACCTGGCAAATCGACCGCCAATGCGGAGGAGGACACTGTAAGGGCACAATCCATTATGCCAGACAGTGCTTTTAACAAAGAATGTCACCACGAGTGATGTTAGAAAGAGAATCAACAGGATGGGGATATCGCGTCCAAGGACTCGTTTGCCGAGTAACATCGTCGCTAGAGAAAGAATTAGGACAGCATACGCTAGTTTGGGGCTTTCTAGCCAAGTTGGTACTTTTTGCTTTTGGATACCTCGCTTGCGGGAGAATTTTTGGATTGGGCGCATGACCGTATTCATCGGGCAGGCATAGCCACAGTAGATGCGGCCAAAAATAGGGGCAAGAAGAACTCCAGCTATATAGATAATCAGCCAGAGCTGAAACCTTTTGGTGATAATGAGAAATACAAAAAGGATTAAAAAGGCGATTCGTAACAATAAAGACGGTAATTGTTTTTTCATAGTTGACTCCTTATAAGGAAGTATGATAAGCGATAAGAAGGAATAAAAGTGTTACATAGGTCACACTTTGGAGAAGATATGGAAAGGTTACCCTTAAATAGTGTCGATTTGCATACTATTACATTGACGAACTCCCTGACAAAACAAGAGATTCGCCCCTTCTTGGAGGCAAATCACTTCCGTTGTTATCGCGTAGAGAGCCAGAAATTGTTACATTCAGCGGGGGATGTCTGCTCTTTTATTGAAATTGTAGTTTCTGGAATGTTGGCTGTTGAGAATCTCAATGAAGATGGGGAGATCTTTCCAGTGGCAGTTTTTGGTCCCCAGAGTGTCGTAGGTGGCAACCTTATCTTTTCGAGTAAAGCCCTCTATCCCTATTCGGTTAGCTGCCTCAAAGAGTCGATAATTGTCCGTATTGATACAAAAATAGTATTGCAATTATGTACGATGAGCACACCATTTTTACTACAGTTTTTACAAATCATTAGTGAAAACACAGCAGTTCTTCATGAGCGATTGGCTCACGTGAGCCAAAAAGGATTACGGCAGCGGCTAACGCAATATTTGGTAGCTGAATCGGCTAAACAACAAACTCAAAAGATTGTTTTGCCCCTTACTAAAGTACGCTTAGCACAGTTGTTAGGGGTGAGTAGGACTTCACTTTCTAGAGAGTTTACAGCGATGCAAAAAGCGGGGTTATTGACCTATAACAGAAATATCGTGAAACTTTCACATTTTTTCGAAGGTTGTATTTTTTAGGGGAAGCATATATAGTTAGCCCATATTTACAAGGTAGGATTGCACATGGAACTACAAATTCAGGATTTAGTTGATTCGATAAAAAGGGATGGAATTGCCGAAGCCGAAAAGCAAGCAGCAATAATTATTTCTGAGGCGAAAGAAAAAGCTGAAGGATTGGTCCGCTCCGGAGCCAGAGATGCTGCTAAATTAAAGGAAGAGGCCAAAAAAGAGGCTCGTGTTATGGAGCAGAGTGCAAAAGCTGCTATTGCACAAGCCGGCCGAGATGTTATTCTCTCCTTAAAGAAAAGTATCAATGCCCATTTTGAGCGTCTACTCGAAGAAACAGTGAGTAAAGCGATGACAGCTTCAGAGTTAGTCTCCCTCATTGTCAGCGTCATTAAGAGTGGTCTAGTCGATCCCTCTGCTGTTGCAGTTGAGATGCACAAAGCTGATTTTACCAAGTTAGGTGATACCCTCCGCAATGAACTGGCTAAAGAGATTAAGAGCGGGTTAGAGATTCGTCCTGTTGAATCGGTTGCGGTAGGCTTTCGTGTTCAAGCTAAAGATGGCTCTAGTTATTATGATTTTAGTGAAGAAGAGATTGCGCGTATGTTGGCTCCTTTCCTAAATTCTGCAATTCAGGATATCTTGCTACCAGCAAAAGACGCGCAGTGAGGGGTGTACCGTGGCGTCTAATTATTATCTAATTGCATCACTGCCGATGCTTCGTTTCGATGATGCACCTCCTATAACCAGTGAACAATTCCTGGCTCTCTGCCAACAAGCCCTTAGTAGGAAGGAGTTTTTAACAGTACAAGCCTTTGTTGATGGAACTATCAGTTCTTCGACAAGCCGCCATCCCTATATTGTGGCTTGGAACACGTTCGTTAAGCAATTACAAGCAACGCTCTATGACGCACGAATGAATAAATTGGAGCGTAAAGTTGACTCAAAAAAGGTCGACACTGCGAAAAATAGACAGTTAGAGGCCATTGTGAAAGATGCCATGCAGGCTGCTAATCCTCTCGAAGCTGAACTGATTCTTATGCGGGCATACTGGCAAAAAGCAACCGAGTTAATCCACCTGCAAATATTTACCACCGAGGTGGTGTATACATACGCAATTCAATTAAGTATTTTAGAAAGGAAATCTCTGTTTACGCCTTTAGAAGGGGATGCAGAGTTCAAGCGATTGTTCTCAAATTTACAATCAATTATTAAGAGCATATAAACGGAGTATTGTTATGGCAAAAAAAGGCGGACGAGTCACCGGTATTAATGGAAATATGGTGACAGTCGAGTTCGACGGAGATGTCTCACAAAACGAAGTAGGGTTCATCTTACTTGGCGACCAGCGTTTGAAGTCAGAGGTTATCAGGATCTCTGGAAAAATAGCCTCTTTACAGGTCTTTGAGATGACTGGCGGAATCAGCGTTGGCGATGAGGTCGAATTCTCTGGGTTGATGCTCAGTGTTGAACTTGGACCTGGTTTACTGACTCAAATATATGATGGATTGCAAAACCCGTTGCCTGAACTAGCGATAGAATGTGGCTTTTTCCTTCAACGTGGTGTCTATCTAAATCCAATTCCCGATAAATCATGGGAATTTACTCCCCGTGTCAAAGTGGGCGATTCGGTCTTTCCCGCAGATACCGTAGGTACGGTTCCCGAAGGTATTTTTACCCATCGCATTATGGTCCCTTTTTACTTAGCACCCAGTGCTTGGACCGTAGAATCCATTAAACCTGCTGGAACTTACGCAGTACGTGATGAAATAGCGGTTATTAAAGATAGTAAGGGCAATAAGCAAAGCCTATCAATGGTGTTTCCTTGGCCCATTAAAAGACCTATTACCCAGTATCTAGAGCGGTTGCAGCCCAAAGAACCGTTAGTGACCCAAATAAGAATTATCGACACTTTTTTACCGGTAGCAAAAGGTGGAACCTATTGTATTCCAGGTCCTTTTGGGGCAGGGAAGACTGTTTTGCAACATATGACAAGCCGCAATGCTGATGTCGATATTGTAATTATTGCCGCATGTGGAGAACGTGCCGGTGAAGTTGTTGAAACGCTCAAGGAGTTCCCAGAATTAATAGATCCCAAAACCGGCAAAACTTTGATGGAACGTACCATTATCATTTGTAATACCAGTAGTATGCCAGTAGCTGCCCGCGAAGCTTCCGTCTACACTGCAGTAACTATTGCCGAATATTATCGTCAGATGGGGCTCGATATTCTCTTATTAGCCGATTCGACAAGCCGTTGGGCTCAAGCGATGCGTGAAATGTCGGGCCGGTTGGAAGAAATTCCGGGTGAAGAAGCCTTCCCCGCTTACTTGGAGTCGGTTATTGCCAGCTTCTATGAACGGGCTGGTGTGGTGACTTTGCGCGATGGGAGTAAAGGTTCTGTTACTATTGGTGGTACGGTAAGCCCAGCTGGCGGTAACTTTGAAGAGCCTGTTACTCAAGCCACATTAAAAGTAGTGGGAGCTTTCCATGGTCTTTCTAGAGAGCGCTCGGATGCCCGCAAATATCCGGCAATTGATCCTCTTGAAAGTTGGTCGAAATATCCCAGCGTCATCGATATGGCTAAGGTCGATTATGCTCGCAGTATCCTCTTTGATGGGCATGAAGTCAGTCAGATGATGAAGGTTGTTGGAGAAGAGGGGACGAGCGTTGAAGATTATATAATTTACCTGAAAGGAGAGTTGCTCGATCAAGTTTATTTACAGCAGAACTCTTTTGATGATGTTGACTTTGCAGCCCCTATTGAGCGTCAACAGGTAGTTTTTGATGTCTTATTTAAGATACTCGGGGCGAAGTTGCAGATAGAAGATAAAAAAACAGCCCGGTCTACCATAAACGAAATTCGTCAGAAGTTTGTTGACTGGAACTCAGTTGCACGAAATGATGAACGTTTTGAAATGTATAAAAATGAAATCGAAGAGTTGGTAGGTGGGCAATTTGTTGAATATGAAGGAAAAGCAGCTAAAATTCTGCAAGTAAAGTAGGTGAAATTGGTATGCAAAAAGTATATACGAAAATAGATTCTATTGCCGGTAATGTAATCACTGTTAGAGCTTCCGGTATTCGTAATGGCGACCTGGCTATGGTAACCTCGGCTCATGGAGAATCATTAGCAAATGTAATTAAGTTAGATCGAGAAGAGGTCTCTTTACAGGTATTTTCGGGTGCACGAGGTATTTCTACTGGTGATAAAGTGCGCTTTTTAGGAGTTCCCATGCGAATTTCCTATTCTGATGATCTGTTGGGACGTATTTTTACCGGATCCGGTAAGCCTCGTGACAATGGTCCTGAATTGACCGAAAATCTGATTGAAATTGGAGGACCAGCTGTTAATCCGGCTAAGCGCATTATTCCTCGAAATATGATCCGAACCGGAATTCCGATGATCGATGTCTTTAATACACTCGTCGAGTCCCAAAAACTCCCAATATTTTCAGTCTCTGGTGAGCCCTATAATGAAGTTTTAGCTCGCATTGCTATGCAAGCTGAAGTTGATTTGATCATTCTGGGCGGAATGGGCTTAAAATTTGATGATTATCTCTATTTTAAAAATACATTGGAGAAGAGTGGGGCCATGAGTCGCACAATTTTCTTTGTTCACACTGCCAGTGATCCAACTGTTGAATGTCTGCTAGTTCCCGATATCTCGTTAGCAGTAGCTGAACGTTTTGCGCTCGATGGTAAAAAGGTGTTGGTATTACTGTCCGATATGACGAACTTTGCCGATGCCTTAAAAGAAATTGCGATTACCATGGAACAAGTTCCTTCTAATCGGGGTTATCCTGGTGATTTATATAGCTCCTTAGCTGCTCGGTATGAGAAGGCAGTCGACTTTGAAGGAGCGGGGTCACTTACTATTTTAGCAGTAACAACGATGCCCGGAGATGATGTGACTCATCCGGTACCCGATAACACCGGGTATATCACCGAGGGGCAATTTTATTTACGACATAGTAGAATCGAACCATTTGGTTCGCTTTCACGGTTAAAACAACAAGTTAATAGTGACACTCGTGATGACCATCGTGCTCTTATGGATGGGATGATTAAGTTGTATGCGGCCTATACAGAGGCTCTTGAGAAGAAGTCGATGGGATTCCAGATGTCTGAGTGGGATGATAAATTAATAAAATATGGTGAGATGTTCGAAAACCGTCTCATGGATCTTTCAGTGAATATTCCTTTGGAAGAAGCATTAGATCTAGGCTGGGAAATCCTAGCTGCTTGTTTTGAACCAAAAGAGACCGGAATGCGATCAGAACTAGTCTTGAAGCATTGGCCTAAAGAGGCTTCGTAAGGAGTTATGAATGGCTGCTGTCAAACTGACGAAAAATGAACAAAAGAAGCAAAAGGATCAATTGAAACAATTTGAGCGCTATTTGCCTACTCTGCAATTGAAAAAACAACAATTACAGATGGTAATCCGACAAATTGAGCAAGAGGTTCAAGAACTACGTGCTTTGCAAAAACAACTTGTGTTAGATTTACAAGATTGGGTTGCTGTGTTTCATGAAAATAATGTCTTTGCGGAAGAACTACAATTAGATAAATTAGTCGTAGTCGATAAAGTGGTTCGCAGTAGAGGCAATATTGCAGGTGTTGCTATTCCCATTTTTCAAGAATTAGAATTTAAAGATATCGTCCATGATATTACTTTGTATCCCTTGTGGGTCGATACTGGCCTCATCTCCTTGCGGGAAATTGCTCGGTATGATGCTATGATTGCCACCTTAGAGAAACAAATTGAATTATTAGGGCGAGAATTACGTACGACAAGTCAGCGGGTTAATTTATTTGAAAAAGTAAAAATTCCAGAAACTAAAGAGAATATCCGCAAAATTGGTATTTATCTTGGCGATCAACAAACGGCTGCAGTGGTGCGGGGTAAGATTGCCAAGAAAAAATTGGTGAAAGTATCTGAAGGGGTGGTTGCATGATTGTTCCCATGAAAAGAGTTTCGTTGGTTGTTCTCGCTTATGAGAAACGTTCAGCTTTGAAGGCTTTACGTAGAGCGGGAATTGTCCATGTCGATGAAATTCCAGTCAGAAGCGAAAAATTAGAAGATCTCAACCAGTCGAAGCAACAAATGCAAAGGATTATTAATCGATTGCAGGAGTTACCAGGTACACCAACTGCGCAAGAAGCTCTCTCAAATAGTGAATTTGCAGAGATGCATGCTCGAGTTGTTTGGTTGTTTGAGCAACAAAAAAAGATAGAAGAGCAACGTCAGAAAATGCTCATTGAGTCTGAACGGATCCGTCCATGGGGTGACTTTTCACCTTCCAGCATCCAAGAGCTTAAAGCTCAAGGTGTTGAATTAAGATTTTATTTGATTGGTAAAGGTGATTTAGCCCGTCTTGATTCAGATCTACACTATATACGTTTAGCGAGCAATCGCAAAAACGTGATGATTGCAGTCATTGATGGCTTGTTACCACAAACAATCTCGGCCCAGAAACTTGAGTTACCCGAGTATTCTCTTTCTGAGTTGGAAGCTGAAATTAATAGCGCTGTAAAACGTTTAGCCTCGATTAAAGATGAATTACAAGCGTGTGCCAATTATCTGCCAGATTACAAACATCATCTAACATTATTGGAACAAGATGAGCGTTTTGAGAAAGTTAGTGTGGCAATGGAAGGAAATGATACGGTAGTGTGGTTAAGTGGGTATCTTCCGACACAAGACGTTGACAGTTTTAAAACATTAGCTAGTGAGCAGCGCTGGGCTTACGCTTTAGATGACCCAGGAGCTGAGGAGCAACCTCCGACATTGGTTGAAAATAAACGCTGGATTGCCATCATTGATCCGGTATTTAAGATTCTTGGGACTGTTCCTGGTTATCGTGAATTTGATATAAGTATGTGGTTTTTAATGTTCTTTGCTATTTTCTTCGCCATGATTGTCGGGGATGCAGCTTATGGCCTCATTTTCCTCATCTTCGGTATTGGCATGCATATCAAGCAAAAGAAAGCGACTAACGCGACACTTTTGTTATATGTACTGAGTATCACCAGCATCGCTTGGGGTTCTATTACTGGAACTTGGTTTGGGAGTAAAGCTGTTTTGGAAGCTTTACCTTTCTTACAATCGTTGGTTATACCGCAATTGGCGAGCTATCCTGAATTATTTGGTCTCGAGGCGACGACCACTCAAGACATGGTGATGCAACTGTGCTTCATTATTGGTACTATGCACCTCTCTTTAGCCTGTGCGATGAATATTTATAGGAAAGTTGGGCAAAAGGATTTGAGTGCTGTGGCCGATTTTGGTTGGTTGATTATGATCGATGCCTTATATTTCCTCGTGTTAATGTTAGTGATTAATACACCGGTTCCGGTAACTGCGGTAGCTGCGGTAGTTGGTGCTGGATTTTTATTAGTGGTGTTATTTGGAGCCCAAGGTCCGAATATCTCTTTTTGGAAGGGATTAGCTGGTGGCGCTGCTAATATGTTTTCTACTTTTTTGAATTCAATTAGTGCATTTTCTAATATCATCAGTTACATTCGGTTATTTGCAGTGGGGATGGCTTCATTGGCAATCGCTCAGAGTTTTAACGGAATGGCCTCTGGGCTATTGCAAGGTTTTGCTTTCCCTGCCGGTGTTTTGGTATTGATTATTGGGCATGGATTGAATCTGGTTATGGCCCTTTTATCGGTAGTTGTACATGGAGTACGACTCAATCTTTTGGAATTTTCTGGTCAGCTCGGTATGGAGTGGACCGGTTTTACCTACGATCCGTTTAGAGAAACGGTTGAAACTTCATCAAAAACGTTGTAGAAGAACAACAATAAGGAGCATGGTATGAATAGTATTGGTTTAATTGGAATTGTTGCAGCACTAGGACTGGCCGCACTCGGTTCTGTTTTAGGAACGGGAGCAGCATCACTAGCCGCTGTGGGGGGTTGGAAAAAATGTTATGCAGATGGCAAACCAGCGCCATTTATTATGGTGGCTTTTTCTGGGGCCCCTTTGACCCAGACCATATATGGCTTTTTACTGATGAACTTTATTAATACAGCTGCTGCTGCAGAAAAAGATTCTTTATTGCTTCTTTGTGCAGGTGTTTTTGGTGGCTTGGCTATTGGCCTTTCTGCTTGGATGCAAGGGCGAGCAGCCGCGGCAGCTTCAGATGCTTTGGCAGAAACTGGAAAAGGTACCGCTAACTATTTTATAGTAATTGGAATTATT